>Ga0233438_10002723_pt1 | contig 17146 bp, 13 predicted proteins | sample SI_123_September_FD_182720 | JGI IMG/M metagenome (GOLD analysis project Ga0233438, IMG submission 182720) | Seawater microbial communities from Saanich Inlet, British Columbia, Canada - SI_123_September2016_10_MG | ecosystem: Environmental > Aquatic > Marine > Inlet | place: Canada: British...
TTGATCAACCGTATCGAAAATGACCTTAACAATCGCCCTAGAAAAGTGCTAGGATTTAGGTCACCAAACGAGGTGATGCAAAAACACTTACGTCGATTGGGTGTCGCACTTCAGAGTTGAATGGGCGATAGATAAAACGCAGGTCATCAATTTTCAATCTATCAATAACATGTGGAAAAAAATTAAATGAGCTTCCATAATTTCTAAGCGAGCTGCAAGATACCAAGAGCCTTTTCAATAGCTTCCTGTCCAAGTAGGGTAGTCTGGGCTGGTAAAAATGTATAGCGCCGCCAAATAAGTGCATGTAATCCACGCATCACTGCCTTCGTAAGTGCGCATACTGCCAAGCCAATATCAAACCTTCTTAACGTCTCACTTTTTATACGACTAGTATAAGTCGGATGCTTAGCTATCGATTATTTATCTGTTTGGCTCACTATAGCTCAAAATAATGGATATTCTGTCTTAAGTGGGGTCATTGGCTAGCTAGCGTGTTTTTTGAGCTTTAAATGAGGCTTTATTTTCTTTGTTTTGATTGCACTGAGACATCAAAGGGCTGCGGTGGGGCTGTCATACCAGTTGCCTATAAAATTTATATACCTTTATATCAACGAGAGATGCTTATTTATAATGGTGTGGCGGGCATTGTCTATAAATATTATAGGGGTATAAAATTTTCAATTATAGGGTTTAAAATAACGTTCAAAATGATATCATTGTGGTCGTTTTATTGCGAGAAATACGTTTAATGGAAGCGATCTGCTATTTCAATCGACCAAAACTGCTGGTTGAAAATGATATTCAGGATGAGTTGATCCAGTACTTAAAAAAAAATGGCTTAAAATCGTCTAAATGGCTTTATGAAGATTCAATTGAATCTAATGCCCAGCGCTCCAAGCTGGTGTCTGAGTTATCTTCCAGCCAGACAGATATCATTCTAGTTTACGGTTTACATTTTTGGTCTCGGTCGATTCAAGACCTTTTTAGTAGCTTAACGCAATTAAAAAAAACAAGTGTGCAGTTGATAGCCATCAAAGACAATTTTGAGTTAACCAATCCAACTGGTGCTATGATTTTGTCAGTACTTGAGCTGGTAATAAATTTTGAGCGCACGATGAGAAGTGATCGGATTACTTTGGGGATGCATCAAGTCAAATCGACTGGTCGTTGCCTTGGCCGTCCAAATAAAATTGCTAACCATAAGCAGCAAATTCTGAAGCTTTACGAGCAAGGTTATCGCAAAAGCCAAATTGCTAAAACACTTGGGCTTAGTAGAACATCAGTCAGTCGACTACTAGCACAAGAAGATTTTTTAGATACATCATCTGAAGGTTAGTCTTGATTTGTGGCGCAATGAAAAGATTAATAAATAGTTTATTGGTGATGTCGTTTTTTGGCTATTTGCACACCTGTATCTTGTTGGTTAGTGTCAAACAGCTGACCACATGCCCCTTGAATGGACTGGCCTCTTTCTTTTCGAATGGTCGTGACATAGCCATGCTTTTTTAGGCCTGCTTGGAAAGATAAAATAGTATTACTCTTTGATGGCTTAAAGCGAGATCCCTGGTAGGGGTTAAAGGGAATCAGGTTGATTTTACATCGAATGCCCTGAATGCAGCGTAGAAGGTCTTTAAGGTGCTCTGGTTGGTCATTTACTTGATCAAGCATCACATACTCAAATGTAACGCTCCTTTTGGGATCATTGGCAAAATAATTACGGCATGTCGCCATCAGTGATTTGAGTGGAAATTTTTGGTTAATTGGTACGATCTGATTCCGTAGTATATCTTCTCCCGCATGCAGAGAGACGGCCAATGCACATGGGCTTATACTTTTTAACCGCTCCATCGCTGGAATAATGCCTGACGTTGAAACTGTAACGCGGTATTTTGACAAGCCATAAGCGTGATCATCGAGTAATAGATTGAGTGTGGTGTGTACCGCTTTTTCATTCAGTAGTGGCTCGCCCATACCCATAAAAACAATGTTGGTGATCGCTGGGTAGCTTGGTCGATTCTCGCTAAGCCACTGGCTTGCTTGCCATACTTGGCCAATGATTTGATGTGCATGAAGGTTTTTGTGCCAACCTTGATCTCCTGTGGCACAAAATTGACAAGCCAGTGCACAGCCAACTTGCGAAGAAACACACAAGGTCGCCCGTTTAGGTTCTGGAATATAAACCGTTTCGATTGCTAACTTTGGGCCAACTTCAAATTGCCATTTGATGGTTTGATCTTGGCATTCTTCAAATCGAAGCTGTGTCATACAGGTTGTATCAAAGTATGCATGCAGTTGGTGGCGTAACTTAAGTGAGACATTACTCATCTGCATAAAATCTAGGCATCTGGATTGATGAGCCCAGCTGATGATTTGTTTGGCAGCGTAGGGTTTAGCAGCAAAACGCTCCGTTAAGAGCGTTTGCAGTTGTAATCGGTCTAGATTCAGTAGATGAGGGCGGGATGGATCCTTCGCCATATTGATCAGTCTTCAGGGAAAAAGAAGCTAATCTCTTGTAAGGCGTTTTCAGGGCTGTCTGAACCATGAATGGCATTAGCATCTATTGATGAAGCATATTTGTGTCTGATAGTGCCACGATCTGCTTCTTGTGGATTGGTTGCCCCAATTAGATTGCGAAAATCTTTGACAGCATTTTGTTTTTCAAGCGCGATAGGCACAATAGGTCCTTGCATCATGAATGTCACTAGATCATTAAAAAATGGTCGCTCTTTATGGACTTGATAGAAAATTTCTGCTTGTTCTTTGGATAGTTGAACAAGTTTCATGGCTTTGATTGCAAAGCCACTAGTTTCAATTTCAGCAATAATCTGCCCAGCAAGTGATTTACTGACAGTATCTGGCTTTAAGATAGCTAAAGTTTGTTCAGTCATGAGTACATCTAAATTTTTTTATATTCTAGCGAAATTAGTGATCAATGAGAACCCTTTAATCGCATCATTTATTGAAGAGAAAGCGAATGGAAAGATGATCGGCGCGACAAGCTTAGATGCTCTAATTTCATTCACCTTAATGACACGACAATGTCTTTTAGGTGGCTTGCAGCTTGAATTATATTTTGCTCAGTTGTATAGCGGCCGATACTGAGTCTAAGTGTTGCATTTGCTTGGCGTCTATTTAAGCCAAGGGCAGTGAGTACATGTGATGGCACTTGGCCAACCTTATTACATGCAGAACCTTGAGATGCAGCAATATCAGTCAGGCGCATAATCAAAGTTTCACCATGAATTTCATTGAAGGTGATATTGATGTTATGTGGCACGCGATGTTTGAGGCAGCCATTGAATTGAATGTTGGGAATAGCACTTAGATGCTTGACAAAAAGCTGGTGAAGCCTTTGGACGCGCTGCGTTTCTTGATCGAGGTTTTGTTGAATATAAGCTGCAGCAGCGCCCATGCCAACAATTTGATGGGTTGGCAAAGTTCCTGGTCTCAATGGTCCATGCGCAAATAAATCACCAAATATCGGCGTTAGCTGGCGCTTTGGCTGCTGTCGAACATACAAGGCTCCAATGCCCTTTGGACCATACATTTTATGTGATGACAATGACATTAAATCAATCGGGGTGTCAGCAACAGATAAGGGCAGTTTGTCAAGGGTTTGTGCGGCATCAACGTGCAGAAGTACCCCTGATTGTTTACAAATTTTGGCTAAATCTTGAATTGGTTGAATAACGCCAATTTCATTATTGACATGTAAAACTGAAATTACCGTTGTTGTCGGCTTGATTGTTTTTTTGAGTAAGTTCAAATCAATCAGCCCATTATCTAAAACAGGTAGTATGGTAATTTCAAAGCCTTGCTGCTTGAGTCTCTGGCAAACTTGCAATGTAGCTTGGTGCTCAGTTGCAAAAGTAATGATATGATTGCCAGCTTTTTGATAATAGTGGGCTGATCCTTGTAATGCTAAGTTGATTGATTCAGTCGCACCGGAAGTAAAAGTGATGCTATCTAAGGGGGCGCTGATCAGTTTACATAGCTGAGAAGTTGCCGTTTTGATCGCTTGGTGTGCCTGCCAGCCTTGTTTATGGTGAATGGAAGATGGGTTACCAAAACAGCCATCCAACGTCATATATGGTTGCATCGCTTGATAGACTTCTGGATCAATTGGTGTAGTTGCCATGTAGTCTAGGTAAATTGGATTATTCATTATGGCTAAGTGCTTTATTGATTTCAGTAATCATGCCAATCAACATCGCTACTTCAGAATGCTTAATTTCAGAGCGATTAAAGATGCATTTAAGCCTCATCATTGTATGGTCCTTCATATCTGCTTTAAAGAATGCTGTTTGATCAAGCAGAGCAAATAAATGCTCGAAGAAAAAATTCATGTCTTTAACCGATGCCAGTGGCTCTTTCGCTGATAGATCAAAAGCTATCCCTGAAAGCTCATAAGCCATCACCTGCACTGCTGCAGCAAGATTAAGCGATCGACATTGTGAGTTGGTCGGGATATGGATTAACTTGTGGCAATGGCTCATTGACTCGTTTGATAATCCATTGCGCTCATTTCCAAACAGGAGGGCAGTTTTTTGTTTTGGCTGTTTGATTAGCCAGTCATGAAATGTTGAGGGGGTCATCACTTCCCAATTTTGATGCCTCAACCTAGCAGTTAGTCCTACAACAATTTGACAGTCCTGTATAGCTGGTTCAAGTGACTGATAGGTTGTTGACTGCTCAAGCACTGTCTTGCCATGTGCCGCTCTTGCCATTGAGCTCTCGTCAGGCGGGTTAATTGGGTTAACAAGCTTCAAAGTTTCAAAGCCCATGGTATAAATGGCCCTTGCTGAAGCGCCGATGTTGCCGGGATGAGATGGGTTAACGAGGATGAATTCGATCACTTGTTTCTAACTTTCCTTATTGGCCTTCTACCATTTTATTTTCTATTTTTGCAATAAAATAATCAACTTGACTATAAAAAACCCGGTTAACGATTGCGCTTAGCCATTTAGATTGAAAATCAGCTTGAATGGTGTAGCCAACTGCTGTTTTTTCACCAGATTGACAAAAGGTCCATTTTGATCTGAGTTTTTTAAAAGGTTGTTGGTCACTGGCAATGTCAATCCATTGATTTGGCTTGTAGGTGATCAAGCAGCTATATTGAAACTTAGCAACGCCTAACCGAATAAATACTCTAGCATTCATGGAGCATTCACTAGTCGTTTGAGCCTCAACCTTTTCAATAAATGGGAATATTGACGGATAATTTTCTACGTCCAGCACAGTTTTAAACAAAAGATCTTGAGGGGCATTGACCTGTCTATTTGTGGTGTAATTAGCCATTGGCGCTATCAATGCCAGCCATGCCAAGTAAATGAGCACCGCTGTCGACAAAAATTATCTCTCCAGTAATTCCTTTGGCGTAGTCTGAGCACAAGAAAGAACAAGTGTTGCCGACATCGTCAATGTCAACAAGTCTTCGGAGTGGGGTGGTTTTTTGTGAAAAGTCTAACATTGATTTAAATCTCTTAATGCCAGCAGAGGCCAGTGTTCTGATGGGGCCTGCAGAAATTGCATTCACTCGAATGCCCTTTGGGCCTAAGCTATGCGCTAAGTAGCGGACATTAGCTTCTAAGCTCGCTTTAGCCACGCCCATTGTATTGTAGCAAGGGATTACCCGGGTGGCGCCTATGTAAGTCATGGTGACAATGGATGCGCCAGGTTTGAGTAAATTTCTTTTGAGGGCGGCTTGGCAGACAGCAGATAAGCTATAACTGCTAATTTCATGCGCCTGATTAAAGCCAGACCTGGTGACATTTTCAGTATAATCACCAGCTAGTTGATCAGCAGGGGCATAGGCAATTGAGTGAACAATGGTATCTAAAGCGCCATGCTTGGCTTTTATTTCATCAAATAAGTCGTCAATAGATTGATCCTGAGAAACGTCACATGGTAGACAGCTATTGGCTTGTAGCTGTGCGCTGATTGCTTCTACTTTTGATTTAAGCCGATCATTTTGATAAGTAAGGATCAAATTCGCACCTTGCGATTTCATACTTTTTGCTGAGCCATAAGCAATAGAACGCGTGCTTGCTACACCTAAAACTAATGCGGTTTTTTGATTTAAAAAAGTCATATGGGAAATCGTTTAAAGCTTCCTTTTATTTTATTCTAGATTTAAGATAAGTGCTATATCTATTTAGAGATTTGGTGGAAACCATTTTTTTCAACCCTTCAATATAAGGACTAAATAACTAATTATATGGAAAAAAAACATTTTTTGAAACTTATTGAAAGTTTGGGTCACAAAGAGCCAGCCTTTATTCAGTTTGCATGTCACCTGTATGAAAGTGTTGCCAAAGACTTTTTAGAATGTCACGCTGAGGCCGATCTAAAGCTTATTATACCAGTACTCTGGAAATTAATAGCTGGTAGCTCACTAAAAACAAAAGTCAAAGTGGTGAATTTGGCATCAAAGCAGTTAGCTCCAAGTTCATACACGTATGTGATGGTCTTTGTTCATGACATGCCTTTTTTGGTGAACTCAATTCGTATGTTGTTTGAAAAAAATAATCATAAGCTGCATCATTTTATAAATATATCAGGTATAGAAATAGCTAGGGTAGATCAACAGACATCAATCAATTTTATTCATGACCGACAAGGCGATGACTTATACTCATTACTTTTATTTGAAATATCTCGTATCGATGGTCCTCAAATGCTTGCCGAGCTAAAAAGTAAGTTAAATGATACCTTGTCAGATTTGACTTATGCTGTAAAAGATTGGCCATTGATGCAGAAGCGAATTTGTTCAATTAAGCAAAACATTCTTAGTACAAAGGGGCTATTGTCACCAGGAGATTCTCAGGAGATAGGGGAATTTTTTGATTGGCTAAATATTTACTTCACCTTCGTTGGAGCTAGATCTTATGACTTCATTCAACGGGATGGAAAAGAAACTAAACTTTTGCCAAAAGGACCGCTTGGAGTTCTTAGAAAAAAAACATCAAATAAAGCAATCATATCTTATGAAGATCTTTCAGATGACACATTGGAATATTGCTCGCTAGATGATGTGGTTATTGTATCAAAAACAAATACCTTATCTACTATTCATCGTTCAGCTTATACTGACCTAATTATCATCAAGAAATATAACAAAAAGATGGAAATTGTCGGAGAGGAGCGCTTCATTGGGTTGTTTACTTCAGATGCTTACGAAAGTGATCCAACGCAAATCCCATGGATTCGTAAAAAAATCAAAAATATCATTTCATCTTCAAAGTTTACACCAAATGGATATAACCAAAAGTTACTTTCTCACATTCTAAGAAATCACCCTAGAGATGAATTGTTTCAAAGCCCTGAAAAAGAGTTAAGGGATGTTGCCTTTCAGATTGTTGCTCTGCAAGAAAAACCAATCACACGGGCATTTATTAGACAAGATGTTTTTAATCGATTTGTCACTTGTTTGGTCGTGATGCCGAGCAAAAACTATTCTACAAATGTAGAGCAGAAGATCATTGACTTTTTGTTACATTCGCTTCATGGCCTTGCATGTACAGTAAGTCATGTTCAGCCAAAACAACATGTGTCTAAAATTTACGTGACAGTTAAACTTAAAGGGCATCAGGCTCCTAAGCTTGACATCCATAATCTTCAAGAAAAAGTAGAGGTTTTGACAGAGTCCTGGGATGATCAGCTATACCAGGCTATTATTCAGCGTTATGGAAAGGCCATAGGTGAAAAAAAATATACTCGTTTTCAGTCTATGTTCCCTATCAATTATCGTTCTTTTTATTCTGCGTCATGTGCACTCAGTGTGATTCTAGCGTTAGAAGAACAAGAAGATGGAGGAATTTTAGTCAAGCTAAACCAACATGATGATGAAGTTCTTATTCAGCTTTACTGTCAAGAGACGAAGGTTATGCTTTCTAAGGTGCTGCCTACACTTGTTTCTTTTGGCTTTGAAATCATTGAAGAACGCACCTTTGAGCTTGGCCTGGGTCAGGGCAGCGTAGTTTATCTTAATGAGATTGTTGCCAATAAACTTGAATATATTGAGGACTTGTTGCCCATTGAAAATGCTATTTCAACTATTTTAAATCAACATTTATCGTGTGATGTTCTGAATAAATTAATAGGCTCAGAGAAAGCTGATCTTAGAAAAGTGATGCTGCTAAGAGCTTATGCGAACTATCTCAAACAAATCGGTTTTAAATATGATAATAGCTCGATCAAGAAATCATTGGTTTTTAACCATGGTGTGACTCAAAATTTAATCAAATTATTTTATGTTAAATTTGATCCAAGTTTTCGAAAAAGTAGATCTAAGAATATATCATTGACGCATAAAAAGATTTCATCTCAGCTTGATGAGCTAGCTAAAAAAGAAGCTGAAATCTTTTACTACTTTTTAAATTTAATCTTAGCAACACTAAGGACAAATTATTTTCAAGTTAGTCATGGCGGTCGAGCAAAGCCATATATCTCATTCAAAATAAAGTCTTGCGATATCCCCAAAATGCCACGACCTATCCCATATTGCGAAATTTTCGTCTACTCAGATGATTTTGAGGGTGTTCATTTACGGGGTGGAAAAATCTCAAGAGGTGGTATTCGATATTCCGATCGCCTGCATGATTACCGAACTGAAGTGCTTGGTTTGATGAAGGCGCAACAGGTTAAAAATGCATTAATTATTCCAGCTGGAGCCAAAGGTGGTTTTGTATTAAAGCATACAAACGCTAGCCAGGATAATCATTTTACTAGAAATGAAGTATTGGCCTGCTATCGTAATTTTATCAGTGGTTTATTGGATGTTACAGATAATGCTATTGACCAGGCAATCACATCGCCAAAAGATTTGGTTGCATATGACGGAAGTGATAGCTACTTAGTGGTTGCAGCTGATAAAGGCACTGCCACCTTTTCTGATGCAGCTAATGTAATTGCAGGCCAATATCAATTTTGGCTTAGGGATGCATTTGCCTCTGGAGGGAAGGATGGCTATGACCATAAGAAAATGGGCATTACAGCAAAAGGTGCATGGGAGTCTGTCAAATGGCATTTTAGGAAGAAAAACATCGATGTGAGCAAAGATGTCTTTACTGTAGTGGGTATTGGCGATATGGGAGGAGATGTTTTTGGTAATGGCATGCTTTTGTCAAATAAAATAAAACTTTTAGGTGCGTTTAGTCATAAATTCATTTTTATTGACCCAGATCCTGATCCAACTACGTCTTACCAAGAAAGAAAGCGGCTTTTTGACCTTCAATCCTTTAATTGGACGCAATACTCAAAATCCGTATTATCGAAAGGCGGCGTTATTTGCACCAGAAACCAAAGGTGGGTTGAGATAACGCAAGAAATAAAATCATTGCTTGGCATTAAATCATCGAGAGTGACGTCAGAAGAGCTCATTCGTTTAATTCTAAAAATGAAGGTTGATTTATTGTGGAATGGCGGGATTGGAACTTATGTCAAGCACAGTGATGAAAAGCATCATCAAGTGGGTGACCATCAAAATGAACCTGTTCGCATCAATGCTAATGAGTTGCGATGTCAAGTTGTTGCAGAAGGAGGCAACCTGGGCTTAACGCAGCTTGCTCGTGTACAATATGAGGAGCACGGCGGCCTTATAAACACTGATTTTATTGATAACTCAGGTGGCGTCGATTGCTCTGATTTAGAGGTTAATATTAAGATTCTTTTGAACCAGTTGGTGGAAAAAAGTGCCTTAACCATTACGCAAAGAAATGCTATTTTACATGGAATGACTGATGAAGTTGAAGCCATGGTTTTGCGTCATAACTATGACCAAAATCTTGTTTTGTCCATCAGTCAATTTGTTTTGCCAAGATGTAGTGTATTTTTTGAAAATTTTGTCGATGATTTAGATACGAAAGGAGAATTAAATCGTGAGTTAGAATTCATTCCAACTGCAGGTAATTTAGCGAAACGAAAGCTAAAAGGAAATTCGTACACCCGACCAGAATTATCAGTTATGTTGGCATATAGTAAAAATGTGTTAAAAAAATCAATCTTAGAGTGGGACGTTCATTCCAACATTTATTTATCAAATTATCTGTATAAGCGTTTCCCCAAAATTCTTGTTAAGCAATATTATAAAGAAATCTCGCATCATAAACTTGCCAAAGAAATTACAGCTACCCAAATTACCCACGAGTTTATATCTGATGTTGGCATCACTTTCTCTAGTGCAATTTTAGATGACTTAGATCTTCCATTATCTCAGATAATTAGTGCCTACATTTTGATTTGTCATCTATTTAATGTGAGCGACATCCGTAGCTGTTTATATAAGAATGAATCCAAATTGCCGGTAGATAAAATCATAAAGCATCGCATGAATCTGAGGTCATTAGTGCGAAGAGGTATTCGGTGGCTGATTAGAAACCATCATGTGATTGAAATCTTTAATGACCAACCCAATCTTCCAATTGATCCAGAAGTGTACAGAAAAACGATCACGAAAATCCAAAAAGAGATGGCCATCAATCTTGCTGGAGATGATCTTAAAAAACATGCTTCTTCATTAGGTGAACTGATTCATTATGGCATTAGCCATCAGGATGCAACTCAAATTGCACAGTTGAATTCATTGCTAACCTGCCTAAACATTGCAACGATCTATGCTAACTATAGTTACGCTTTATCAAGCGTCATAGAAAGTTATTTAGCAATCGTTTCAACGCCACCACTGAATTTTATTAGAAAGCATCTTAATGTGTTTGATAATAGCAATAAATGGGAAGCAAAAGCTCGGTTTTCACTCAGGTCTGACTGGGATCGCATCAGTCGTGACCTAACGGTTAGTTTTTTAACATATCAAAAGAAATTCAAAAATCAGAGTAATTATTTCATTACATTTAAAGATTTTTTAAAAACCAATGAAGAAGTCTCAAATAAATGGGATTTCATAATCTCATCGCTGATTAATGAAAGAGAGATTGAGATATCCACTTTATTGGTTTTGATCAACCACTTACATTCCTTAAACAGTGCATTAAAGAGTTGAATATTAAATATGGAACAATATCTACAATTTCTTGATTACATACTTACAAAAGGCAAGCCAAAGAAAGATCGAACTGGTGTTGGCACACTAAGTGTATTTGGTTATGACATGCGCTTTGATTTAAGTATAGGTTTGCCAATCATAACGACCAAGAAAATACACTTTAAGAGTATTTTACATGAGTTATTGTGGTTCATTGACGGCGACACGAATACAAGATATTTAACAGAACATGGCGTCACTATATGGAATGAATGGGCAGATGAAACTGGTAGCTTAGGTCCTATTTATGGTAAGCAGTGGCGAAAATGGAAAGGGTATGATGGTAAGCCCATAGATCAACTTGCAAATTTGATTAACGATATCAATGTCAACCCTCATTCGCGAAGATTGATCATCAGTGCCTGGAATGTTGGAGATTTAGATCAGATGAATTTAATGCCATGCCATGCTTTCATGCAGTTTTATGTTCAAGGCAATCAATTGTCATGTAAATTAACGCAGCGTTCTGCTGATGCTTTTTTGGGCGTTCCTTTCAACATTACCTCCTACGCGTTGCTCATACATATGATTGCAAGGCAAACAAATTTATTACCAGGTGAATTGATTTGGTCAGGTGGTGATTGTCATATTTATCAAAACCATTTAGATGTCGTTAAGATTCAATTAAAAAGAACGCCGTTTTCATTGCCAGAGATCCAAATTAAAAATAAATCATCGATTGATCAATATGTTTATCAAGACTTTAATTTAATAGGGTATCAATCTCATGATAAGCTATCAGCCAAAATAGCAATATAAATAAGGGTGTTGATTTTACAAAAAAAACATGAGAATATAAGTTTATATATGGCCGGGCATTATTTTGAAAAACTCAAGCATTCTAAAAAGCAAAACACTTAACACTAACTCTCTACTAAAAACAATCTGCAAAAACCGCGGTGTTGCTGAAAATGCATGCCAGTATGATTTAAAAGAACTGCAGTCAAATTGGGATCATAAGGATATCGCCAATTGCCTTGAACTCATTCTAAAAAACATAGACAACAAAATTTTAATTGTCAGCGATTGTGAGATTGATTCAACCATGGCAACGGTTGTGCTCCATAAAGGATTGAAAAAAATTCAATTTCCTTCAGTAGACTTTATAGTCTTGCATGGCATCTTCGAGCAACATGGATTGAGTGAAGATCAAGCTAGAGAAATCATAAATTCATACAACCCCTCATTGGTGATTCTGGTGAATAGGGGGTATTATTACAAAGATGGATTTGCTTATTTGAAAAAGCACTCAGTTCAGACCTTGTTGATTAGCCATAGCCCACTGCTATGTGATCTAGAGGATAAGTCTTTTTATATTAACTCCTTTGATAGGAAACATAAAGATTTGTCTACTGCGCTAGTTTGCCTTCATATTTTGACAGGCCTTAGGTCTATGATGATACAAAGTAAGCATCCGGCACTATCAAGCATTGACAGCTTGAACTTTGCAAACCTTTTAGACTTTATATCATTGAGTATTGTGTCTGAATATTTGCAGTTAGACGCGAACAACCGAATTCTTGTTCACTTTGGTCTAAAGCAAGCAAAATCAGATTATGCCAATCCATCTATCCAAGCCATGCTTGAGCGTAAACTAAAGTCAAATGACAACTTTACTGCCATTGATTACCTCCATGAGTTGTCAATGAGGATTCACGCTTCAGCAAAGCTAAAAGATAAATCAACTGCCATTCAATGTTTGATTAGTGAAAAAAGAGAAGGGGCTCTTGATTTTCAACTGAAGTTGCAAGAGGTGGTTGATCAGAAAAAGTATCAAAAGAAGCTCAATCGTGCACGAATTTTGGAAATTATTAATAAAGATATTGTCTCTAATCCAGAGTTTAAACAAAGTGATTTTATTTATTTCCCTGAATTAGATCCAAAAGATATTACTAGCATAGCTTCTTGCTTGAAAGATCACCTTCATAAACCAACAGTAGTTATGACAAACCTTTCCTCTGAACTGCTTATTGGAGCAGTGAAATCAATCAAAGGTTTTAATGTATACATGATCTTTTTATCAATTAGTAAAATGTATCCTGGTTTAGTGAACCGATTTGGAGGTTTTTCTACTAACCTTGTTTTTGTTATTAACAAGCAAGATTTGGAGAAAGTAAAAGAGGTCTTTCATCAGCAAGTTGATATCATGCTAGGTAACTATCGAGGTCATCACGAGCTGATGGTTGATGGAAGTCTTGTGGATGAGTTTTTATCACTTGAATGTGCTCGCTTTTTAAAGAATATTTCGCCTTGGGGTGTTGGCTTCCCCGAGCCAAACTTTGAAGGAACATTTCATGTCATTAGTACAAGAATAGTAGGAGCTAATCATTTAAAGATGATGGTTAACCAGGATGGTGGTAGTCAATTGCATCTATCGATATTATTTAACGCTAGTAATTACGTAGATGTAGGTAAAACAATTCAAACTATTCGTGTAATCTATAAACTAGACATAAACGAAACTAAAAAACAGCCTGAGTGCCAGTTACTTTTTTTGAAAGTGATGGATGTTACGTATGCGACTAACATAGAAGATGAGTTTAAATAATACAGCGATCTCTGTTGCGCCAATGCATCGCTATACACATGCTTACCAGATGACATTGATGAGGCTTATTTCTACTCGGTGGCATCTATACAGTGAAATGTGGCCTGTAGAGGCCGTTCTTCAGGGCTATAAACATGATGAGTTAATTGCCTTAAGTCTTTTGGCTCAGCCTTGGACAATTCAGTTGGCTGGTAATGAGCCAGAAAAGTTAAAGCAAGCCTGTCTGAAGCTTAAGTCATATGGGGTCAAATCAGTTAATCTAAATGTAGGTTGTCCAAGTCATAAGGTTCAAAAAGGGCAATTTGGCGCAGTTCTTATGAAGTCACCTGACCATGTGGCGCAATGTCTTGATTCAATGAATAGCTCAAACTTAAAGGTTTCAATTAAACATCGAGTCGGTGTTGATCAATTTTATAGTCTATCATATTTGTCCTATTTTATAGAAAATATTAGAAAAAAGTCGGATTGCACCCATTTCATCATTCATGCAAGAAGAGCTTTATTAAGTAACTTTAATCCGAAGCAAAATCGAAAAATACCCTTATTAGATTATCAAATGGTAAAACAAATCAAGTGGATGTACCCAGATCTAAGAATTGAAATTAATGGTGGAATTGATTCTAAAAAAACATCCGACGAACTAGGCAAAGTCTTCGACGGCTGTATGATTGGTCGCATGGCAATAGAAAAAACTAGTGAATTTATCCGATCTATGAATGATCATCCTATCAACTCAAAACATGAATATTTAGTTTTTTTAATAACTATACTTTCTAGATATTTTAAGTTATTGGAAAAACCTGTGGATTTTCCATTGTCAAATAAACATCTGTTACCTTTAGTCAACATATTAAAGGGGGTCAGTGGATCAAACCAGTGGAAAAAAATGCTGCAGCATCAAATGATGACTAAACATGTTGATCAAAAACAACTTTTAAACTTTCTGGAAAGCAGGCTAGTTAATACTTGATCTACAAATAGCTTGTTTTATCGCACTAAAAGGAAGCATAAATCAGTCAAATTTCTACCCATAGATGTCTTATAAGATAATGCGTGATATTTTTTTCAAGGTGTTTTGTTATAATTAAAATGAATTATATTTCATGATGACTTGACAATTTAGTGAGAAAACCAATAATGAGAGGTCTGCGGGAATAGCTCAGTTGGTAGAGCACAACCTTGCCAAGGTTGGGGTCGCGAGTTCAAATCTCGTTTCCCGCTTTAAGTTCACTGGCTGGGTGGCAGAGTGGTGATGCAGCGGCCTGCAAAGCCGCGTACGTCGGTTCAATTCCGACCTCAGCCTTATTTGAAAAATTGCCCGGGTGGCGAAATTGGTAGACGCAAGGGACTTAAAATCCCTCGGAATTTTATTCCGTGCCGGTTCAAGTCCGGCCCCGGGCAGATCTTGATCTTATGTACATGATCGTAGTTAAAATTGCCATCAATTACTTTTTCACTTCTTTGAAGTCAACTAATGCAAGAATCTTCTATATTTTATCTTGTTTTGGTTTGTCGTTAAGTTTAGCAATTTTAATCTTTATTGGATCTGTGGCTAATGGGTTTACCTATGACCTTAAAATGATGCAGCTAAACTCATCTTTTCACGTAACGATTAATAATTTACCTAACGTCAATTTACTTCCTAAAAGCGGAAAAATTCAGAAATCAACACCTTTTGTAAAAACGATGGCAGTGGTGCAACTAGATCAAACATATAAAATTATCCAGGTCATCGGATTAGGCTATCTTAAATTTAATGAGGATTTAATGAATGATGAAGGTGACTTTCCATTTTATTCTAATGATGTATTCGTAGATCACGTTCGTTTGTTTTTTCCACCCAAATCAGGTCAATCTTCACTTCCAAAGCCTAGCTTGTTTCGAAATTTTGGCCCTACAGACATACAATCATCAACCTTTAATCTACCTACGATCATTACTAAATATAAAGTTGTTGAAAAGCTATCGCCAAATACTAATAATGGCGTTGCAGTCTGGTTAGTTGATCCTGCAGATACGCTAAATATGAAGACTTGGCTGGAAAAAAAACTGCCTAATTATCGTATAGAAACTTGGCAAGATAATGTCATGCCTTTTGTCAAGGCGATTAATATGCAAAAAATGATTATTTCAATCATTTTTCTATGCATCACGGTTTTAGCTATCTTTTGTCAGTGTGCTACCACAACATTTCTTGTGTTAGATAAAAGAAGAGAAATTGCAGTTTTAAGAACACTTGGTTTAACAAAACTAAAAATCGCTTTGATTTTTCTCATACAAAGTGTGTTGATATGCTTAATTGGCATTATACTAGGGCTAGCCTCTGGTATCCTACTTAGTTTATATTTGCCAACTGGTTTACAGTGGATTGAAGGAACCTTTGGTGTTCAGCTCTTTAATCCGACAGTTTTTTTATTTGATTACCTACCAAGTAAGCTCAATTTATTGGAATCCATTAAGCTTAGTTTATCTGCTGTGATACTCAATATTTTTGTTTCATTTGTTCCATGTCGATTGATTTTTAAACAATGCACCTCAAAGCTTATGTCAGGTCTTTCTTAGTATGAATGTTACGATAAAAGCTGATCAAATGGGCTTTTCCATTGCTGAAAATATTTCAGAAAAGATGATTATTCAGCCAAGTACATTTAAAGTTTTTCCAGGTGACTTCATTGGTATTTATGGGCCATCTGGTTCCGGCAAAACGACTCTATTGCATCTAATGTCGCTGATGATATCGCCTAATCATGGTAGGCTTAGTATATATAGTGAAGAAGGCTATTTAATCAATCAGTCAGATAGAGACTTATGGTATCGAGAGCAAGTTGGCTTTATTTTTCAACATCATTCACTTTTTTCAACGCTAAATGTCTTTGAAAATATTGCCATTTCTCTAAGATTAAAAGGCATGCCCAAAGATTTTCTTAACGACCAAGTAATGTCGGTTCTCTCAAAAGTGGGATTAGCAGATAAGGCATATTCGAAGGTTGCGTATTTATCTGGTGGAGAAAGGCAAAGGGTCTCATTTTGTAGAGCTTTTGCAAAAAAACCGCGTATTATTTTTGCTGATGAACCAACCGCTCATCTAGATCAACAATCATCAAGTCAAATGATTGATTTGCTACAAAGCTTAATGGATGACTCTCAAATTATTATGATGACATCACATGATCATAGGATCATTGAAGTATTTAAAAATATTTGGCGCTTAGCTGACGGAAAATTAATGAAATAAAAACTGAAAAATGATTCCTTACACTTAGTGAGCAAAAATTCAAAATTGCGCTGGAATCTATTAAAGGTAAGCAAAGATAGCAGAACTTGGTTTGCAATATAATAATTCTCCTAATCTAATATCTAGATTTAAAGATAGTCGTCGGGCAATATATTGAAATTATTGTAAATATGAAGGTATGCAACTGAAAAATGACCCAAATTAGATCGCCCATTCAACTCTGAAGTGCGACACCCAATCGACGTAAGTGTTTTTGCATCACCTCGTTTGGTGACCTAAATCCTAGCACTTTTCTAGGGCGATTGTTAAGGTCATTTTCGAT
>Ga0233438_10002725_pt1 | contig 17141 bp, 10 predicted proteins | sample SI_123_September_FD_182720 | JGI IMG/M metagenome (GOLD analysis project Ga0233438, IMG submission 182720) | Seawater microbial communities from Saanich Inlet, British Columbia, Canada - SI_123_September2016_10_MG | ecosystem: Environmental > Aquatic > Marine > Inlet | place: Canada: British...
GCAATGGATTACATTGAGGTTGTCATACCAGAGGTAGAATCGTTAAATATAAGTACTGATGACATCAAGGTAAAGTATTATGACTAAGAAATGGCATATCAGAGAAAAGAACTCTTCACGTTATGTTGAGGGTGATTGGATTTATTACGTTCAGGGTAACGTCTGGGGTGGGTTTGAAAAAGCAAATTATTGGAGAACCAAAAAAGAAGCGACAGCCTATCTTACTGACATTTTGAAAAGAGGTGAAGTTTATGGCGAATGAAGAATACTTTGACTTCGAGGAGGTGCTAGAGCGCCTAAATAATCTCGAAGTAGTTGTATCAAGGTTAGCTACTCCAGAGTTGAATTATAAACGACCTGGAAGCGAAGAGTATGAAAGACTTACTGATACATTAGATTATCTCCACAATAAGATAGCAGAACTAGAAACCAAATGTCATACACCATAGTATACAGTGATTATAATGGTCTCCCTGGTGGGGAAGGTAACTACGATTTTTTAAGTGGTGCTCAGGCACCGATATTACCTGCTGTAGATTTATATAATAGTTTTAATTTCGAGATCAAGGCAACTACAGCAGAAGTTTCTGCACCTCCGACACAAACAGTTGGTGCAGGAAGAGACGGTATTTCATATAATAATAGAACAAACTATAGAACTAGAAATACTAGGTATGGATCTAGCACTTCTAAACCTTCAGGATCGTATGTTGGTATACATGTTGCTCGTATTCCTACTGCGATGAGGTGGGTTGATACTAGTGGTCCTGATGGTGATGGTATTGCACAGAATGAGAAGGGCGATTGGTTTAATCGCGAAGTGCTATCTAAACCGGATGGAAGAGGTAGTGGAGTTACTTTTAAAGAAAATCCAGCACCATCTGGCAATACTGATTTTTCTTTTGTAACTAATACAGAAGAAGTAACTGCAGCCGCTTCATTTACTATACCTGGTTGGAATAGTCTAAGTATTCAAGGTTCTTATAATGGCGGTGTATTTCCATATAATGAATTTGGATATCTTGATGATAATCCTGATACCTATGGAAATGCAGACTACACATCTCAGACATATGAAGCAAATAACATATATGAATTACCAGATAAATTTGATAATCTATATAAATTCATTCCTGATGATCGAGAGAGCACAACGCTTACATTTAAAATTGAAGTAGATTGGCAACTGCAAATTAATTATGGTGCATATGCAGGATTAATTAGTGCATCAAATCAAGCAAAGATTTTAGCTAGAATGGGATATACTACAGTCACTCAAACTGGGACTGATGTTCACACAGTCACTCATGTAGTTAATAATGATACTGGTGACTGGCCTAAGATCTTAGAAGAAATTTTAAGTACTAGACAAAGATCACAAGAAGAGCAGAATGAGCGTCTCGGACAAACATTCCCCACCACTGATATTGTAGTTACTACATCTAAGAAAGTAGAGGCAGAATAACATGTCATTAAGAGCTGCTGGCAGGATCGGAGATCAGTATATAAACAGATGTAGCACACCAATGCAAGGTACAGGTGCTCCAACTGTTTATATGGGACAACTTGCTAGTAGTAGAATTGGTGATAAAACTATTCCTTATCAGGAAATAGTTCCATGTCCAGAATGTTGTAAGACTCATACAGCAACTGTTCTTTCTGGTTCTCCCAAGGTATTTGCTCAGGGTTTAGCAGTAGAGGCAATTGGAGATAAGGCATTGGGGATTTCAGGATCATTTCCTTTACTTAAGGGTGCTCCGACAGTATTTGTAACATGAGAATAATTCCATTTAGCAATCAAGTTCAGTTCATTCCTAAAGACAGTAATAGTGGTGAAATAACTCCTGCTGCTTGGTTTACTGTGACTAACACAGATATTGCTATTGCTGAATCTAGTTCTGGTGCTACAACTGCCAATATTGCTGATCCTAATAATTCTCCTGGTGGTGGCGGTGGTGCTGGAACTAGTCTTGAAGATTTAATACCACTTATTAATAATGTATCACCAAGGGAAGATACTTTTATTCAATTACTTGAACCAACAACAGTTCCATATGTGTTAATAGCATCTGCTGGCACTAACTTAGCAGATCCAGCATTGTTGAGATATCAGTGGCAACTGAAAAATTCTGGAACTAATACTTACGTTGATATTACTAATGCTAATTCTACATCATATTCAGTTGCTGCTGGGATGACTGTAGCGAATGATGATGGTGATTGCTACCGTTGTAAGATAACTCACCTTGGCACTGCAGTAAACTCTCCTCAGTATACATCCAAATATGAATTTGATATTCGTAGAACAATTACGATTACATCACAACCAGTATTAGCAGGCCCTGGAGTTGCTGGTGATACAGTTACTTTAACTATTGCTGCAACAATTAGTAGTGATGTAGTTAGTTTTCAGTGGCAACTAAAAGAAAATAATACTAATACTTTTATTAGTATTATTGGTGCTAATTCAGCAAGTTATACTACACCAGTATTAGACACCTATGAAGATAATGGAGATCAATATAGATGTATTTTAACTAATCCATTTGCAAACACTGTAACATCATCTATTGTTACTCTGATTGTTGATGGTGCTGACTTCAGAGTTAATCCTCCCATTTATCGAATTGATGTTGATGGTGTTGGATATAATACAGAATTCTGGAGTTTAGAAAAAGATGGTGCATTAATCTTAGATCCATCAGTAAGTTCTGACTATACTCTTACTTCATTGGACAGTAGAAGAACTAAATTTCTTTCTCATCTATGGGGTCAAGGAACATGTGCAGGTAAAGGTGGATACACAAAAGCGGGTGTTCCTATTGCATCAACTGAAAGTGTTTCTATGAAATTGAATGCTGGTGGAGGTGCTGCTGGATCTTCTGATAGTGGACGCTATGCTGAAGCAGGCGGTGGGTATGCTGGTATTTTTGAAGGCACTGTCATATCTCATGCAACTGCTCTTGCTGTCGCAGGCGGTGCAGGGGGTTCTAGTCTTAACACAACTTCTTCTTGTGCTGGATCCCAATCAGCAATATCATATCCTTATACTACTACTACTTCTTATCAGCAAGCATATGATTGTTCGACAAGAACTTATTACAACACATATGATAACGTACAACATAGTTATAATTGGGGGGCACAATCGACGGTTTCCTTAAGCTCTCCTAATAGTATGCTCGTACACATAGGTGGTGGTTGGTCAGAACCAAGAACATATTATGTGTATTTTAATGCAAATCAACGGATGCCGATAGGATCTACTAATTATACTTTAAATATTTACCCTAGTTCATGTACTGCTGGTTACGCCTCCAATAACTGTCCTGGAATGTATTATGTTATTAATTGGAAAAATTGGGTTGCTTTCCAAGTTACTTTTTATAGACGTGACATGAATGTTACTTCATTCGTCAGAAGTTTTTATTATACCGCATCTCAAACTGTGACTGTCCCACAAACATGCTATAGAACTGCTTATACTAGCACTACTAACTATTATACTCATACACCAACTGCAGCAGTCTCTGGTGGGTCTGGAGGTGGTCTAACAGGAACTGATGGTGGCGATAGTTCACAATCAGTAATTTCTGCTAAGGGAGGTGATGCTGGATCCCAGTCTGCGGGAGGTGCAGGAGGTACAACTTCATCTGCTGGATCAACTAACGGATCTGATGGTTCTGCACTGCAGGGTGGTGCTGGTGGTGCTAACAGCGGATCTTATGCTGCTCCTGGTGGTGGCGGTGGTGGCGGTGGATATTATGGCGGCGGTGGTGGTGCTGGTGGTTATGATGGATATAATGGAAGCACTAATCCTGGAAGAGGAACGCAATCAGGTGGAGGCGGTGCTGGTGGTGCAGGTTATATTGATGTCAGTGTAGTTGGAACTACAGGATCATTCGCCAATGAAACTAATGAGAATAGAGGAACTGCTGGTGAAGAAAGTCAAAATTCAAGAATTGTTATTAATGCAACATATATTGAAGTAACATCAGAACCAGAATCTTCTGTAGTTAATGATGGGGATACAGTTACATTTACTGTAGGAGCATCAGTAATAAATGGTGAAGGTGAATTAGTAAGTTTTCAGTGGCAGAAAAAGACATCTGGTATTTGGAATGATATTTCTGGAGCAAATGCTGCTAATTATACTACACCTACATTAACTATTTCAAATACTAATCAATCTTATCGTTGTGTTTTAAATAACGACTATTGTGCAGAAAAAATTAGTGAAGAAGCTCTTACTATTGTAGCAGGAGCAGCAGAAACTAATTTCGTAATTACTAATACTGGTCAAACAAATATACCAATACCATCTGCTGCTTCTGAGTTTACATTTAAAATCTGGGGTGCCGGTGGTGCTGGCACTGGAGAAGGTTTTCCTGTTAGAGGTGGATCCGGCGGATTTGCAATGGGTACTATACTCATTCCCGAATCTAATACAAATAACATTAATGTATTTGTTGGTGCTACTGGTTTAGGTTCTCCTTCAGGTATGTCTGGATATGGTGCTGGTCGTGGTGGTCAAAGATCAGAAATGTCATTTGGTTCAGATATTGTTTACGTTGGCGGCGGTGGCGGATCAGCACAAGCAGGTAATGGTGGATTTGGTGGCGGTGCTAATAGAAATGGTGGCGCTGGTGATGGCACATTTGCTCCTGGTGGCGGTGCTAGCACTGGAGGAGGCGGCGGTGGCAATGGCACCGGTTCTAGTGGCACTACAGGTCGTTCTGGTGGCGGAGCAGGCGGTGGTTTCCCCTACAACACTGGTAACCGTGGAGGTGGTGGTGGATCAGGATATTATGGTGGCGGCGGAGGTGGTGGTGGTAATGGCACCACAGGACAGTCAGGAGGAGGCGGCGGGGGATCAGGATATAAAACTGGGTCCAGTATTACTAATTTTGTAACTGCTGATGGTTCTAGAGGATCTACTACTGCTCCATATTCAACTGATCCTGATTATGTTTCCGGTCGTGGATCTGCTGGTCAGCATGGTCTTGCTGTAATTAATTTCCTTGTAGAAAATCAATTAGTCATGACTGGTCTTAGTACTTCTACTACAACTGATATCAGTGCTTTATCTTCTACTATAACTCTCACTGAAAATGTTCTTTTATCACCACTTGATGGTGATTATGATGTAGTCATAAAATGCCGTGGGGGAAGTCCATCTGGAACAGGTGCATATGTTCAGGGAACAATTCGCATGACTAGTGGAAATATTTACAGACTTCATTATGATGCTTACTATGCGGCAGTTTTCTTTGGAACTTCGGTAGATGGGAATAAGTGTATAATGCTTGGTGCTCAGGGTGGGAATCAGGGAAATGGTGTATATGGTGGGGTTGGTGCTGGTGGTAATGCTGGATATCCATCTGGAAATGCTGGAAGTAATCTCAATGCTTCTGGTGGCGGTGGCGGTGGAACCACTAGTGGATATAGATCTGGATCTGGAGGTGGTGGCGGATATCCTGGTGCTAGCGACGGATATAGTGGATCTCCTGGAACTAACGGTGGTTTCTTTAGTGCTGGTCGAGGTGGTAATGGTGTTGATGGCAACGGTGGACGAGGTGGTATGGGTTACTACGGCGGCGGAGGCGGCGGTGGTGGTTGGGACTTAGAATATAATGCTGGTGGTGAATTTGGCGGCGGAGGCGGCGGGGGATCTTCCTATTATGGAGGTCTTCCAAAACCTTCTATCAATTCTTATAGTCCAGCAGAAGTTGTTGTCAGTAATACTTCTGCTGGGAATCAAGCAGGAGGAACTCAAATTCAAATCATCAGTGTAACTGCTGTATAACTTGACAGATTTTGGTTATCTTGGTATACTATTTGAGTAGTCAATGATTGAGTAATGGCAAAAAGCCCAAAGTTCGGTTCAAATGTAAATATTGAGTCAAAACCGAAAAGAACACGTCAGGGAACTGGTAAACATACTAAATATAGTGCAACCTCCAGTAATGGAAAGCGTAAACGTTATCGAGGACAAGGAAGATGAGCGAAGAAACACCAGCACCAAAGTCTTATGGTTATGTTGTAGGCAAAAGAGCCTCTGAGCAAGATCATCCAGATAAAGAAAAGTCTGATGAGTGAAATTGAAGAGCATATTAAAGAGTGGATTGATAAAATTTCTGAGTTTAGACCAGAACTAAACAATTTTGCCATCTGCCCTTTCTCTTCAACAGCAACTTATAAGATTATTCAAGCACCTATTGACGATATCATGCCTTCAACCGGGTATGATGTCGTCATTTTTGCTGTTGAAGACTATTTGGATGTCAATGCTATTCAAATGTGGTGTGAAATTTACAATACCATCTACCCCGAATACATTTTTTTAGAAGATTGCGCTTATTCACATACTTTCATCAATGGTATTCAGACAAATAATGCGAAATATAACTTACTCTTATGTCAAAGTAAGGAAAAATTGCGAAAAAGTCGTAAAATACTAGCAGAATCGGGATATTATCATCATTGGAACGATGCCATGATGAAAGAAATCCTTGGAGAAGATTTTGATATTGTAAAACACTATAAATAATTGAAAAAAACCATATCAAATGGCATTAAAAGCATCAAGATCCTACAAGGACTTGAGTTTCACATTTAAAACCAACCCTTTACGGAAGGATTTAAACCTTTTGAAGGATGAAAATGCGATTAAGAGGTCACTCCTTAATCTTTTTTCTTACAGAAAGGGTGAAAAGTTTTTTAATGCTAGTTTTGGTAGTGGAATTCCTGAATTGTTATTTGATCCATTTGATTTTGTTACTGCTGGATCAATAAAAACTGAGATAGAAAATCTAATTACTTTATATGAACCCAGAATTAATCTTATTGAGGTAGTTTTGGATCTGAATGAAGATCAATATGAGTATGATATTCAAGTAATTTATAGTATTCCTGATACAGATCCTCAAATTTTTACTACTTCATTAACATTAACGTCATCATCAAAGATATAATCCATGGCATTCGCACAAGTTAGTTCCCTAGATTACGCTGATATCAAATCTGCCTTGGTTGATTACCTGAGGCGAAATACTGATTTCACAGATTATGACTTTGAAGGATCAACACTGTCTTCTATTGTTGACCTCTTAGCATATAACACTTATTACACTGCCTTCAATACTACGATGGCAGTTAATGAGAGTTTCTTGGCGTCTGCCTCTTTAAGAGATAATATTGTCAAAGTTGCTAAACAACTTGGATATAGTCCAAAATCAACAACTTCAGCAACGGCATTCCTCAAATTAAAAGTTGATTTTAGTAGTGTTGCTGCAGTTGACCAAAGATTAGTACCATCATTCCTTACTCTTAAGAAAGGTAATTGTTTTATTTCATCAAATCCAGAAAATAGAAATGAAACCTACCAATTTTCGATTTTAGAAGATGTTGTATCTCCGGTAGTAAATAATATTGGATATATTTCAAATGTTTCATCAGATCAGTTGAAGGTTACTGAAGGAATTTACTTAAATTTTAGTTATGTTGTAGATAATACAATTCCAAATCAAAAATTTGTAATTCCTACTGCTAATGTAGATACTGAAACCATTAAAGTAGTAGTAAGAGAAAATGCTGCAGCGTCAAAAACTGAAATTTTCACAAAAGTTGAAAATATCCTTGATGTAACTGCAGTTGACAAAGTATTTTTCGTTCAAGAGACTGATGATTCTAGATATGAATTAATTTTTGGTGATGATGTATTGGGAAAAAAAGTTACTGACGGGCAGATTATTGAAGTTACTTATATTGCATCGTCAGGTAAATCAGCAAACAAATTAAAGAATTTTGTTTTCTCTGGTGAAATTTATGATGAAGATTTAAACAGAGTTTTGACAGGAATTACAACAACAGTTGTATCCGGTTCTGATGGTGGTGATGATATTGAAGATAGTGAAGTAATCAAAAGAAATGCTCCTGCATTCTACTCTTCTCAGAATAGAGCGGTAACATTAGAAGATTATAAGGTAATTACTCAAAGACTTTATTCATCAATTGCCGATATTATTGTATATGGTGGTGAAACTGAAGATCCACCTGAATATGGTCGTGTAAAAATTTCTATTAAACCAAAATATAGCGATATTTTGAGTAATTCTACTAAAAGAGATATTATCAGCAAACTTAAGAAATATACAGTTGCTTCTATTACACCAATTATCGTTGATCCATCAATTGTTGATGTAATTTTAAATACTAAAATTTATTACAAGCAAACTGATACTAATCTAACATCTGAGCAAATAAGAAACGTTGGAATTCAGAATTTAACTCAATACAGGGATACTAATAATATTAGTAAATTTGGTGGAATTATTAGAAAAAGTAGAATAACTACAGTTATTGATGCTTCTGAAAGTTCAATTACAGGTAATGTTACTGATTTCATATTAAGAAAGAAATTAGTACCCGCACTTAATACTACAGCTCAATATTTGCTGTGTTATGTAAATCCATTTCAAACATCATGTGCTGGAAAAACTACTATAACAAGTTCAAAATTTAGGACTGTGAATTATCCTAATGATGATTCATATATGGAAAATACTGAGGATGGTGCAATTAGAATATATACTATTGATTCTGCTACCGCATCTAAAAAAATCCTAGTTGAAAATGCAGGAACTGTTGATTTTGATAATGGTAAGGTGAATTTAAATTCAATTCAATTTGTTAGCGGCAGTAATGAAAATAATGAAATTTTCATTAATGCTATTCCCCTTAATGATGATGTGAGTGCAGTGAGAGAAGTATACTTAAATCTCTCAATAGAAGATAGCATTCTCCAGGTATTCCAAGAAGTAGCATAAAATGAATCTTAACAAATTAACTATCTCAGATCTAGTAGATCAGCAACTACCAGAGTTTGTTGTAAATGAATTTCCTACATTTGTAAAATTCTTTGAGGAATACTATAAATCATTAGAATTAACCGGTGGTCTTCTTGATATCACCAATAATTTTCTTGATTATAAAAATATTGATAACTTAAGAAAATATAACCTTGTTACAACTTATAAATTGCAGCAAGCAATTTCTACTACTGATGAAAGCATTGTTTTAGACAGTCTTGATGGTCTTCCTTCTGAAAATGGATTAATCAGCATAGGCAATGAGATTATTCTTTATGAGACCGTTAATTTATCATCTAGAACGCTCTTAAATTGTAAAAGGGGATATACAGCAACAACTAAGTTTGATGGCACTGCAACGACCGTGCAGAGCAGTGTAGCAGCATCTCACCAACTAGATGATAGTGTAACCAATTTATCAAATCTTGTTCTATTTCTTATCTTAAGAAATTACGAACATCAATATCTTGCTGGTTTTCCATTCGAGAATATTTCTTCTAGTATTGATAAAGATACTTTAATAACAAATATTAAAGATTTTTATAATTATAAGGGAACCGATATTTCAATTGAGTTTTTATTCAGAGCTTTATTTGATGAAGAAGTTACAGTAAAATACCCAAAAGATTATGTAATTAAATCTTCATATTCAGATTTTACCGTAGATGATATTATTAAAGTAGAGGCAATTGAAGGCGATCCATATGACCTCATTGGAAATGAACTGAAACAAGCTGATGCCAGTGGAACTGCAACGGTTAGTGCTGTTATTGATCAAATTTTAATTAATAATATTTCAAATTATGCTTCTGCTAATAAAACTGTTTATGAATGCAGATTAAACGTTCTTAATCAGCAATTTTTTGAAATTCCTAAAGAAAGTATTCTTAGAGGAGTTTTATCACCTACAAGTTCCGTAGTTACAGTTGATAGTACAGTTGGATTTCCTCAGTTAAATGGAATTATCCAAATCGATGATGAAGTCATTACTTATCGATATAAAACGTTCAATCAATTTATTGATTGTGGTAGAGGCACTTATAATACTGTTGCTGTTGCTCATGCAGATCTAAGTGATGTTAGAACTACCGAATATCTTTACGGATATAGTGAAGGTATAGAACTTGAGTCAAATATAGTATCCATGAGGTTACTTGGTGTTGCTTCTAGTGTTACTATAGATGATGGTGGTGCTTATTTCGAGGAAGCTGAAAAAGTAGAGTTGTCATTAGATGGGGATACTGATTCAAGGGCACAATTTACAACATGGAGAAAAAACGAAACTGGAACTTTCTCAAGTAGTTCTGATATTCAGATTGATGCTAATGTCAATACTATTACTACTGAAGTATCATCTGTTTACAAAGATGACAATAATGCTTACATAGTTTCTTCAGGACTTCCTGAACATCCAATTGGAAACTTTATTGGAGCTGGTTTTAATGTAAATAATCAAAATCTTTTAAAAACAATTCCACTTTCCACTGAAAAAAATACTCAAACTCAATTTACCGGAAATAAAGCAGTTGGTTTGTTTATTAATGGTGTAGAAGCACTTAGTTCTCAGGATTATGAAGATGTTTCATTCGGTAATATTGAAAGTGTTGAAATTATTCAAAAAGGATTTGGTTTTGAGACTGATATTCAACCAGTATTCAGAGTAGCAAATGCTACCGGATCTGGTGCCACATTTAATGCAAATATTATAGATGGAAAAGTATCTTCAATATCAGTTGTAGATGGTGGAAATGGATATACTCAATCTCAATCATTAGAAGTTACATATGGATTTGATGCTACTGCAACAATTGCTAATGATTTAGATATTGTTGATGGATCTATCAGAACAATTACAGTGACCAATGCAGGTCAGGATTATGTTGCCACACCTAATGTAGAAATTATTGATAGCACTGGTAAAGGAACAGGTGCTTTCGCTATTGCTGAAGTAACTAATAATCAGTTGACTGGTGTTATTGTTCTTAATGGCGGTGTTGATTACAGTGATAAAGATACTATCACCGTAAGGATTGTTTCTAAAGGTACTGGTGTTGTTGCTAATGCTGTCGTTAAAAAATGGTCTTTTGACAGAGTATTTAAAACAAAAAATTCTATTGATACAAATGGTAACTGGATACCTGCTCAGACAATTAAATCCGATACTGGTAACGGTTATCTGTATCCAAGTAGAAACATTGCATATAATCTTCAGTATGCATATCCATCAAATCCCAAAATTCTTAGACATTCATTATCTGATAATGTTCAGGGTGTAAATGCTAATTATGATGAAAAAACTTCTGGGTTTGTACATTCTCCAATTTTAGGATGGGCATATGACGGAAATCCCATCTATGGTCCTTATGGATATCTTAGTCCAATTGTTCCTGCTAATGGTATTTCTAGACAGACTAGTTCTTATGTATTAAAAACCACTGCAGAAGCTACTAGACCTAGTGTAGTAAAATATCCTTTAGGTTCTTTTGTTGATGACTATGAATTCATTCAAGGATCTGGAAGTCTTGATATTAATAATGGTCGTTTTTGTATTACTCCAGAATATCCTGAAGGAAGATATTGTTACTTCCTCACAGTAGATAGTTTTGGCGCTGGTGTTTATCCATATATTATCGGAAAGACATATCATTCTGTTCCATCAGAAAATAATTTTAATATTGAGTTTAATCAGCAAAACGAAAATAATTTACCTAAAGAAGCAAGAAGAATTAGAAGTTCTGCTACTCCGAGTAAAGGTTTTGATGCTATTTTATCAGTATCTAATGTAGAAAGAGGAACTATTGATTCTTTTGTTGTCAATGAAAGTCAAGATACATTTAAAGTATTAGACTCTTTGTATATTGACAATGACGACACTGAAGGTTCTAGAGCATTTGGTAGAGTTGAATCAGTCAAAGGTCAGACTATAACCACAGTATCATATCAAGTTTCTCCTGGATTTAGTCATCCACAATTAACAACAACTAATGGAATTCCCGATAATCCATGGCCTGTTGATATTAGTGCTCCCTATCTAAGTCAAGCAGGTATCACATATGATATAAATGTAGAAACTTCGACACCACATTTATTATCTGATGATGACATTGTAACCCTGTCATTAGATAGAGATGCATTATCAATAACAAAAACTTTTAAGGTAAGAGTATCTAATTATCAGAAAGTAAATTATACAGTGCCTGTTGTTGAAACTACCTTAGTTGCTGACGTTGCTTTCAACCAGGTAACTATTAATGTAGATAACTCTGATAATTTTAGAGAAGATGATTATTTGAAAGTTAATGATGAAATTTTAAAAATTACTTCAATTAATTATAGTTCTGATCAAATTACTGTTGAAAGAACTCAATTAAATACTCCATTAAGACTACATGCATCTAGTAATAAAGTATCCCTTTACATACCAGATGATCATCCAGATTACAGATTAACTGTAGGAACTGCAATTACAAGTCCTGGTGTATCAGGAACAATTTATAGTATTGATAAAGAAAATTCTTCTATTGAAATAAGAGTTGGTTCGGGCACACTTTCAAATACAAGTGTTATTACAGATACATCTTCACCAACAGGAAGAACCATTAATATAAGCAGTGTGGAAGACACTAAAATTTATTGGGAATTTGATCCTACGGGAACTGGTAATCATTATATTCGTGATTTATCTTTTAGATTAATTAGAGGAACTGAATATATTTTTGATACTAGTGACGGAAGTATTTTTGGGTATAGTTTAGTTTTCTCAGAAGATTCAGCAAATATCAATACTCTCACAGGTGTGACATCTGTTGGAACTCCAGGTACTTCTGGATCATCAGTAACTATCACAAAAAATGGATTATTGAATTTTGATGTTTCTAGAGTATATTATTATGAGCAGAACTCTCAAATTCTTTATAATAAAAAGTTTTTCTCAGTCCTTACATTTCCTGATGGTGTTAAAAAAATTAAAGTTGTTGATGATACCAATTTCAAATTTACAATTCCTTTACAACCCGAGCAATCTGCATACACAAATGTAGTTTCATATAGTACAACTTCACAAACTAGTATCGGTGCAATTAATACTGTCTCAGTAGTTGATGGTGGTGAAGGTTATAAAAAACTTCCAAAAATTTCTGGAATTATTCATACTGAATTAGATGCAGCAAAATTAGCATATTCAATTACTGGCGGATCATTTAACGATACATTCAGTGTTACAAATCCTGGAAATAGATATTCAAGTAATACAAAAATTGTTGTTGATACCCTCACTGGTAGTGGAGCCGTCTTAACACCAACAATTGTTGGTGGTAGAATTATTTCAGTAAAAGTTACTTCTGCTGGTACGGGATATGATGAAAATGATACTATCAGAGTAATTGATACTGGTGCTGAAATTTTCCCAATTAGTAATAGTATTGGCAAAATCAAAACTATTAGATTTAATAATAGCGGAAGTCAGTTTAATCCCGACAGAACATTCTTTAAATCTTTAGTATTCAAACAAAAAATAATTATTACTGGTATTTCTGGTGGTACTTACAAACTTTCTGAAAATATAACATCTTCAGGTGGACTATCAGCTAAAATTGACAAAATAAGACAAATTGGTGTAAACATTTATTTACTTGATTTAAAGATCAACTCAGGATCTCCTAAAGTAGGAGATACGATTACAGGGTCTATTTTACAGGTAACTTCTACAATTTACTCTGTGACAAATCCAGATGTCATTGGAAATATTTCTGGATTTATTTCAAAAGTTGGTTTCTTTGATTCTGATTTAGGTAAAATTAGTGCTTCATCACAAAAAATTACTGATAGTTATTATTATCAAGATTTCTCCTATGTTATCAGAAGTACAAAATCTTTAAGTGATTATAAAAAATATGTTGATGAAACAACACACCCACTTGGATTTAAATTATTTGGTGAAGTTTCTGTAGAAAATGATGTTGATTTTGAAGACACTGTAACAGGAAACCCATTCAGTATTGGTCTTGCTGACGATCATTCTGCTAATGAAGTTATTATTACATTACCTAATGTAAATGTAGAATCAGATATTGTTTTCAAAAAATATGAAATTTCTACGCTCAATACAGCTAATTTAAAAGCGTATCGTGGTGTAGGAGCTGCTCGTCTTAATTTCTTAGATAATCAAATTGAAGCAGTGCAAATTGCAGATCTTTCTGCTGATATTGATGCTAGCACTCAAACATATACCTTGACTACGCAGGATGGTAATTTCCCATTAGATACTTACAATACATCCATACTTCTTTCACTGAATGATGTATTCCAAGAACCATTCCAAACATCTACTGTAAGTGGAATTAGTTACTCTGGCGGAATTGCGACTATTACTACTGCCGTAGATCATAATTTAGCAACTACATTGGCAGGTCAAACATATCCTAATCAAAAATATATTCATATCTCTGGCGTAACTAATACTGGTAATTTAAATTTTAATGACCAGTTTGAAGTATATGATGTACCATCAACAGATACAATCAGAGTTCTGTTTAATAATCCTAATGGTTTTCTGACAAATAATAATCCGGCAGTTTGTGCTGATGTTCAATCAACTATTGATAATTTAGTTAGTATTTTAACATATTATTTAAATAATCCATCTGTTGCACTACCCACAAACAACACAGGCGTTTGGTTGGATGAAGCATCATCAACTGTTATTAGTGCCAATAGACACAGAGATGGCGCTAATTTAATTGATCTTAATAGATTTGAAATTATTGATAGAGCTAATGCAGAAATTTCTCTACAATATCCCGATTTCTATTATCCTAATGATCCTCAAACATCTGGTTATAGTAGACAGAAAGATGCTTACAGATTAATTCAGCAAAACCGTAAAGAATTGATCGATAGAGGTGCTGCTGAAATTGCGGTTCAATATCCTGATTTTGTATATCCTAATGATCCTGTTACTGCAAGTGATTATCGTTTCAAGGATGCTTATAGACTAATCCAACAAAACAGAACTGAGATTATTGATAATGCTTGGACGACTATGCAGGGCGGATCAAATCCTGCGGATGCTGCTGTAGAAACCAAGTGTAAGCGTGATATCGGATTGTTTATTGATTACACTTCACTTGACCTCGTTAATGGTGGTAATGAGTATGCGCGTAAATTTGCGCTACAGTATTTTGATGATCAGGGTAATCCTCTCACTAATGGTTTACTTGGCGAAGAATTAGCATCAAATGATGCTTTCAATGCCGCTAAGGACAACATGATCCTTGCATTCACTAATCAACTGACAGTTACTGATAGCACGATCACTCTTGATCCTGCGGGTGCTCCTCTATGTGCCAATGTAACTTCTGCCATCACTGTTCTTACTGGTATTGTTACTGCTGCTATCGCTGCTGGATCTACTGCTGGTCTTCCTGCTGAAACTATCGGATCTGATAGAGATGGTGAAGCAAAATGTAAACGTGATCTTGGATTGTTTATTGATGCCGTATCGCTAGATCTTCATACTGGTGGTAACGTATATGCTGTTAAATTTCTTAAAAAGTATTTCAACGCTCAAGGAACATCATTTATCTCGAATGGTCTTTCCGGTGAAATTCTAGAATCTATTACTGCGTTTAATAAAGTAAGAGATTTGATGAAGCAAGCAGTTGTAAATCAACTTCTGGTTAAGGATCTTACAATCACTTCTGCTAATGCAAATTATTGGGGGACTGCGGTAGGAACACCAACAGATGTCACGTATGATGCTAATACTGGCGTCTCAGTTATCACGATTGCTAATCATGGATTGTCTAATGGTGAAGATGTCAAGATCAGAGATAATGGATTGACGTTTACTTGTGAAATGGATGGGAATGTCAAAGAAAAATCTTATCCGAGACTTCTCGATGGTAATTCAAATACCGCAATGCCGGTTTCTAATGTTACTACAAATACTTTTGAAATTAATGTTGGTGCTTCACCGATTGTAAATTTCAATGTTAGTGATGCTACTTATACTCCTTCCACTGGAGATGTTGAGATTAATATTGGTACTCACTCATTACGCGCAGGAACATCTATTAAACTTGCTGACGAAGCACTTACGTTCACCTGTGATTTTGACAACAATCAAACTCAGCATAGTTACCCCAAGACTGCTATTTTAAGTGAAACTGTTACAGATGCCTCTTATGATCCAGTACTTGGTATTCTCACTGTTACTGTTAAAAATCATGGATGGGAAAATGGAGATCTTATTAAATTTGATAATAATTCATTAGTCTTTACTTGTGGAATGGATGGAAATGCCACTAATCACAGTTATCCTCGCGCTGGAATTGATCCTTATGCAGACAAGTGGATACCCATTTACGCTGTAACAGGAAATACTTTCAGGGTTGCAGTAGGAGTTTCGTCCAATACTTCAGTTCACACATTTATCAGTGCTACTGAAAATGGTCTTAAAAAGAAAAAAGATAAGACATATGATACTGCTGTAAATATTGTTACAGTCACAGCAAATACGATCACAATCAATGTAGGTAGTTCAACTGATACATCAGCGCATACATTTATTTCTGCTGTTCCAAATGCTGTCATTTCCGGTGGTGATTATCCACACACATTTGTAAGAGCAGTCGCTGATGCTATTGTTAGAACACAAGTCAGTTCTCCTGTTTTAAATAACAGTGATGGCGCATGTGCTGATGTTAAATCAAACATTGATACTCTTGTTGAGATTGTAACAATATACTTAAATCAAGGTTCATTAAATTATCCAAATGCTCTACCGGCACAATCTGTGAGAGTTCCATCTGCAGGTGAAGCAAAATGCAAGAGAGATTTAAGTCTAATTGTTGATTCTGTTATTAGTGACATGAGAACAGGTGGTAATTCCAACATCAGAAGTTCTACTGAAAAATATTTGGATGGAGCTGCTTTATTAAGCAATGGTCTTGCGGGTGAAATAAATGAATCCATCACTGCTTTCAATAAGGCAAGAGATCTGATGAAACTTGCAATCGCTAACCAACTTTATATTCAAGATTTAACTATCTTACCTGATTTCCTTACTACTTCAGGAACCATTGAGGCATCGAGTCTCACTAATTCTATTTTCACCGAAGGTCAGTTTGAATATTCTAATGCGGTACTCAAACTATATGAATCTGTGGCAGAGGGAACTGTATTCCATAGTACTTTCTTCAAATTTATTTCTGCTGGAGATGATGCTCGATATTCATATAAAGTAAAAAATATCTTATTTGATGGAGTTAG
>Ga0233438_10002726_pt1 | contig 17132 bp, 6 predicted proteins | sample SI_123_September_FD_182720 | JGI IMG/M metagenome (GOLD analysis project Ga0233438, IMG submission 182720) | Seawater microbial communities from Saanich Inlet, British Columbia, Canada - SI_123_September2016_10_MG | ecosystem: Environmental > Aquatic > Marine > Inlet | place: Canada: British...
ACGTGCTACTGTAAAGTTTGATCCACTTACTAAGAAAAATCTAACTCTATCACCTTGTGCTGGTGAACTTGGTAGTGTAACTGTATGGTTTCCTTGCACCCAGTTTGTTTGCCAACTTAATGTTGTTCTTCCACCTGTAACAGCAATGTTTTGAAATCCGCCTACTGTCCACGCTGCACCTGTATACCATTCCATATGACCATAGTCTGTATTAAAACGTACAAAGCCTTCGGACGGAGAGCCGGGACGTTGTGCTGTTGTACCACTTGGTATTGTCATGTGTGTTGATGCTGATGCTGTTAAATATTGTGATGTTAGTGTTCCTGATGCATTAATATTGCCGCCAGCGTAGATATTATTATTAACACCTATTCCGCCTGATACTACTAGTGCTCCGGTTGATGTACTACTACCTGCTGTTGTATTTTGTACAAGTAATTGCGGAGTCGCTGGAATAACAACGTCACCCGAACCGTTTGGTTCAATAGTAATATTTTCATTTGGAACAAGACTTGATAATTTGTTGTCGACACTAACTAGTCTAGCTAATAGTGGTCTTCCAACTGTTCCTGTGTTAATTCTGCGCATAGCCGCTCCTTTATGCTGTTGCTGTTTCTATACCATATACTATAACATTTACGTCAGTACTGTTAGAATAAACAACAATATTTTTTGTTGCATCTAATACAATTCCGCCTCGCTCTAGACTACCATTTCCTAGTAGTTCGGTATCGAATTCTATATATTCAGCATTAGTTGGCGTTCCTGACGCCGCTAGTGCCACCCTAACATCTCTTGATGCTGAATTTCTATTTGTTACATTAACAGTAACTACTGCAAATGTATCCGCAGGTACAGTATACACAGTGGTGTTTGCCGCTGCTCCTAAATCTGCACTTCCTAATATTCCTGTTGCCATTTTCTTTTTTCTCCGTTTATCTTAAAAAGTAGTTGTAAGCCATTGGTAAACCAAGTACACTACCTGTAAAGTTTACGTTTGCTTTTATATTTATCTGCTCTCCACTAACTGTTGTAATTTGATTAGTGTTAACAAATATGTCTCCAGCTGTTACACTGTTAACGTTTAGTGTAGCTCCACCTCCACCAATTTGGGCTTCGATGTATGCTTTCACCGCTCTCTGTGTTGGTACTACTGTATCACTATTAGCTGTAAAGAACGGGTCTGTACTAAACTCACTAATACTTGCAGAGTTACCACCTAGTGTAACTTCACCTAGTGATAATTCTTGTAGTCCTGCAATGTTGAACGCTTCAGCATTCAATGTTGCAACACCAGTTGCTTGTTCAATACTAAACAAATCACCAACTCTAAAGTTACCATCTTGGTCAGTAGCTGTAAAGAACACTCTTCCGCCATTGTCGTCTTTGGTTTCTTTAGCTTGGTCTGGTGCTATAGTTGGTATGCCAGGATAATTAGTAGTTGTAAATCCTCCTGTACCAATATCTAAGAAGTCGTGTCCTGTTAGACGTACTTGACTAAATCTAATACGCATTGTTACTCCATTACCATCTACTGGAGCATCTGTAATACTCATGTCTGGTGATAATTGTAAGAACGCTGTTTTAGAACCATCGTTAAGTCCTACTAGTGAAACTGTGTTAACTAGTTTAAAGAACTGTCCTGGTAAGCTGTCAAACTCAACGTTTGAACCGTTTACTGGTGTTGCACTTAATCTTCTAACTGCAACAAACTGTCCACTTTGTGTAAAGTCTGCGCCACCGTTTGATGTTGGACCATCAACTTCTGCACTAGCTGTAATAAAGCTAGTACCTCTGTTAATAAATGTTGGGTTAGCCAATGCGCCATTTCTAATTTTTGGAACTAGTACAACATCTTCAATGTTTCCTGGATCTGTAACTGTAATAGTAGGTGCTGCACCTTCATATCCTGATCCTGGTTCAGTCATTCTAACTTCAAATATTTTCTGGTTAGCAACGCCTGCTCTACCTAGTGCAGGAGCACCTCTGTAAATTGTTTTTGCTGTGTTAGATGTATCGTCAACACTTACAAATCTACCAATCGGAACAGTTGCGCCAATTGTATGTGGATTACCAAATGCTACTTTCTCACCGATGTCAGTTAAGCCTGTTACTTCAGTCCAAGTAACACCGTCGAATGATTCACCTATAATTGTTTCATCATCACTATATGTTATAACAAATACACCTTGTCCGTATGCAATTCCACTTGGTGTAGCTGTTGCACTTGGTGTGCTTGCTGCTACCCATGTTATACCATCAATACTGTGTGCCATATTGTTAGCACCTGTATCGCTTGCTAGTGCAACAAATATACCGTTACCCCATACTACGTCAATCCATGTTTTAGAGTTAGGAAGTGTTCTAGCTGTCCATGTTTCACCTGTTGGTGATGTTTGTGCGTTAGTACTTCCTGAGTCAAGTGCAACAAATAATCCTTTGCCATATGTTAAACAATCATAACCAGTTCCTGGTAATGCTGTTGAATATGTTGACCAGTTTGTTCCGCCATCATCTGAATAAGCAACATCTTGATCACTGTTTGATGTAACAATAAATCTATTTGTTCCTAGTGCAATATAACCTGTTGCAACATTCATTGCTGTACCTGCTGTTAAACTGCTAAGTGTCTTGTCTGCCCATGTACCTAATGCATCATCAACACTTACACTAACAACATTTGAACTTACTCTAGTTGCTACTGCTGCATGAGGTTTAGCTGTACTTGAACCGTCATTTAATAATGCACTTGCTAGGTTTTGGTGATCACCTGTTTTAGTAATTGCTGTCCAACTTGCTGCTGTAGTACCGTCTATACTTGTATAGAAGTTACCATCTGCTAGTGCAATAAAGTATCCTTTGCGTCCAATACCAGCAAAATCAAAGTCAACTATTGCACCGGATGCATTAACTGTAGTAATTGTTACAACAATATCATTGTCAACATCTGTACCACCAAGCAATCCACCTTTAATAGTTACTGTTGATAGTCTAGTAAATTCTTTACCTGTATTGTTTATAGTTACATAGTATTTTGAACCGTTACGTGTAACATCAAATGTTGCTCCGCTACCGTCACTGTTTGATTCACTAACAACTCCTGTATATGTGTTTGATGTTTCAACAAATTCAATATTGTTAAAATCGTCAGTTGCAATAGTTTGTACAGTTGCTACAGCGTTAGCTGGAGCTGGAATTGTAATTCTTGGTTCAACTTGATAAGTCGAAGAACTGTTTGGAGCAACAATAGTTGTTCCTGGAACAACATGACTCCATCCACTTACACCGTATCTATTACTTACTGCCGCTAATTTACTTCCTGAGTTGTATGATGTAATGTAACCATAGTTACCAGAACCTGCACCACCTGTGATGTAAATTGCCATACCAACGTATGCACTTGAGATACTACCATCTGTAGCTGCTAAGTTTATATTTGTTAAAGATCCTGCTTGTGCTGTGTTTGATACAACAGTATAGTTTGTACCACCAGCGTTACTAGGTGTTTCAATTGTTTCACCAATTTGGATTCTGTTTATTGCACCGTCTCTAAATTCATCAACTAATAATGATTCATCATCACCTGCACCAAATATGTTAATATTTGCTTCAGTGTAATCATTACCTGCATGTGAGAATTCTAAACGTTGTATAGCATCTGTATCTGTAAATACATTACTTATAGTAGCGTTATACTGAGTTGAGTTATCAACTACTGCTGTTACTGGAATTTCATCTGGATCAACGCCTTCTGCAACTGAACCGTATGTACCGTATGAGTTGTTACCGTTAGTAGCACGAGCTCTTCCGCCTGTTTCACACAAGTAACCTATGTGTGCGTAGTATGTAAACACTGACACAAGTTCTGCTCTACCGTTATTAAGCAACCATGCACCAATACCGTCTGATATAACTTGTGTAAAGTCGTTACTAACAATGGAGTCGTTACCGCCATCATGTAGTGCGCCGTCAATTTTTTGTCCTACAGCTGCATAACCAAATGTTGTACAGTTTTGTACGTATGGCGAACGTGCTGTAATCCATACACGCTCATCTTTTGGTCCCCAACCTGGATCAAGTGATGCATACGCACCGCCTGTTGGTCTACTTGTACCGTAAGCGTTTGCTGGTCCAATGTCTCCTTGTAGTCCGTCCATTGTTTGTAGTCTTAGTCCAGTACCATTACGTAAGTAGTAGAAATCTTCTTCTTGTGATCCAAGCACACTATTTGCATAGTATCTTGCACCCAATGCTGCTCTGTACCAACCTGTGTAGTCAACTGCTAATACATTTGTATCATATGACACCAACGGAGCATTATATCTTTTAGCCCAGTTACGTGAATATGCAGCGTCCCATTTCATTCCGTATACATATTCTCTAACATCTCTTGCACACAATGTTCTGTTATAAACATATGAACTTTTAACTTCAAACATTGCACTATATGTGTTATCAATATATTTTACAGTTTTAATAACAATATCATCTGCATTACGTTTAATTTGTATTTGAGCTGCTTTTAAGTCAGCTGTTGCACCGTTTACATCTGGATATGTTGCTGTTGGTAAGCCGTCTAAGTCGCCGTCTGTAATTACATCTTCAACAAGTTGTAGTAGTGTTTGAGAAAGTGTACCTTCTGTTGCACTAGCTGCTGTTCCTGATGTATCTTGGTTAGCTGCGTTTCCTGATGATTTAGTAACAGAAACTTCTCTAATAACTTCGTCAGTTACTACTGAAAGTCTGTTGTATGCCGCTGCTGTTGCTGCACCTTCGCCAGCACCGCCTTGGTATACACCATCAACAAAATAACTTCTTGCTGCTTGATGACTTGCACTTGTACCACCGTACATAATGTCATAACGCAATGCGTCAATTACATAACCAACATCTCTTTCACATTTTGCTACATCGTAACTTAGTGAAGGATAGTTAACAGCAATCCATGCTGTAATTTCTGCAATCATAAATGCTCTGTTAGCACCTAGTTGTGCTACAGCATTAGTTGTGTTTGCTGTTGCTCCTGCTGGTGCTGGATATGTAATTGCATCTGCATTTCCAACGCCATTGTTTAAAACATCAACAATTTCTGCAAAGAATGCATTTGATCTTGATAGGCCTGTTGTACTTGTTCTTACTTTGTAAAGTTCTGCAACTTTAGCTTTTGTAAAGTTAATACCTGCTGTTGTTTGAGCTAATTGTGCTCCGTTTGCTACACTAGCACTTGCTCTTTGATAAGCAAGACCTTGTGTTACGGCATTATAGTTTGTTCCTAAAGTAATATCATAACCTACAGCATCTAAGAAATAACCAGTATCTCTACGACATTTGGCTTTGTTATATTGGAATGCAGCTTCTGTTGGATCAAATGCAAACGCACTTCCGTTAACCGTAGTACTTGCAATAAAAGTTGTATCACTTTCAATGGATTTTACATAATATGTTGTATCTGTATCGGCGCCGGCTTCTGTTACAGCGTTTGTACTATCATCGTAGTTAACTAGTTTAAGCCCCATTCCTGGAAATAACCAACTTGTATCTGCAACTGTAACTGTACCATTTGCTTCAACTTTTGAAACAGCTGCTTTATAACATTCATCTGCTTCATTTAGTGCTTCTTGTACAATCCATTCTTTGTTAGTTTCTAATTGATATTGTGCATTATAAATCTCTGGATCTACAACTTGTTTATTTGCACCTTCATAGCTTGCTGTCCAAATAGTGTCGTTAACCCATTCAAATGTTTCTTCAAGTTGTACACTTGTTTCACACTGTTCACTTGATAATACTGCCTGCATTTCTCTCATAGCAAACATATTAGCTGCAATAGTTGCATCTTTCTGATCTGCAATTACTTTTGTTCTTGCAGGTTTTCTACGATATGAGAATGCTGTAATAATACTTGCAATATTTGTTCCAAGTAATACATCATATTTTGCTGCATCAAAAATTAATCCTAAGTCTCTTGTACACTTAGCATGATTAAATTTAAAGTCGCTGTATGTATCAGTTACAAACTGTAGAGTTGTTTTGATATGCCCGTCTCTATTTGTATCAAACAATGCATAATCAGTAGCTGTTTGTCCAGCTTCAGTACTTGTTACTTCAGTAATTGCACTAATTCCTGCAGGACTATCAGCTGTAATAGCATTAGTAACTTCAGTAATAAATGATACAATTAAACCTTCTTCAGTTGCTGATGCTGGGCTACCATTTGTACTTTGTGTTTGTGTATTACCGGTTTGTTTTGTAATTGAAACTTCTGTAATAACATCTTGTGCAACACTTGATAAATGTCCGTAAGCTGCTATAGTTTCTGTTGCTTCACCTGGGATAACACTTGCGCCGTTTAGGTTAAAGTATGATTTAGCAATACGTATTTGAGCAATATTGCCGCCATACATAATATCATGACATAATCCGTCTATAATAAATGCTACGTCTCTTTCACAACGTGCTCTGTCATATACAAATGATCCTGGAGGATTATTGTAAGTGTTTTCAACATAGTTTACTACATCGTCTATTATAAACTGTCTGTTTGCTACTAGTAAGTTTTTAGCATTAATAGCATTTGCTGTTGAGTTGTAACTTGGAAATGTTAATGCATCTTCAGCTGTGGTGCTATTTTGTAAAATATCTACTACTTCATTATAGAATGATGTTGTTCTTGTTATATATGTTGAGTCAGTTAAGTCTGCTAATTGTAGATCACGGAATTTTCTAATTGCACCTACAGTTTGACTTTTTTGTGCACCTTGTAGATATTCAGATGTTTCTCTTCTGTATGCTCTACCTGCTTGAATAGCTAGATAGTTTGATCCAGTAAGTGTATCATTCTGAGCTCCTTCGGAAAGTATTTCTAAGTCACGTCTACAAATACCACTATCGTATTTGAAGCTACCAAAGTTTTTGCTAATAAAATCAATTGTGTATTCGCCAACTTGATCTTTTGCTGCGTCAATTGCTGTTGTATCAGCAAAAGTTAAAGCATTTGCTCCTGCAACACTCGGATATACTTCTGCAACTGTTCCTACACCACTGTTAATAGTATCAGTAATATCATCAAATAAGTTACCAATTGTAGTTGATTCACTAGCTGTTCCGCCAACACCTGCAATTTGTGCTACATCAGTTTGTAGTACAGGTGTTACCGTAATGTTACGCTGGACAGTTTGTACTAGCTGTTTCATAAATCCGTAAGCTGCAATAGTAGCGGCTTTTTCACTTGCTGCAATTTCTAGTACTGCGCCTGTGTAATATGCTTCACCTGCAACAACTGATTGCCAGTTACCACCATATGTTAAGTCATATGCAATAGCATCTAATATAAATCCAATATCTTGTTTACATTTTGTACGACTGTATTTTAAGTTTGGATAGTTTTCAGTAATATATGCTGTGGTTTCTGTTTTAATAAATTCTCTATTTTGTAAAAACAAGTCACGCCCACGTCCTGCATTTGTGTTTGTCATTTCCCATGGCTTAGGAAATTGTGCATAAAGTTTTTCGCCTAATTGTGCATCGATGTTTCTACGTATACCACGTACTTGACGTGTTAAGCCTTCCCATGCTTGAGGTGTTTCTGCGTAAGGATATGCTGTTGTTTGTGTTAAAGTATTTCCTGTAGTTGGAGTCATTGTAAGACCCGATGCTACGTTACCAACAACTTGCTCAATTCTTTCTAAGGCTTTACTTGTATATCTGTAATCACTCTTAGGAGTCAATGTTGAGTTTGTTGACTTTCTTGGTTGTACGTTAACAGAACGAAGTTCGTCTCCCATTATACAACACTCTGCTGGAATAATAATCGGAAGTACTTCTCTGTATTGACCAGTAGTAACTTTGATCAATGTTTTCCGTATGCTTCTTGCTGGAATGTTTGTTGCAACCCCTGCGGTAATTGCGTCTGTAATTATTTTCCCTAAACTGGAAATAGTTGCAAAATTAGTAGCCATTAGTATCCTCCGCCCTCGGCATATCCGCCCTCTGGTGTTTCATCTGAGTATGTGCCTCCGGAACTGCTTCCGCTTATTGTTCCGTCATACACAACTGAATCCTGTGCCCCGAGTGCTGTTTCAAAATATTGTGGTACAACTCTAGTAGAGTTATCACCGTTTGTTGTTTGATAGTTAACTGCTGGTGCAGCTTGTTGTAGTACTTTTTCAATTAGTGTCAATCCGTAGTTAATACTAGCTACAGTTTCTGCTTCTTGTCCTAGTGCATAAAATTGACCTGGATCAGTTACATATGATAGTGCAACTTCTCTTGATTTTATGTTTCCGCCATGTCTTACGTCATATATAAACGCATCTATAATATAGCCCATATCTCTTTCACATTTTTTACTATCATATTTAAATGAACTTGTAAAAGGACTTGTATTATTAGCAATTTGGTAGTCAGTCCACTCAACAATTTCACGTTGTATAAAGCGTCTATTCATTTCTAATAATCTTGCTGCATCATTAGCTTTAGTTCCTCTTTCAACTTGCTGTGCTGCATATCTAATACTCTTAAATGGTCTATCAATATTTTTTCCGTAAATTGGAGCCGGTGCATCAGTGCCATGCTCTGCAACGTAGTATACATCTACTGATTGTCCTAAGAATTCCCAGTTTGGTACGCCATTTGAATTTACTGTAAGTATTTGTCCATCTTGTCCAACTGGCAATCTAACTGGTGTTGCACCACTATAGTAAACCATGTCACCTTTGGTAGTTAATACTGATTGCTCAGTACCAATTGCTATAACGTTCCAGTATACTCCGCCTGTGTCTTGGTCCGGTCTTGAGTTAGCTGCAGATACGCCGCCAGTGCCATCTGGGTCAGTAGATGAACCGTCGTCGCCTTCTGAAATATGTCCTTGAATACAAACGTATGAGTTATCACCGTATCGTACAACGTCACCTAATACATAAGTTGCATCGTCAACCCAGTTACCTTTCCAATCAAAACCAGTACTTAATTTTTCCCAGTATGTTGTGTTAGGTGGAGTTTGAGTTCTGTGTCCTAATATACAACGATACATGTATCCGCCTAAGCGTACAGTGTCACCTTGTAAATAGTATCTGTTTGTTGAATCTTCTTCCCAGTCTCCTTGGAATTTCATACCTCGTGCAAACAAGTCCCATTCTGGAGTTCCTGTTGCTGTTGTTACCCAAGTACCGCCTGATACGTATGCACCAAACGCAGTTGAATTAACTGCTGTTGTTAATGCTCTATCTGTATAAAGTTTAAAAGTGTTAGTTGTTACTGCTCCTACCCAATAGTTGTAGCTATTAAGATCAGTCATACCAACTACACCAGTAATTGTAATCTGTTTACCGTTGCTTAATTCGTGCAAGTTACTTGTAATTGTAACTGATGCCGCATTGTCAGCGCCAGTGATTACTCCGCCACTATCGCCTGGCTTAGGACCTAGTGTGTCTTCTTTAGCAATATAACTATTTCCGCCAAACTGTACAACGTCACCTGGTTGGTAACCAATTGCATCGTTCCATTCATTTTCGTATTGGAAGCCTTCAACAAACTTAGTCCATTTTGAACTGTCTGCTGCAAACGTTGCCTGTGATGTATGATAAGTGTTTACAATCCATAAACTAGCACCAAATTTTACAACATCGTTTAATTTATAACGTATGCTAGGTGCCCAGTCATTTTTCCAATCAAACCCTTGATTAAATACTGTCCATTTTGATAAGTCAGCTTCTAGTCCTAGTGCATCAGTTGCTGCACTAATATGATAAGTGTTACACACATATGTTGCGCCGCCATATTTTACTAAGTCGTTTGCTTTATAATCATATGTTGTTGCCCAGTCACCTTTATATTCTAATCCAGTAGCAAATACGTCCCACTTAGCAATATCTGGTTCTAAACCTGTACTTGAATCAACAGCAGATGTATGATCCGTTTTACAGATATAAACCGTAGCACCATAGCGTACAATATTTTCTCTAATGTATGCTGTTTGCGGTGTCCAGTCACCTAACCATTTTTGGCCATCGGCCATTATATTCCATTTGCTTGGAACAATGTCTAAGTCAGTAAAGAAGCTTGCTGATCCTACGTGTCCTGTAACACAAATATATATTTTGCCGCCGTATTCTACAACGTCATCTTTGTAGTATGTAGTACCGGTTATCCATGTACTTTTCCATACAAATCTAATTCTACCTAACTTAAATTCTGCCATTTATCTGCTCCACTATTGTATTTAGCTTATTCATGATCAACTTGACCCACCTTGGATTTCTGAGATAAAGTCTCTTGAATATAACATTTGACTTATAATTGTACCCTGAATTGCTGTTAAATTATTGTTTGCATCCTTACCGTCAAAGCTAGTAACTCTTGGAAAATTAAGATACCCGTCAGTAGTTGTAGATATCTCGTTTGTGTCTGTTCCTATCTTAACTGTACCAGCAACTAGTCCGTTTGTTTCTAAGTCTGAACCACCAACTGACAATCTATCAGCTAAGAATGTTGCTACTGCTTTTTGTGTTGGAATAATATTGTTTGAGTCTGCACTAAATGTGCCGTCTGTACTAAATTCATTAACTACAGCTCCTGAACCACCAAGTCTAACACCACCTAATGATAACTGACTTAGACCATCTAAATCAAAGAACTCAGCACTAATTGTAACAATACCTGTTGCCTGTTGCACACTAAACAGTTCACCTGCTCTAAAGTTACCATCTTGGTCTGTACTTACGTAGAATACTCTACCACCATTAAGTTCTTCGACTTCGTTTTCTGGCGCACTTGTAAAAAATGCTCCGCCAGCATATAATGTTGGATAGTTTGTTTCTTCAAAGTTACCTGTACCAATATCTAAAAAGTCGTGTCCTGTAATTCTACACTGACTGTAACCACTTCTTAATGTTACTGCTGTGCCGTGTAGCATATTATTTTCGTTACGTAATCTAGGTGTAATTGTAAATTTTATACTTCTAGTATTATTACCAGAACCGTCATCACCTAAGTCAGTAATACCTACACCTGTGTAAAGTGCTAAGTCTGCCGGGTCTTCAGTTGCTAAATCAAGTAATGTTGAAAATCTAATTTGTACGCCAGGTCCCGGTACAACATTTACACCATCAATAACTACTACATTTGTTTCTGGGATAATGTCAGCATATCCATCACCTGATATAGTGATAGTCGAACTACTTGTTCTATATCCTGCACCTCTGTTGATAAAGGATGGTTGAGACAATACGCCATTACCATATCTCATATCAACTTCTAAAGCTGTAACAAATGTTGTATCAACAATAGTTAAGTTACATGGATTTAGATCTGAATATCCGCTACCCGGATCCCACATTAAAATATTACTAAACGCTCCTTGGAAAACGTTAGCTTTAAATCTAGCACGTCTACCAGTGTTTATTACACTTAGGGCGTTTGATGTTGCTCCGTCACCAAATGCAATAAATGTTCCTACTGAACCTGGATTACAGAATAACAAAGTCGAATATAATCTAGCATTATTATTCATATTTCTTTCTGTCCAAATAATCCCGTCTTCAGTGGTTGCACATCGATCAGTTTCGTCAGCTTCTGGACTAGGTGCTCCTGTTCCAATAACTGATTTATCACCAATTGCCATAAACACACCTTGGCCGTATATAAAATCTTTTATCTGTATGTCTGCACCATCAAGTTGTGGTATCTGTGTTCCTAATTTGAATGTCTGGCCTTGGTCTAATGAATAAACAGTTTTTCCGCTAAACGTTACACCAATAAATCTGTTATCACCGTATGCAAATCCTGCCCAATCATACTCACCTGCAGGCAGTGCGTTTAAATAAAGTGTCCAAGCCGAACCGTTAGTGGTTACAGCTGATTGTTGATCACTTCCTGATACTACAACAAATTTTCCTTGTCCGTATTCAACTTTTTGCCATTGTGCTGTAGTTGAATCATCACTATTAGGTATAGTTCCTGATGTCCAAGTTAGTCCGTCTGTACTAGTTGCAACAGTATTACTGCCTTCAGCTATTATAAGGAATCTTCCGTTGCCGTATGCTATATCAACCCAATTGTCTGTTCCAGGTAACGCTCTTTGGATCCAAGTTTCTCCATCATATGAAAATGCAATATTACTAGCATTATTTTCTAATGCAACAAATGCATCTTGACCTGCAACAATTTTTCTCCAATCACCCACGTTAGGTAAATTACCTTCAGTCCAAGTTGTTCCATCATCTGAATATGCTGTAAAGTTTGGATCTGATATAGCTACTGCACGTTTACCTCTTGTTGTACCTTTAGAACTAAATGTAACAATAGCATTTGTACTATCATCTGACACTGTTAACACTTCGATTTCAATATCATTAGCCGGAGTTGTTCCGCCTACTGCTGTTCCTAAAATTGTTAGTTTGTCACCAACAGCGTATCCAGCACCCGATCCAACTTTTGTAAGATTATATGTTTGTCCTTTACGTTCAACATTAAATCTTGCTGCAACAGCCTCGTCATCAAATGTTTCACCTGTTCCTATACCTACAGTTATGTTTGTATATACTACAGTTTGGTAGCCCCAAGTTGCTCCGCGCCAGTTTCTTGCCGCTGGAACATTGCCGTTATTTGCAACAAATCCTGGATGACTTGCTATAATACTTGCTTCAATTCTATAGTTAGTAGTTGAGTCAAAATCTGGCACCAAGTCCGTACCCGGAATAATATGATCCCATCCTGCTGTGCCATCTGATTCTTTTGTTACTGTTACGTCTCTAGTTACACTATCAAATACATTAAGCTGTGCATATTGTCCTGCACCTCTACCACTAGTAATAATAATACGCATATCTTGAATGTCTGATGTAAATTGTGTTGGATCGTTAGCATTCAAACGTATTCTATCTGATGCATCAACTGTAATTTGTGCGCTACTTGCTATAACTTTAAATCCACTTCCGCCTTCAGTACCTGAACCTTTAGTATTAATAAGTCTTGGCTCATGAACGCCGCCATCTCTAAAATCAACATATTCTACTGTTGCGTCATCACCTGCACCAACAATAGTTGCTGTTGCATTTGTATATTGTTCGCCAGTATGCGAATATTGGAATAAGAATAATTCATCTGCAGATCCGCCTGCAAATGCACTTTCAACAATAGCTTCGTTTACTCTGTTGTTTACTGTTCCTGCATCTGGAGTTTCTAAAGGATCGTTACCGTCTGACACAGCACCAAAACTTCCGTATGAGTTGTTACCGTTTGTAGCACGTATGACTCCGCCAGCTTCTGCTAGATATCCAACTGCACAATAATATGTAAACACTGACACAAGCTCAGCCCGTGCATTGTTTAATATGTGTGCGCCAATACCATCACTTAAAACCTGTGTAAAGTCATTTGATGTCATTGACTTATTACCACCGTTGTGTAATGCACCGTCTACTTTTTGACCGTAGCAACGTTCGCCAATGTTTGTTACACCTTGAATATATGGTGATCTGTTACTAATCCAAACTCTTTCATCTGCTGGTCCCCAACCTGGATCAAGTGCAACACATGCGCCACCTGTTGGTCTTTGATAAATGTCGTAAACTCCTGGAGGATTCAATCCACCAGTTAGTCCTTCAATAGTCATTTGACGTAAGCCTGTTGTATCTCTTACTAGGAACATGTCAGTTGTGCCTGAACCTGTAATAGCTCTTGCATATCTGTTAGCAGCATTAATAGTGCCATATGTTCCTGGGTATTTTAAATCTCTTATCATTGCACGTATGAAACTTTGTATGTCATTTCTAATACGTAACAAGTCGCCTGTAAAATTTGGGAATACAGTTGCAATATATCCAAAACAATCTTGAACAATAAATTCTTTGTTTTGTTCTATAATGTCAGCTGCGTTTGTTAATCCTGTATCAGTAGTAATTGTATTTGTACCGCTCATTGCAGGATTTGTTGCACCACTAGCAGATACAAATTGAATTCTATTAAAGTAATCTAATTTTCTTGCACTCATAAAAACAAAAGCATCGTTTGACCCAGTTGGTAAATTTCTTTTTTGTTCAATAAGATTTGAACTTTGTCTAACTATTTCTTGGTTAACAACTAATTTTTGTGATATACCTAAGAAGTGTGAAATAATATTATTATGGAATGTTGTATCGCCTTGATACTCTGGAATAGGTCCTGTAGCTGCTATCGTAGTTGCACGTAATTCGTCGCCCATAACAACACATCCTGCTGGAATACTTATAGGTCCAATTTCTTCAAATCTTCCTGTTGATACTGCAACTTTAGTTGGTACTAGTGGATTAAAATTATCTTCAATCCATTCACATGCATGTCGTACTGTACGGAATGGAGATTCTGGTTCTCTACCATATGTTTCCTGGTCTTTACCATTTAATCCAACATATACAACTTGATTTTCAAAGTCTCTATTACGCCAAAATACTTCTTGTTCAGCTGTTACACTTAATATTTGATTAGGTTCACCAATAGGTACTCTTGAATCGCCTAGTGTACTATCATCTTCGTAGTTTTCTTTTCTCCAAGCGCCGTATGTTAATAGATCGCCCTTTGTTGTAAGTGCAGCTGGCCGACCTGCTTGTACAGTTAAATCCCAGTAGTTGTATATTCCTACAGCAAAATCACCTGGGGCTTTTTCAAAATCTGATGCGTGTTCAAAGTTACAAGTATAAGCACTTCCTAGATAATAAACTACATCACCTCTTGAATAGTAAGTATTTGTTTTCCAGTTAGCTTGCCATTTTTGACCCTTTGCAAGTAAACTCCATACTTCTGGATCAAGGTCTGTGCTTGCACTATCTTTGCCGTCTTGTAGTCCTACATCTCTTACAGCTTCATATAAATATCCGCCACGTTGTACAATATCACCTGCTTGATACTCAGAACCTAATACCCAATCGCCTGCGAAGTCGTTACTCTTAGCTAATACTCTCCAGTTAATAGTTGAGTCGCCACTTAAATCCTGTGATACAACTTTTCCTTGTGCATCTAATACTGTTACTAAACTAGGCTGACTGTCTTGGTTGTTGTTTATAGCACTATATAAAAATCCACCGTATCTTACAATATCACCAACTGAATAAACAACTAATGAATCCCACTCGTTTTTAAATCCTGTACCTGGAAATGTAATTGTAAAGTTTGTATTGTCAATTGCATTACCTGCAGAAGTGTGTGTAGTATTACATTCGTAGATTGCACCACCATATGATACTATATCATTTACTCTGTATAATGTATTTGTTAACCAAGCATTACGCCATTCTTTTCCTGGATGAAAAATATCCCAACAATTAAAGTTAGGATTAACATTTATATTATCTTCAAGTGTTGCTCCTGCATCGTGTGCAAGTTTACAACGATATACAATACCGTTATACTTTACTAATGCTCCTTCGCCGTATCCTGTACCAGCAACCCAATTACCTACAAAGTCTATACCGTCTCCAAAGTCTTCCCAATTAGTTAACTGTGTTGCAAAGTTAGTAGAGGTATGCGGTTTAATACATAAGTGTAATTTACCGTTAAATAAAACTATTTCTCCTGGTACATATTCAACACCAATTTCATAATTGCCGCTAAACGTTTTACTACTGGTCATTACAATCCAATATGGTGCCGGAGCTGGTGGATTCGAACCAGGTAATATTCTAGCTAAATCTGTTCCAAATTCTGTACTTGCTGTATGACTTACAATACATACATAACTTTTACCGCCGTTGTAAATAATGTCATCTTTTAAATATTCTATACTTTGTGTCCACTGACCTTTCCACGTATACTTAAATCTGTCTAACTTAAACTCTGCCATCTTAGTATCCTATCTTTTCGCTACTTGATTCTGTAAGTACAAGTGCATCGTTGCCTTCTCCGTAAGCCGGAGAACTGTTTTTGTCTGGGTAAGTATATGCTTCTGAAATTCTTTGTACAAAAAATCCTGTGTCTTCTTCAATGTAATACAACAAACTTCTATTTTCCCACTTGAACTGTTGATAACGTAAGTTTGGATATAATTGTTCATGATCAATATCAATACCATCAAGGAAGTCAATACCTTCTTCAAAGTCCGGATAGTTTTCTGATGCAATACCAAGATCGTTAACAATAACAACATTTTCTTGTCCGAGACGTAATTGGTCTAATTGCTGTAAAAACAATTCTCCGTCTTCGTTTCTGCGTAGTCCGTAAAAGTATCTTTTGATAAATCCTGCTGCTACGTCTGTTGGTGTTGTTCCTATATAATACATTATGTAATCTCCACGTAACTAATAATAACGTCTACTGAATCGTCAAGTGTTGCTGATACATACATTGCATTACTAGTTGCTAATATTAATTTTTCGCCGGATGATACTGCACGTAAACTTGTGCCTGAAGGAAGAATAGAATCTTTTAAATAAAATCCTCTTGCGCTATCCTGGCTTTGTAGTTCAACGTTAACATACACGAACTTATCAGTAAGATTGGTAAAACTTAATCCAATTACTGTTGCTCGTGTAGCACCATTAGTTTCAATAACTTTTACTGGTGTTGTTCCTACGTTTTTTACTACTTCATTTCTAAAAAAGGTTGCCATCTATATTTCCTTATCCCATAAATAAAACATTTTCAATTGCAATGTTTGTTGCGTCGATCGAACTAACCGCTCCGCTCAAACCTGCTACACTAGTCCATATACTACCATCAAACACTTCAACTCTTAGATCAGCTGTATTAAAACGTATCATGCCTATTTCAGGCGTTGCTGGTCTATTTAATGATGTTCCTGTTGGTATAACTAATCCGTATGATCCGTCGAATTTATAATACGCATTAACTCCAGTTTTTTGGAACTCCATTATGCCTTGAGGTACTGTATGTGTTATAGTGTTGTCCTTGATAGAAAAATTATCAATTACAACTGAGCCTGTTCCGTTGGGTGATAAAACTAAGTCTAAATCTCCCGACGTAGTATTTATCACATTGCCGTCTATGCGGATATTATCTATCTCAATTTGATTTGCATTAAATCCGTTGGTATCTACACTAAAAACTACATCATTTTTAACATAAAATCTAATTATATCGTCGTTTGCGCCTTCTGTCAATTCAGCTGTGATTCTAGTATCTCCGTTGAGATCCTCAACACC
>Ga0233438_10002727_pt1 | contig 17131 bp, 19 predicted proteins | sample SI_123_September_FD_182720 | JGI IMG/M metagenome (GOLD analysis project Ga0233438, IMG submission 182720) | Seawater microbial communities from Saanich Inlet, British Columbia, Canada - SI_123_September2016_10_MG | ecosystem: Environmental > Aquatic > Marine > Inlet | place: Canada: British...
CGAGCATTGGCCGGTCTTGCTAGCGCATCTTATTCTCTTCAACTACATTTATCCCAACGAAGTAAATCGCATTCCACCACAAGTGATGAACTATCTTTTGACAAGAGCCAGGTCCGAGACTGATAAGTCGGTGGTGGCCAAGCAAAAGCCAGGCGATCAGGAAGACGTCTGCAGAGGGACTCTCTTGTCGAGGGAGCAGTACCTTGTAGATATAGGCGCCTGGCATTTTGCGGATGCACGTGCCGAGCCAATGGGCAATATGAGCCCTGAACACCTGGAGATCTGGACCAAGGCGATAGCTTCGAAATAAACGCAAACCCCGCCTAAGGGCGGGGCTTTGGAAAACTCAAATCCGAAGCTAAATAAGAGACAAAATCAAAGAGGACGTGGCTCAGACCAGGGTAAAGGAGTTGGATCCGGTATTTTAGGTGTTGAGGGCGGATTTGGATTGGGATCCGGCACCGGCGTATGTGGATTGGGCCATGGAGTAGGCTCCGGTTGACGCGGATTGCCAGGCACACCAGGCTGAGGCACTATTTGCGAGGGAGCCGGATTAACTGGATTGGCACGATCGGGGGCAATATCAGGCGGCATCGGCACCGGCACGATCTGCCTGGGTTGGCTGGGCGCCCCATCATAAGGCGATGGCTGGACTTCCGGTCTAATTGCTGCAAACACAGCCGGTGCGACTCCCTCAATCGAAACTAAAAGGGATACAGCCATAAATGCCACTCTCGAAAGCTTTATTCGAATGCTCATAGTACTGTACCTCTATTACTCATTGCGGCCAGACCAACCAGGTAAACGGAAGTTCCCAAATATTTCAAATATTTCAATTTTCTTTTAAACCAGCCGCCAAATCATCTCCGATAAGTCTCAGGAACTACCCCGACTTAATTAGGTCTTTATTTTTGCTATATACAAATGAGCGGGGGAACGGGGCTCTAGCAATGAAGCATCGAGTAATCTGTACATTCTGCCATAACGATCAGCTCGAAAATGCGCTCTCTCAGCTTAGAGAAAGGGGTTTCACTTACAACGAGAGCGATGTTGTCCTGAGTAGATTTGATCTTTCGCGCGATGATGCCAAAGACGACGAATCATTTTACGCTACCAAGGCCAGCATCTATATGGGCGCCTTGCTTGGGGCAGCGATGAGCGGTGCAAGCAATATGCATGGCGTGGGCGATTGGCTCCTCCTGGCCACAGGAGCCATTTGTGGCGCGACTCTCTGTGGGACCATCGGCGCCATCATCGGAGCATCGATAGCTGGCGCAAGATCATCTATCGATACAAGCGCAACACAAGGCCAATTTACTCCTGAGCGCGCAAACTCAAGCAATGTTATTACTTTCAAGACCAAGTCAGCATTACCAATTTTGGACGCCTCGCCCCTGAGATCTAATCTCAACACTATGGTCGAGACCAACTTGATAGTCACCGTGCTGGTCGATCCTGATGACAGCATCCATGCAGTAGAAAAAATCTGCCGCCTGGCCGGAGCCGGACAGACACTGCAGGTCAGCGACGCAGCCTAAAGCGCATCTAAAGACTGACGCAGAGTTTTCATCGATTTTCTTATCTTGGTCTGGCCCGGCAATAAGTCCGTAAGGATGAGATTAGCCGAGGCCTCATCGAGGATGCATGAGATGTGTCGATAATCCTCCAATGATTTGGCCTCCTCATCTTCTAATGCCATCACTACTACTTTTTCACCCGGTGCACAATTTGAGGCTTCCAATAGCTGATAGAGTTGATAGTTTGGAAGGGCGTAATCCCCCTTGGATCGCGGCATCCCTCCCAAATCCAGGATCCTCATCTGCAAGAGCTTTGCACGCTCCAAGTGCTGATCATGCACCATTTCGAGTTTTTCTCTCACATCTGCATGAAAAATATTATCAATTGCGCACGTGTAGACATCAGCAGCAGAAAGCTCATTAGCGACAAACCTATTCAGCTGATGGATGATTTTGGTCTTAGAAAAATTTGAATCAGTCATGGCATCACCTCTCTATGTAGAACCGGCCTTGATATCGATCACAGGGATTTGATCGGTATCTGGAGCAGGCCTTTGAATCACCAAATCAGGTCCTGGATCCGGCGTCACTGACACAATCTCCGGCAAGCGCACCGCCTTGCGGGTACGCAGAGACTCATTGATAGCATCGATAATAATCGCATCAGCAAGCCCCTCGTGGCCATCCGGACCGGGCCTGGTATCGTTGATGATGCAATCAGAAAAATGAATGAGCTCCGGTGCAAAATGATCTTGCAAAGGCGTATTGGTGGTTTTGACATCACCATTATTCATTTTGAGAGTGCTACTAAGTTGGCAAGCATAATCAAAGGCTGGGTCCACCTTGATAGAGCCTTCGGTCCCGACTACTTGATACCAGTTTTCGCGACTTGCACCAAAACTGGTGTTGAAAGTCGCCAGCCTACCACCGTCAAACTCCATTACCGCTGCTACTGATTGGTCAATATTTGACTCTGCATTTGACGCTCCTCTGGGCTCTGTCGCTTCAGCAGACACAGCCAATGCCGTCACCATCTTAGGTTCGGATTTAAAAATGTAGCGCGCTGCATTGATGCAGTAAATACCAATATCGAGCAAGGGGCCGCCGCCACGTGTGCGATCACCGCGATAATTGCCCTCCACCAACATCTGACTGAGATTGGCAGTAAACAATCGCGGCGTACCAATCTTGCCTAGACCAATATCATGCACGACTTGCATATTGGTGGCTTCAAAATGCAGTCTGTAGGCCGTCATTAACTTGACCTTGTTACGCTCACAAGCGGCGATCATCTGCAGGCATTCTTCCTGGTCGAGACCAAGTGGCTTTTCGCATAGCACATGTATGCCACACTCAGCAGCCATGATGCAGTATTTTTTGTGCAGATGATTGGGCAGCACTATATATAGTGCATCAAAAGTATCCTCGCGAAATGCCCTGTCCATTTCGTCATCAGTGTAAAGATGATCTAAACCATAGTATTTGCCCAGCTCATCCACCACGTGCCTCTTACCAGAGTGGCCGATCAAGGCAGTAAGGACGGAGTTTTTGCTGGCATTGGCAAATGCCGGCAAAATCGCAGTCTGAGTCAAATGGCCCAGTCCCATGACAGCATATCTCACCTTTCGACTCATTGGTATTCTCCACCTTACAAATTCATTTTTGAATTGTCGGAGCTAAACCGTCAAAGTTCCTGAAAGAACGCCGCCAGGGAACTTAACAGATGGCTTTGAGTCTCTGTGCGCGGAGGATTTGCAACCATGAAAATTTTTAGATATTTGACAGAAGACCTGGAACACATCCAGGGAATGCTCAACGAAACCATAGCCAACCTTTCAGAATGGCCTCAAGACCGTATTTTCGAACAGACAAAAAAAGCACTTGCTTCTCTCGACGAGCACTTTAACAAGCAAAAGATCATCTCTAACAATCTTGCCGATAGCGAAAATCTAGATGCCGCCAGAAATGAATTTGTAGCTCAGATCAAAGCGATCAAACAAGATATCGATAGTCTGATCATGATCCACGTCGACGAACCAGGTTTTGCTCAAGTCTTGCAATCGATGGGCTCTAAAGTCGATCGTTTTCTCGAGTTTTGCAAAGAGTCTTTTTATCCAGCCTTGCTCGATAGCGCTCCGGAAGCCGATATGAAAAATATCCAGACTCAATTAGAAGAAAAAGCTCTCAGCTAGTCTTCTAAGTAAAAAGGTCAAAAAAAAAGAGGGCTCAAGCCCTCTTTTTTTTATAGCACTCACATACTAGAGTTGCCTCGAACCATGCGGTCTAATCCCAGTCTGCTCTTTCACGTGCAGCTTCGCGAGCATGCTTATAAGCTCTCTCACGCTCGTGTCTTGCATGCTTTTCGTTGAGCCGAGCTCTAAAATGGTCTCCTCTCAATCTATGCTTGTAAGCATCGCGATCAGCTTTGTAGGCGTCGTGCATCTCTTCGCGAGCGTGTCTTTCTTCTTTGATAGCATCATGCACGTCTGCATTGGCTGCAGGAATCGCAGCGAGACAGCCCATCAAGAGCAGGGCGCCGGCGGTGATTTTCTTAGTATTCATGATCGATCCTCTCTTTGGAAAATCCATTGGCAATTTATTCTGCAAAATGTGACTGTGCAGGCTGCTATCGGTTCCACTGACGAACAGCGACTTGATTAAAAACATCGGGAACCATGATCCATGGCCTGCGTCCTTGCATTTTGACAGAATGGTGCCCAACGCCCGCCAATTGGAGAGTAAAAACAATGGTCGTCAAAACTCAAGCCAATAGCAAAATAGACCTGGCAGAAACTCTCGAGTCAGTCAAATACGACGCAGCCATGTACGAGGCTCAAGCACGCGCTCGCATGCGCTGGGTGTACTTATTCTTGATTCTTCTAGCCTTGAGTGCCAGTTCTTTTTTATTTGCAAGAGCCTGATTCTATTTACAAGAGCCTGATTCTATTGCAAGAGCCTGATTTTATTTGCTAGGGCCTGATTTAACAAGAGCCTGATACAATCAGCAAATGATGAAAAAATTTGTTAGTCGGGCAAGTAAGGCGATTACGGCATTTGCGACACTGGCCGTGACATCGACATGGATCACGGCAGCGAGCACACAGGCCCAAGGCCAGGATTATTTTAAAGAAGCAGATGAGAGTCTGGTCGTCGATAAAAAGACAAAGACCCCGGATGATAAGGGCGATAGTCTTGAAGCCCCTGCTCCAAAGTCGGCTCAACCGCAGCCGACGATCACCATCAAAGCCCTGTCCGACAAGCCAGGCAAAATACGTGTTTGTGTAGACAATTTTGCAGCCTTTGATAAGGCTCTTTTTGCTCCGGCAAGCTATCTGCAACCTTTCCAACAAAACGCCAATGCATCTCGCGCAATAGTGTACATTCGCAAGTCCACATCCAGTGAGCCTCTTGTAGTTTATGACATGCTGCGCGATCCCCATGAGCTTCAGAGACTTACCCTCCAAAAGCCTGATGGTGAGAGCCCTGTTCTAGTATTGGATATTTGGGACCGGATGTCCGATCTTCATCACGTCTCTCTGCCAACGGCATTACGCCTTGACAATCATTAAACTGTGCGTCTGAACTAGCCTTTAAATCAACCTTCGATTGTCGCTATATTCTCTAACCTATACGGATTTATAGGATAGCCATTGCTTGGCCGGATGCTTAAAGGCCAATAATAGAGATACGCGTTTTTTTGCATTTCAAAAATTTAGTGAGGAGGCGCATTAGTGTCATATCCAAGACATGATGGTGCAATCAAAGCAATGCCAAACAACCAGATGCAAACTCAAAACCAAAAACTAAGCAAACCATCCAATACGCAAGCAGCCCTGGAGGCGGCAAAGATACGCTGGCTGCTCGCTATCAATCCCAACACTCCTGCGCCTGTGCTCGATCATCTCACAGTCAATGGGACATCCCAATTGCTGGAGCGAGTTGCCGAAAATCCCAGGACTCACAGCACCACGCTGGCCAAGCTCGCCATGCACCAGGATGCGCAGGTACGAGCTGCAGTAGCAGAAAACACAAATATGTCGATCAAAACCATCTGGAGACTCTGCCGCGACGAAAGTCCCGATGTTCGTCTCAGACTGGCCGAGAGCTACACCATACCGATCGCAGTGCTCAAGGTCTTAGCAGAAGACGAAAATCCTTTTGTAGCTGCGCGTGCCCAGCAAACTATCTATCGGATCTTGAGAGAGGTCTCCGAGCTGCGATCAGCTTAAGGCTCAGTCCTCTAGCTAAATGATCTCACTTTCCGACTGGCTTTTGTTGCCATTGCGCCAGCGCTGACGCAGCAATCGATTGAGCTCGGCCTGTATCTCGCCTTCTGCAAATTGAGATTGCTTCATTGCAGTTTCTTCTAGACCGTCGCGATCCTGTGGCTCCTCATAGTCCAGGGGCTTCAGTATGCTCATATTCCATTTAGAGGGCAGAGACGCCAGGTTAAAAGGAAATGGCAGCCAGGGAAAGAATGGAGTGACAGGAAAGACTGGTAGCTTGAGAAACTTGGCCAGACCATCGAGATTGCCGAACACCGGCACAGATTCATCGCAGCCCAGAGTGGCCAGAGGAAAGATCGGAGTCTTGGTCTCGATAGCTGGCATCAGCTTGACCCAATCAAACTCGATCAAACGCTCTCTCCAAGTAAATGGGCGGGCCAGACCGGCGGCGCCTTCGGGAAATACCGCAACGAGTTCACCACGATTGAGCAAAGTCTTGACGTTATCTGCTGTGTACTGGATAAAGCCCAGCTCGCGCAAGAGCGAGTGAAGGCGCTCATCGGCGATCCAATCCATATCAAAGGCGATGTGCACGCGACGCGGGTTGAGACGAGCTGACATCAACCCATAAAGCAGCATAAATGCTGGCCAGGGCAAAAAAGAACCACTATTGCCGACGATGAGAGCACCCGAATCACTGGGGAGCTTTTCGAGACCATTGATATCGACGCGCCACCAGTCATGGAACAAAAAACTAAGAAAAGGCTCGACCCTGATGAGGCCTCTAATATCGAAGCCATGATAGCGATCGGACTTGGCAGATTCTTTTAAAAAGGCTCTGTAATTAGAAAGAAATTGATTCACTTTGGATCCTCCTTGGCTTGGTCAAGAGTCTTGGATCAATTAAAACAAACTCTTGCGCTCGCGCAGCATGCGATTGAGGTCGCGCTGGATAGTATATTGCACGTCTCTTGCGATCTGCAGGACGAGCTTGCTATCTTTGGCCATTTCAGGGCCATAGGGCAGATAGAGCGGCTCATGCACGATGACCCGCCATGCCACCGGCATCGGTGTCATAAATAAAGGGAAAGGCAGCCAGGGGAAGGCCGGAGTGATAGGGAAGAACGGCATCTTGAGCAGACGCGCCAGCGGTTTCATATTGTAGAGCTCTGGATAGATCTCATCTCCGCCCAGAGTAGAGACGATGACAATTGGACATTGTTTTTCTAGGGCAAGCTTGACGAAACCAGGATTAAAATCCATCAGCCTGTAGCGTTCGCGAAATGGCTTGCCTATGCCTTTTACACCCTCAGGATAGATGCCGACCAGCTCTCCGCGATCGAGCAAGATACGCGCATTTTGACGGCTGGCTCTCACCTGTCCGGTCTGGGCGATCCAATCTTTGACACCAGGCAGAGTAAAAAACCAATCTGTCACTAGATAACGGATGCGTCTGGGAACTGGCTTGTTGAGCAGAGCTATAGCCATCATGGCACCATCTACCGGGATCACGCCGGAGTGATTGCCGACGATGATAGCTGCGCCTTCATCAGGAATGTTTTCTATTCCTTCCATCTGCACTCTAAAATATTCTTCGTAGAAAAATTTGAAGAATGGCTCAGAACGCGCAAAGGTATCGATCGAATAATCAAATGGATCTTGATCGTCCTTATACCGCGCGACAAACTCTGGCTTACGTTGAGCAAATGTCTTTGCCGGATCGGCTTTCTCTAGATTAGGACGTATTTTCCAGGGCATGGGGCACTCCCGGTCTCTCTCACTATTATCTCCTGACTATCTTGCCGAGCAGCCAGATGAAACCAAGGACTCCAGGACCAAAAGAAAGTGCCAACACAAATTTTTTGAGCACTTCGCGCATGATGGTCTTTGATTTTTCTTCGATTGAAGGCTGCTCGTCGTCCAGTTCGTCACGATCGGTATCGGCGTCCTGATTTTCCTGCATGGCTGAGCTCCTGTAGCACATCTGAGATAAACCTAAAGTATAGATATGGTACATCCTTGGAGCTTGATCGGTTCAGAAAGCCTTAAGAAAGTTATATAATCAGCTCTACTAAAATTTTTCTGACGGCATAAAATCAAAGGATCACATTAATGCAACCCGATATGTCCAAAATGATGCAAGCCCTTTCTAAAGCGCAGGAAGGCATGATGCGCGCACAAAAAGAACTGGAGACAGCGACTGTCGAAGGTCAGGCAGGCGGCGGCGCCATCAAGATCATTACGACTGGCGATTTTAACTTTAAGTCGATCAAGATCTCTCCGGATGCAGTTGATACGAGCGATATGAGTATGCTCGAAGACCTGGTGCTCACAGCAATAAATGATGCTGTGCGCAAGGCACAAGATTTGCATAAGCAAAAGCTCACAGCTTCTATGGGTGGTCTCAATCTACCGCCAGGTTTCGGCCTCTAATCCAAGATAGATAAGCATCGTGTACTTTACTCCGCCGCTTGCACGGCTGATCGAAGAGTTTCAAAAATTTCCCGGAGTCGGTCCAAAATCGGCTCAGCGCATGGCTTTTTATGTGCTCAACATGAAGGCCGAGGATGTGGCAAAACTCTCCGAAACAATCGTGCAAGCAAAGGAGAAGGTCAAGCATTGTTCCAGATGCTTTCATCTATCTGCGGATGATCCATGCGAAATCTGCGTCAACGATCGTCGAGACCCATCGACGATCTGTGTAGTAGCCGATAGTCGCGATGTGGTGGCACTCGAAAAAACCCGGGAATACCGTGGCTACTATCATGTACTCAACGGTCTCATTTCACCATTAGAGGGTCGAGGCCCCGAGCAATTGACAGTGCGAGAGCTCGTCAATCGAGCCCCAGACGAAAGAGTCAAAGAAGTCATATTAGCCATCAATCCAACTATCGAAGGCGACGCTACTGTGCTTTATATCAGCAGACTGCTCAAACCTCTCGACGTCAAACTCAGCCGCATCGCTTTTGGATTGCCGGTTGGAGCCGACCTCGAGTACGCCGATGAGATCACTTTGACCCGCGCGCTCGAAGGGCGACGTGAGATTTGAAATCTAGTCTTTAAAAAAATCGCACAGGCTTTGAGTCAGCTTGCTGGCAGACAATCCGACCAGGTCGAGGAGAATGCCGCGGGCACCATGCTCGACAAAGGTATCGTCGATGGCGAGCACGCCTATCTCGGCCTGCACTCTGGTCTTGCCTTGTTTGTCCAGACCAGCATTATTGCTCTTTAGTTGCATGCGCAACCGTGCTTGAAACTCGAGCACACCGGCCCCAAAACCACCGCTTTCTACCCCTTCTTCGACTGTGACGATACGGGCGCCAGCCTCTGTCATCAATCGAGTCAAAAGCGCTTCGTCCAGGGGCTTGGCCGACCGGGCATCGATCAAGGTCGCATCGATACCGCGCTTTGCAAGCTCTGGCAGGATCGACTCGCAAGCATCCACCATTGCGCCATAGGCAAGTATGTAGCAGCCGGAGTCGGCATTTTTGCTTTCTTTGACTATGGGCCACTGATCGACTTGCAAGAGTTCGAAAGGCACTTGCTTGCCGTTAGCACCCGACTCAGAATCGACAGCATCGATTGCCTTATCCCTGGGAAATCTTATTGCTACCGGCCCGTCATTTTTTTGCGTTGCAGTATAGAGCATATTGCGCAATTCTCTGGCGTTGCGAGGGGCCCACACCTTAAAATTGGGCACGGCTCTGAGCCAGGAGATATCAAATACGCCCTGGTGAGTCTCACCATCCTCGACGAGGCCACCACGGTCGATACCAAAGACGACAGGCAGATTCATGATGGCCACATCATGTACGACCTGGTCCATGGCTCTTTGCAAAAAGGTCGAATATATCGACACGACCGGCTTGAGTCCGAGCTTTGCCATGCCAGCAGCCATGGTGACGGCATGCTGTTCGCATATAGCTACGTCAAAAAATCTGTCCGGATAAGCCTTGCCAAACTTGACCACGCCCGATCCCTCAGCCGTAGCAGGAGTGATGGCGACGATGTCCTTGTCCATGGCGGCAATGTCGATGAGAGCCTGACTAAAGATATCGCTATAGGTCTTGGCTTTAGGCCTGGTTGCTGTTTCACTATTTTCGGTCAGGGCAGGCTCCAAAGCAAAAGCCGGCACGCCGTGATACTTGATTGCATCGGACTCGGCAGGAGCGTAGCCTTTGCCTTTTTGCGTGATGATGTGAATCAATTGCGGAGTCGACTTGTCTTTGACTGACTCAAGAGCCTTTATCACAGCCTCGATGTCGTGACCGTCCACTGGACCAGAATAATTGATGCCAAGCTTTTCAAAGACTATGCCTGGTGTATCAAAGCGATCTTTAGCCTCTTTCTTGACCATCTCGATCAATTCCCAGAGAGCCGGGTTGAGTTTGGCCTCATCGAGCTTGTCTTCGATGAAGTCGATCTTTTGCTTGATGTCCTTGTAAAAGAAAGTCTCTTTGATGCGCTTCATGTAGAGTGAAATGCCGCCGAGGTTTTCGGATATGGACATCTCGTTGTCGTTAAGGATGATGATGACGTCTTTTTGTATGTGACCGAGATGGTTGATGGCTTCGAGAGCCATGCCACCAGTCAAGCCACCATCACCTATGACCGCTACGACTTTGCGCTTTTGCTTTTTGATGTCGGCAGCGAGAGCCATCCCCACGGCAAGGGAAATAGAGGTGGAGCTATGCCCCGCGACAAAGGCGTCATGCTCGCTCTCTAGCGGATTGATAAAGCCGGACAGGCCCTTGTATTGTCTGAGGGTGGGAAATTGATCGCGGCGGCCGGTGAGCATCTTGTGCACGTAGGCCTGGTGACCGACGTCCCAGAGAAACAAATCGTTGGGAGAGTCAAAGACCTTATGCAAGCCCATGGTGATCTCGACCACGCCGAGATTGGACGCCAAATGCCCACCGGTCTTGGCCAGACTGTTGATGATTTCTTGCCTGATTTCTTGGGCAAGAGCCTGCAAATCAGTGTTAGACAGCTTTTTCAACTCCTGAGGAGTGATGATGGCGTCGAGAAAGGTTGTCGCTTGTTTTACTAGCGTATGCATGGATCCCTTGTATTCTCCGAAATCGCCAGAGAGCCGCCCCAAGGGCGTATCTGGCTAAGATCATAGCAACGGCGGCAGGCAAAGGGCATAAATATTTTCGATACTTTTGCCCTTTTCTTGACAATCGACTGCCTTGCTCCTCGTTTTTTGGCGGCAGAGTGCCCGAGGGTGGCAAACCTGAGCTTTAAAGACAAGATATTGGATAAAAATAAGACATTACTTTCATAGTTAATATAAAGTCAAAAAAGCGAGTCTTGATTCTCCTGTCAATTTTTGCCAGCCGGTTCGATTAGCTCCAGTTTATTTTGTTGGGCTGGACAGAAAGGCCAGGATCCAAAAACTCACGAGGATTTTATGCCTTTCTCACAATCAGCAAAATTAGCAGCAGCAAGGATAACGATTGCTCTATCCCTGACCTTCTCGGTCTTCAGCCTTGGACCTGGATGGGGATCTGAGCCAGCAATGCGGATAGAGATCCGCAATCCGGGTTGTGCGGCATGCGTAAAAAAAGCCTTGAGCGATCTTGAGGCGAGTGGTCTCGAGGGCGTGGACAAAATAGAGTTGCTTCCCCTTCCCGGTCGAGAAAGTAGAACCCTTTGTATCGCCATAGTGATGCGGGATAAAACCGACAAGAGTGCCAGGGAGCGGGCTCTGAGGAAAATCAAGGATTATTTGAAGAGTCGAGATTTTGAGATTCTCAGAATCCGTTAGAAATTCCTAAATCAATTTCTAACGGATCCAAAAACCTCACCCAGCAACCACCTCATAGACTTTCCCCTCAAACTCCACCACCACCAATCGCCCTACCGCAAAATATCGGGCCAATCTTGCATGAGCAGCTGCCAGGGCAAAATACTCCTTAGAGGCAAAAACCACCCTTATGCGCTTTTTCTCCCCTGCACCCCCATCTCTCTCCATTAAGCCGCTTTCTCGATAGACCCCATAAGCATCGCGCACAAAGCACTTACCATCCACACATTTACTAATGGCGCCACCCACTGATTTATCCAGGGCACCTGCAAATTCGGCTGATTTTAGCTTGCTTTCCGCCTTGGCCATCATCACCGCTCCCTTACCAGAACGAGGCGCGTCTTGCTTAAACAAAGCACGGGCCTCATTAGCAACCAAACCCTCTGCTTGACCCATCCTTAGATTATGCATACTGCGACGCGGCACGCCAAAAGCACCGGCCATGCCACCACTTGAACTCATGCTGGAATTTTCATTTGGATCCTTTGACAAAAAGCTTGTATAGGCACTGATGATGCCGTATTTTTTAGACAATAAGACTATCTCATCCACTACCTCGCGATTATTCCCATTTGCTCGCGCAGCCTCGGTCAGATGCGCGATGCGCCTCATCGCCCACAGTCTGGGCAGGGCACTTTGTCCGGTCTCCTTTGAGGCAAAACGCACAGCAAAGTCCTGCGAGCGAGTGACACCATTTACGGTACCAACCAATTTGATACGTGCATTCTCCGCTGCATTTTTGTAGCGCCCCAAGAGCATCACCTGATTGCCCGCAAACAAATCACCCACCTGGCGCGGATAGACATCTTTTACCGTCACCCCCTCGTATTGAATCTGCACGTCAGTCATCGCTGGGGATGCGATCTTGGTACACAGAGCCGACACAGCTTGCTCGAGGTTTTCGCCTGGCTCTACATACTGACTCGTCCCTCGATGTTCGCGCGCCAGCTTGTCGAGCAGATGAGTATTGACGTCGTAGCCGATACCAAAATCAAAAATGCGCACTCCCCGCTGCCGCGCGGCCCGATTTGTCAATTTGGTCTCGTCGGTCTCCCCGACGGTCGGCTCCCCATCAGACATCAAGATCAAATAAGCTGGGCGCTTACTGTCGCGATTTTCAAAAAGACTCATCGACACCTTGAGCGCATCGCTCATATTGGTGCCACCCCGCGCCTCCAGATCATCGATAAAATTCAGCGCCCGGCTGATGTTTTGAGGACTGGCCGGCATCATTTGATTGGCAAAGGAGTCGGCATCGGTGCCAAAAGCTACGATGCCAAAGCGATCATTGTTTTGCGTGCTCAAGCTCTTGATCGTCAATTTTAATGCCTTTTTGAGCTGATCAAGTTTTTCGCCCATCATCGAACCCGAAACATCGGCCGCGACGACTAGGTCTTTGCCTTGCGCTTGCATAGATCCCTTGCCCAGGCTGGGATTGACGGTCAAGAGAAAATAACCGTCCTCACCATCCAGCTTATAAGTGATGAGATCGGCACCAATATCCTTATCAGAAAGACTATAGTACAAAAGAAAATCTCGATCGCTTTGATCGTCTTTTTGATCATAAATTATGCGAGCACGATGCACGCCATCACGATCTGTATGGATTGGATGCGAAGGCGACCAGATCGTCTTGATACCCTGGCCACCGGAGATACGGATGGACAAATGTGTATCCGCACCAGAAACCGTGCCACCGGATGCGCCATCATGCGCGGTGCCCTTCCCCTTCAAAGGATACTTGTACTTTAGCAAACCACCATCAGCCTTGAGAAGCTGAGTGTATTCCAACTCTACTTTCTTTTTGCCATGCGCTGGAATAGGGTAGATACGAGCTCTCACAGTCTTGCGATCGGCATATTCGAGCAGCCCCGGGTCGATCATCGCCCTGACTATGGCTTCGTATTCGGCACGAGCCTGACCGGCCTCGAGGATTTTGCCCTCCACCGGCTTGCCGTCTATATGGAGTGAAAAACTCGAAAAAGTCGTGTCATCTGGTAAGGGGAAAAGATAGGTGCCCGCGAGATCAGAGTCCGTGTCGTTTTGAAAAGTCTGAGTGATGTATGTTTTTGCAATATGATCGACTATTTCCACTCTTATATTTTGATCGCATAGATGCAAGCCCACGGATACTCCACCACGCAAAATAGGCGTCACTGGTCTTGGCCTGGTGATATTTGGCGTATGTGGCAACATTGACCGATCGACCATCATAAAACCCGCGGCCAGAGCAGGCACGGCAAACCCCGATAAGCAAGCAGTGAGACCGATGGCCGACAGGTATTTGGGGATAACCGTTCTCGATGCGTTTTTCATAGATGTGCAGCTCCGCTAGTGCTTTCAATCTAAAACGACTGGGAGATAAAGACTGCCGGATATGCAATGGATCGCCATCAGTCAAAACCTATCTTGAAATCTAGGTTTTCCCCTGGGTATTTGCCAATGCGGTCGAGCTAGACTAATCTTGAAGCTGCGAGGCTTCGAGGTCAAACATGCGGCTAGCGATATGCAGCTAAGATGGACAGCCCAAAACATAAGGCGCCATCTACCACTACTAAGCAATCACAAAGATGGGCTCCTCTTTCAGAGGCTATCCTGGGGTGCTGCCGCAGGTGGGCTAGCAACCATACTCTTGGCGGAGTCTCCCGTGCTCGATACGATGGAAATGAATTTGCTCGAATGGCGCTATCGCATAGGCCATGAGATCACACGCAATCTGCCTCCCAAAGAAGACCGCAGAGCAAAAGACATTGCCCTGGTCACTTACGATGACGAAGACCAGTTCGACCTCGAAGCCGAGGCTGAAGAAGGCGGGCCTCAACCAATTCAGCGAGTGCTAGCTCGGCTGATACCTATCATTCAGAGCGGCAACCCTCTGCTCGTCGTCATCGATATAGATCTCAGCGGCAAGGCCGACCAACAACTAGTGCAAGCGCTCAAGGCCAATCGCAATAACACGGTGCTTGCCCTCTCAGGCAATCTCGACAATCCCAATGACTTTCCTGCCTCAGACTTGCGCAAGAGCGTGCTGGTCTGTGCCTATGACCACCTGCTTAAAGAACCGAATGGTCTGGTCTGTCGCATGCCGATCTCGGCCAATGTATTTCTGGATCCACAGCCAGAAGGCATCAAGTTTCCCGATCGCAACGATCGCAACCTCTATTTGCCACCAGGACTCGCTGATTATGCCCGTGGGCTCTCTGCTGCTGGCGAAGCCTTCGAATCACTGCCCGAGGTCGTCGCCCCCCTGGTCTCATCGCGCGCTGGTGTTGGCCCGTCCAAATCGCAGATCACGGCCTTTAGCCAGGAAGACCTCCCTATCTATATAAAGTTTAAAGGGACAAAATATCCTAGCTATAGCGTCTCTAGCGTGATCGACGGCAGGACCGATCCTCGTATTTTTGCAGGCAAGGTAGTCATGATCGGCACTCGCTTTAGCCAAAAAGTCGACAACACTCCCCCAGTACGCACCCCGATCGAGTCTCGTGTCGCAAATGTCGAGATCCAGGCAGAGGCAATTGCAACCTTGATGAATAGCGAAGCCATTGTTTCTTTTCCGCGTTCCATCATGCACCATTTGCTCCTCTTGCTCGGTGCTGGACTGGGCGCGCTAGCTTCGGCGCTGCCGATGGGGCGTCGCACCAGGGTATTTCTCACCACCGCGATGCTCTTGATGGTATCCACCCAGATCGGTTTCATCGCCTTTAATATACATGTCCCGGTCTTGCCGCTACTGGCGGTGCTGATGCTGACTTATATCTTTGGCACTCTGATCTACCTCGATACCGACTTGCGCTTACGCAACCGCGAGCTGGCCCAAGCCCGCGAAGCCATGCAAGTCCGAGCAGAAGAAGAAAGACAGCGAATCGCCAACGATCTCCACGACGAAACATTACCCGCCCTATCAGCGGTGGCGCGCATGGCGGACAAACTGCATTTTGATGGGGTGGACAGCCAGGTCCCTCTGGAGATGAGACAAAAACTCGATGGTGCTATCTCAGAGATGCGACGTGTCATAAACGACCTGCATCCCTCAGTACTCGAGACGATGGGTTTTAAACCAGCTCTCGAAAACCTCCTGGCCATCCTCGAAAGAGACAGCTCGATCGCTTGCGAATTTGTCGACAAGAATCCAGAGTTGCACGACGATCTCGGCTACAATCAATTTGTGCGCTTGCAACTCTATCGCATTGTGCAAGAGTCGCTCAACAACGTGCAAAAGCACTCTGGTGCGACCAGGGTAGTACTCTCAATCGAACTATTAGATGATACCCTTTATATCGCCGTCACAGACAATGGTCGGGGCATCGATCCCGACCTGATCCGCAAGGACTCGCATGGTCTGGTCAACATCAGACAAAGAGCCCAGCTCATCGGGGCGCAGGTCGAATGGCGCAAGCCAAATGATTTTGCCTCAGGTACCCAGGTGTCAATAGCCATCAACAGCAATCAGCAAATACAGGTAGGAAAATCATGACGATATTGATAGTCGATGATGAAGAAAGGGACAGGACCTGGCTAAAAAATCTGCTTGTCGGCCAGTTTGCCGACCAGGGGCCAATTGTCGAAGGGCAGGATGGTCTGGCAGCTGTAGAATTGGCACAAAAACACAAGCCAGAGATTGCCTTTCTCGACATCAAGATGCCCAATCTTTCGGGGATCAAGGCTGCAGAACAGATCCTCAAGGCCTTGCCAAATACTGGAGTGATCATGCTTTCCAATTTTTCTGACGAAGTCTATGTCAGACAACTCTGGAAAGTGGTGCCTCCCAACGGAGTATTTGGCTATGTCCTGAAGAGCGCCTCGGACGAGCAAGTAATCGAAGCAGCTCGGGCCGTCTACTCAGGAGACTGCTGGATCCATCCTGGTATAGCTCGCGTCATCCAACGCACGCAAAACCGCGCGACCTCCCTGACCGCAGCCGAATACGAAGCGCTTGTCTGCATCAGCCTGGGCATGACAGACCATGCAATCGCAAAAAAGCTCTATCTGACAGAAAAAGCCGTGCAATCGAGGCTCAAATCTCTTTATAGCAAGCTTGGTATTCCCGGCCGCTCCGACTCGCAAGAGACAGAGTTTAATCAGCGCTGCCGAGCCATGTATGTCGCTACAAGGCGAGGCTTGATCAATCAGTCTGAGCTCGACGACTGGGAAAACAAACTACAGGAAGCCACAAAATAGCAATGAACACGCTCGATTCGAAAATCTCGATTCTTGCCGTTTCGGTATCACTGACTGTGGCCGTGATCTACGATTTTGCCTGGCGTCCAGCCGCATCGCAACCTCAAAACCAGACAGCGACAAAAGTCCCGGTCGCCAATCCAGGCCAGCCAAACAATAATCGCCCAGGGCAAGACGCTAACTATTGGCGTGCCCAATCTGGAGTCAAACTCTTGCTGGGTATCTTTAATCGCCTCGGCAACGAACCGCAAATTGCGCTAAAAAACGAAAGCCTGGCCAACAGGCCATTAGCGCCAAGCCAGTTTAATGCCAATATCCACAACAATACCGATCCAGCTCTTACCATTAGACCTCAGACGGCGCGACGGATCAATCTAAACGGCACGGTCATCAACAAG
>Ga0233438_10002728_pt1 | contig 17116 bp, 16 predicted proteins | sample SI_123_September_FD_182720 | JGI IMG/M metagenome (GOLD analysis project Ga0233438, IMG submission 182720) | Seawater microbial communities from Saanich Inlet, British Columbia, Canada - SI_123_September2016_10_MG | ecosystem: Environmental > Aquatic > Marine > Inlet | place: Canada: British...
AATTTGAGTTTTAGCACCTTGGCCTACATTTACTTCTACGGTAATGAGTTGAGCTGATATACCATAAACGGCACTTCCATAAGTCTTTACAAGCATGAAAGGCAAATATATTTGTTTTGCACTTTCATCGACCGATTAATGAATGAGTATTTTTTTGTAGGTATTCTTACTGCCATTTGATAATTGAAGGTAATATATGCCAGCCGGCCATTCTGTTATATCAAGATTGTGGATAGTTTTGGTATCTGCTGATGAAAATTCAAAAACGACGGCCCCCCAATTATTACAAATATGAAAGGGTTTATAGTTATAGTTTTTACAATCTATTGTTATCGATGAGTTTGCAGGTATCGGATATATTAAAGGAGGATTATATGTGGCTTGCACGATTGTAGATCTATCTTTTTCAGTGGTAAATTGCCATTCCTCACTCCATGGACTAGATATACTCCCTGCAGTTGTCTTTACTCTCCAATAATATAATGTATTGTGATTCAAATCAGAATAGGTATATGAGTTTGTATTTGAAGTTCTCTTAAATACTCCAATAAAGTCAGGTGAATTTGAAAGCTCTATAGTATAACTTGTAGCACCCGATGTTTTTTCCCAATTTAAAGTTACATCTGTATTTAAGTTGTTGATCATATTTTGGGGCGAGACCAATTGAGGGGCTGGGAGTCCTTCGTCAGTGGTAAACTGCCATGTTTCACTCCAATCATAAAATTCTTGATTGGAGGAGTTTTTGCCGATAACTCTCCAGTAATAGGTTGTTTTTTCTTTGAGAGCCAACGTTTTTGCATTACCTGAAACACTAACTTTTATTGCATTTGTAAAATCTTGTTTTGTACTGTATGCCAAGGTATAACTAGCCGCACCAGAATATTTATTCCAAGATAGTGTGGCAATTACAGGGACATCTTCAGATAAATTTTTAGGGGCTATAAGTGTAGGTGATCTTCTGGGTTTAGTTGTAAAGTTCCAAACATGACTCCACGATGAGGTGTCTTTATTATGAAATAGCTTAACTCGCCAAAAATATTGGGTGTTAAATGTAATGATAGAGGGTGTTTCTAAAAAATAATGAAAGAAAGAATTTGAATCCTGTTGTTGAATCTGCCATGGATTAGAAAAATTTAGTGTGGAGTCTATTTCTAAAATATATCCAGAAGTTCCTTGTATAGAAGCCCAATCCAAACTAGTTAATGTCAGATTTTTGATATTATTAGACGGGTAGGTTAGACGAGGAGTGAAAATTTTAAACTGCCAAGTTTCACTCCAATCTGATGTGTCTTGTATTCCTATAGCTTTCAGTTTCCAATAGTATAATTTGCCAAAATATAGTTCTGTAAGCGCAAAGGTATTAGTGAGTGAAATGAGGGTATCTATTTTATTTTTAGAAGAGAAGTCAGTAGATGTGTCAACCATTAAATGATAGGTAAGAGCTCCTTTAACTCTCTCCCATTCAAGAAGGGTTGTTGTATTTGTTCCAAGGAAGTCACTGTTGTATGGCTTGATCAATTTAGGAGAAACTTGAGTCGTATATTTTTTGGAGGTGCTCCATATGGAAGTATCAGCTTTGTGCCAACAACGCATTCGCCAGTAGTAATCTTGATTGAATTTAAAAAGTCTAGTTTTTACTGCAGGGTCATCAAAAATAGGTAACCCATACAACGTAGAGTCTAAAAATAACTCGGAGTTAAAATCAATAGATTCAGAGATTTGAATTTGAAAACCATCAATGCCTCTTCTTGTACTAAAAATGAGTGAATCTGTAATGTTAATATCCGTCCAATTGTTGTAAGGATAGTATGTTGTTGGAAACTGAAGAACACTTATGGTTCTTGTTTTTGACCAATCTCCAGTATCTTTTGCATGATATGGCCTAGATCGGACATGGTACATGCCCCCAAAATTTAGGGTATCTAAGGTGATATTACCATCTGAGGAATGAAGGGATCGGATGTCCTCGCTATCAAACGTATTATTTAAGTCAATTTGAAACTCATAACCTTCAGAACCCTCAATGGTTCGGTAAACTCGCAAATCTGCGATTGGATCTACATATTGGTCTGAAAATGTAAAATTAGGGGCAAAACCATTGGTTGTGAATTCACTTTGTGACCAATAGGTTGTATCTGCAGCGTTAAATGCCCTTACTCTGTAATAATAATGGGTTTCGTACATCAATTGACCCACTTTAAATGGATTAGAATCAAATTTTCTAGTGCCATCTATACTCAAAGTATCGATTAGTGCAATGGAGTTAAAAAAAGGTGAAGTATCTAACTGAACTTGAAAGGCCTCATAGATACTTCCGCTTTGCCAATCAAATTGAACTTCTACATCCTCTTTTACTGAGGCTGTTGGATATTTGGGTACAATAGAATCATAGATCATAAAATCCCCAGAATCGGACCACGAGCTTGAGTCTTTGTTATGAATACCACGAAATCTCCAATAGTAGTAACTTCCATACCTTAAATTTTCTTGAAAACTTTCAATATAAAAGGACTTAAATGTATCGGGAATAGATATGTGTCTATTGATAGTTGAGTTAAATAAAGGGGTGGTGTCTAATTGTAATTCGAATGTATCATAAGGTGCAGTTCTAAAACAGGAGAGGTATATTTTAGAGTAGTTTAGTGTTGCCCCCGTTGAAGAAGGGTGATATCTTTGTATTCTATTGCTCGTGGTAAACGACCAAATGGAAGTCCAATTTGAAGAATCAGAATTTGAAATTGCTTTAGCTCTCCAATAATAGGTGGTATTCTGTTGAAGTTTGTAAATCCATTGCCGTGTATTAAAAGAACCCTTTTTTACTTCAATTCTAACTGGGTTAGACATAGACAATGTTGTGGAATACTCAAAAGCATAGGTAGTTCCATTGCTATTCTTTAGGTTTAATTGAACTCCTGTAGGCTGATTTGTGGCTTGATCTGTTGGTGATACTTGGGTAGGGGTAGTGAGTGCAGCAGTAGCGGTAAAGTTCCATAATGTAATGCAATACACCCAAAAAGATAATTTGACCTTCATGTTAATCTATTCAACGAAGATAAAATCTAAAATGACAAAATAAAAAACCCTAAATAGGCCTGCTTTAGAATTTTTAATGGTTCCGTAAACGGAAATTAGTGAGTATAAACTAGCCAGGCCGGTTAATACAATGAGTGTGTATGATATCAAAAGATAATTTTTAATTCATAAATATAGCAATATTTTTAAAAAAATAGGTTAGAGTATACCTAATGGTTTAGATTAGCAGTCATAAATACATGGATTCATTAACTCAAATTGTACTAGGAGCTGCTGTTGGAGAGGTAGTTTTAGGAAAGAAAATTGGGAATAGAGCCATGGTCTGGGGAGCGGTTGGCGGCACAATACCCGACTTGGATGTATTGGGGGGGCTTTTTCTTTCCAATATTGATAATGTTGCCTTTCATCGAGGGTTTAGTCATTCTATACTTTTTTGTATTTTGGGGGCGTTTGTTTTTGGATGGCTGGCCTACCAACTTTATCAAAGTAGTTTTCATCGATGGCTGGCTATTTTATCAAAGTCTCTGGCAGGTGTTTTGATAATTGCGGCTATTCAGTTTGTTATTACTCGTTTTTCCCCTGATACTTATTGGTCTTTGATGTTGATAATTCCTAGTGTTGTCTTCGGGGTGTTTTTGAATGTTAAAAAAAGGTATTTTAATGACAATTGGTCGCCACCTCAAGCTACGATACGCAATTGGCAGTGGTTGTTTTTTTGGGCATTAATCACGCATCCCTTGCTGGATTGTTTTACCATGTATGGCACTCAATTATTTGCCCCTTTTTCAGATATGCGCGTAGCTTGGAGTACAATATCAGTAGTAGACCCTTTTTATACGTTACCATTTTTGGTTTGTCTTATTACTGCATCTCGCATCGATAGAAATAAAAAAAACAGACGATTATGGAATTATTGGGGGATAGGAATAAGTTCTTTTTATCTGGTATTTACAGTATGGAATAAACATCATATAGACACCCTTTTTAAAAATGCTGCTATTCGTCAGAATATTACCATACATCGAAGCATTTCTAATCCGACCATATTGACCAATATTTTGTGGAATTATACCGGAGAGTCTACTTATTATTACTATGTTGCTCAATATTCGATGCTTGATACAAAAGGAATCACTTTTTTTAAAATCGATAAAAATCATCAACTTATTTCATCAAAAAACAATCCTACCATGCAGACACTAAAGTGGTTTTCGGACGGATATTATACCATTCATATCATGGAAGATTCATGGCAGTTTAGTGACTTGCGATTTGGTACTTTTTCAGGAAAAGGAGATGGCCCCAACGATTTTTTCTTTCGTTTTCTTTTGGAAAAAGATAAAGATGGGGTTATTCAACTGAGCAAAACGTTGAGTGGTCCTCCACCAGAAAAAAAAGAACAACTTTTTCCAAGTTTAATTAGGCGAATTCGCGGTATATAAAGGCATTGTAGATTTCTTACCTATTGCATATTGATCAATAATTGAATATACTTGTGTATGCGTTTTTTCCTCTTTTTTCAATTTACGTTATTCTTTACTTTAGGATTTTCTCAAAATTCATTGCATTTTGATGGGTCAGATGATGGTGTTAATTGTGGGACTTCCACTTTGCTGAATGTTGGGAATAAAGCTTTTAGTATTGAAGCTTGGATTTATGCCGACCAGTTCAAAACCAATATATATGATGGAAGTATTATTATGAAGGAAAATAATTCAAATAATGGTGGATTTATGTTTAGAGCTGGAGCCGGAGGTAAGTTAAATTTCGGGATAGGTTCTGGAACCAATTCTTCTTGGTTAGAACTTTCTTCAGCAGCCGTATTAAGCTCAAGTACGTGGCATCATGTGGCTGCTACGTATGATGGATCATACATGCGGTTGTATATTGACGGATCTTTAACTGATTCATTATCTGCTACAATTAGTGTTGGAGGTTCATCAACTACACCCCTCACTTTAGGGTATCATCCTGTTTATGCTTCAAGAGGCTGGAGTGGTCGTATAGATGAAGTAAGAATATGGGACACTACTCGGACAGTCAATCAAATTAAGCAAAATAGGAATGATGAATTTTGTAGTTTTAGTACTCCTCATTTAGTTGGATACTATAAACTAGACGCTGGGATTGCACAAGGTTCGAATACTGTGAGAAATAGGGCAATTGATTATTCCAGTAGTAGACAAAATGGAACATTAACCAATTTTGCTTTAAATGGATCCAACTCCAATTGGCACGTGGGAAAAGTACTAGGTCAAGATACGATAACCAATACTGATTCTTCCTCCAATTGTGGCCCCTATTATGATCGGGATTTAAAAACGTATATATCCAAAACCAGTTCAGTTACTAAACATTTTGTAAGTTATACGGGATGTGATTCAGCATATAGTAAATATATTGAGATAAAGTCCAATACAAACTCTACCCAAAGCTATTGGGTGTGTGATAGCTTGACATCTATTACAGGTAAAATTTACAGAAAATCAGGGACATATTATGATATCATTCCTAATTATCTTGGATGTGACAGTATTATCACTACGCAACTTAAGGTAGGTGCAGATACCAGTTTTATGGATACTTCGATGTGCGATATTTATATATCTTCTCAAGGAAATACGTATACTAAAAGCGGCAGATATTTTGAAACGTATATGAGTCATTTGGGGTGTGATAGTATTCTTCAACTAGATCTAGAAATAATTCCAACCACCTACTCGAGTATTACTCTTGAGACCTGTGATTCTATTCAAAATTTAACCCAAACTCAATGGTTAAAACCTGGAGATATAGTGACAGATACAATCGTCAATCGTAGTGGATGTGATAGCATTGTTCGTTTGACAGTAGAATCGTTAAAATCAGCTTATAAAATGGATGAAAGTGCATGTTTATTTTATACTTCACCGTCGGGTAAGGTATATACATCCAGCGGGGTATATGCGGATACATTGATTAATGTACAAGGATGTGATAGTGTATTATCGATTCATCTAACGATACGTATTCCTACCACAGAAGTAATAAAAATAGATGCCTGTTTTGAGACCGTTTTGCCTACATCAGGAGAGTTAGTTACTTCTTCTGGCATGTATTATGATACCTTGATGAATATGCAAGGATGCGACAGTTTTGTGACTATGGATGTTTTAATTCGGACAGTAAATACTCAAGTTAAGGAGGCCCCATATAAACTTACAGCTTTAAGCAGTTCTGGAAGTTTTCAATGGTTGGATTGTTCTAACGGTTATTCACAACTTCCAGGCGAAGTATCTGCAACGTTAGATTATGCTAATAGTGGGCAATATGCCGTGGAAATATCAGATAATCAATGCATTGACACATCGGCATGTTATGGTTTGACGGGTTTAGGTGTGTCAGATTTTGCGATGCCTTATTTTCAATGTATCCCTCATCCTAATCGGGGACGATTTGTGTTAGTCACCCAAGAACCCACACAAAATGCAGAACTCCAAATATATACCTTAACAGGAAGATTGGTCACTAAATCTATGTTGCAGAACGGTCGTAAACATTCTATTGATTTTGATTTAGATCCGGGAATATATAGGGTATTAATTCTGGATAATCATATCCATTTGGGTAGGCTTATAATTTATTAAATAAGATTTTAGACCTAAAATTAAAATGCGTAACCAAAATTAAACCCAAATCTAGGGCTCACTCCTTCTGTATCTTCTAATTTGAAGTCCAGATATTTTTTACTGAATAATTGATCACCCACTGTACTATAATTTTCATCAGAAGACTTATCATTTAAATGCGTCAAATCATATTTCATCTTAGATGATCTAGATTTATATCCAGCTCCTAGAAAGATATCAAATGAAAACCCACCTCTACTGATCCACTGAAATCCAAGTGTTCCCCCTCCGCCGTAAGTTAACACACCTTCTTCTCGGGATAAATTTTGATCTATTCCTGAAGCCCCATTACTATGATCAGTTAAATCTTTATTAATATTTCTTAGTCTTCCATAAGCTGCAATAAAAAACCCTTCAGCTGCAAATTTACCAGGATACCATCTAAGTTCGGGAACAATAATAATTCCTGATTTTTGGGTTTCATAAGAATACGATTGACCATCAACAGTTGATGTACCCTCAGACCCAGTGGATATGGCTCCTAACGAAAATTGACCACTTAAGCTAGGCAGAAATGCTCTCTCATAGGTTAATTGATATTGCCCTACAAAGGCGCCTACGACATTGGTTTTAATAACATTAATTCTTTCTTGAGATTTTGCTGTAACACCGAAAAACAAAATTGTAATTAATAGGATAAATATAAATTACGTGTAGGAGAAAAGCTGAGTTTAAAAAACCTCCTTATTAAATGATTAGGAAATTAGTTAACACTATTTAAAAGAAAAATCATCTAACACAACAATCACCTCATTTCTACGATTATAGGTTTCAAAAGGAGCATTGTAACCCAGAAAATAAAATTGGTTTGAATGCGTAATTTGCTGCTTTTGTAATAACGCTATCAGTTTTATTTTATGTTGCTCTATTTTGGATTGGTTAGCCCATCCTCCAAATGTTACAGCCGCTACCATTTTTGCGGGTTCTTTTTTGAACTGAATTTGATTATCGTTAGGTTTTGGAAGTGAATTTTCGTTGTTTTTGGGCACCATAAACATCATAGTCATCGAGTCTTCTAATGACATTGCTACAGGAGATGTCATAGCAATTTTTTCTTGGTTTTCATTTCCCCCAAAGATATAGCCTGCTAAAATGGAGAACCCTTTACTCGATACTTTATCATATTCGTTAGATGGTAATGTTACAGCAGTGAATAATCGGGATTCATATTGACGGATTTCAAAATCATCATAGGTTTTGATTACAGAATAGGGATATGTTTCTATTGATTTCTGACTTTTTTTAGCATACAATTGAATGATGACAAATACAAGAACGAGGGTGCCTGTGAGTGCTAAAAGTAGTTTCATCATTGGATAAGGTCTTATCAACTTAACAAACCATGGGTTATTTTGATTTTTCTTAAATCAAAAGACATAAAAAAGCTGCATGAGATAATTCATGCAGCTTAAATGGAATGATCTGTAAGATTATTTTTTTCCTTGGATTGTTAAATCAAATTGTATAGCGTCATCAATCAAATAATCACCTAAGTTTTGAAAGAAATTACCGCTATTGTAAGTAACACCCCACAAAGTTCGGTCAATCGAAAATGTTGATTTTGCAATAACGATTCCATTTTCTTCGGACAAGGTATACGGAATAGTAATCGATTTGGTTACATCTTTGATTGTCAAGTTAGCCGTTATTTCGTTTGCTGTAGCAGAAGTAATTTCAAGGAGTGATTCGTTGTATTTTTCTGTTTCAAAAAAATCTCCGGTCGTCAGGTGTCCTTTTAATTTACCTTTAGTTTCTTCGTCCATTCCTTCATCGGTCACCTCAATGGTATTCATATCAATACTAAATATACCTCCAGTGATGATTCCTTTTTTGGTATATAGGGTACCTTTTTTAACTGAAATAGTTCCACTGTGGCTGTCGCCTGTGGGTTTAGTTCCTTTCCATAGGACCTCACTAGTAGATGGGTCAATGGTGTAACTTTGGCTGTTTTTAGAAATAGCTGCAGGAGCTTGAGCATCTTGATGCTTCTGTACTTGGACTATTACAAGCACCAATTGCAAATAAAATAGTGGCAGATAGAATAATTTTTTTCATGTTGTTTAATTTAAATTATGTGAATATTTACACACTATCTAACCAATAGTTTTGATGTGTGACAATATTTGTGAGTAAACTATGATATAGATTTAATGGGGAAGTTTATTTCGGATTATTCCATATACATAAACACCTAAAATAGCAAAGACGATACCGATAAGCATGATGGTGTGGCCATATCCCAAGTGTGCATATAGAGGACCAGGACAAGATCCAGTCATCGCCCATCCTAAACCAAAGAGGACTCCTCCCCTAAAATTAGCCTTTGGCTTGAGGACTTTATCTCCCAATACTACTGGTTTCCCGTCGATCGTTTTTAGATTGAATCTACGGATGAGAAACAGGGATAATGCCCCCACGGCAATCGCCGAACCAATGATGCCATACATGTGAAAACTCTTAAACATGAACATCTCTTGGATACGAAACCACGAAATAACTTCTCCTTTTACCAAAGCAGTACTAAATAACATCCCAACGAGTAAGGCGTATATATTTTTTTTCATAGGGATAAAATAAAAGGTAAAACAAACCAGGTCATGATTAACCCACCTACAAAAAATCCAATTACTGCAACCAACGAAGCCAGTTTCATCATACTGAGTCCCATGATGGCATGTCCTGAGGTACAACCTCCCGAGTATCGGGTTCCAAAACCTACTAAAAATCCACCCAAGCATAGCATGATAATGGTTCGAGGTGAAGTAAGATGTTCCCAACTAAATATTTCGGATGGGAGCAATTGTTGGGAGGTAGTGATTCCATAGGAATGGAGTCGAGCCAATGTGTCACCATGGATATCAGGGGCTTCTAAATTGGGAAAAAATTGAGCAACGACGAAAGCACCCAATCCTACACCAAGGATGAAAGTGAGGGCCCACATTCTGGATTTCCAATCGTACTGGAAGAAGGTAATTTTGGTATTCGGCATACACATGGCACAGAAGTCGCGTAGGGTGCTAGATATACCAAAAGATTCATTGAGCAATAAAAGTAACAATGGAACAGTGAGTCCGATGATAGGTCCTGCCACATACCAAGGCCAGGGATTGTTTAATAATTCAATCATAATTTATTTGGAATGACAATATTAACTTAAACCCAGCAAGTTTTTTGCAATTTGATAGAATTGTTGCAATCACGGGAAGGGTATTTTTGGTAAAATGCTTACGGCGTTAAAAATGAGGGGCTCAATATAGCAAATGCTGTTTGGATTTATTCCTCCAACCAGCCTGATTGCGATATTTGACAAAATATATTTTTAAATCGCTTTGGTTAGCATAGGAAGTGAAGAATATTTTTTTATCGGCTTGATTGGCATAATCTACAAAGTGCCAGAGTCCATTATTCCCATTAGCTTGATTGGCGTAATCGACTTTATATACTTTCAAATCGCATTGATTTTCATAATCAACTACAAAAATGTTCACATCAGCTTGGTTACGATATGAAGTAGAAAATACTCGTTGTGAAAATGCCGATATGGGGATCAATAATAAGAAAGAAAGGAGATACTTCATGGTTTTGGATTGTGAAACCAAAAATAGGCATATATTTTCAATAGGAAAAAGTGAATGATATACACCAGTGAATAAACAATCCATTAAAATAATAAAATGATTTTTTTATTCATTTAAAAAAATAATACCTTTGCTCGAGTGAGACGCATCACATCCATTCTCTTTTTTATAATTCTTGCCTTTGCAAGTGGAATGGGTATTTTCCATCATCATGACGAAGAAGTTTGCCATGAAACCTCCACCCATTATTGTGCAGATATGGCTCATATGGATTGTTCGCTATGTGATGTGGTAATTCATCCCAATGATTTTTCTCATGATACAGAAATGACATCTGTACTATTTGGAGAGGATGATTATATGTCCAGGTCCAACACTTGGCTTCATTCGATTCAGATTCAAGCAAGCTCAGATCGAGCACCCCCAATGGTATAAATTAAACACCTCAGTTTTCAATTTACACTATCATTAAATAATTAATAAAAACCACACATGCGAAAATTGATCGCAATGATTGTACTCATGGGTACTGGCCAATTTGCTTTATCCCAAGTAACCATATTTGGTATCGTTCAAGACAGTGCCAGTCATAAGCCATTGCCCAATACCCTCATCACACTGGGAAATAACTCACTCATTGCCAACGAAAAAGGAGAATTTTCGATCCCTAATCTTCCGTTAGGTAAGCATACCATATATATTCATCATGTTGGGTGCAATGCAGTTTATTTGGATGTATATCTCAACATAGATACCCTCATCACGATCTATCTACCGCACCATTTGCATAGCCTTACCGAAATTGTGACAAGAGCAAACACTCATAAAAATATCCATGTACATTTAGAAGAAGAGGTAAGTCAAAAAAAATTAGAACATCTGGCCGCAGTTAGTATAGCAGATGCATTGCAAGACGTAAATGGGGTTCATTTTTTGAGAACGGGTACTTCCATTGCCAAACCACTTATCAATGGGATGCATAGTGATCGCATATCGATTATCAATGACGATAATAAACAAGAGGGACAGCAATGGGGGAGAGAACACGCCCCAGAGATTGACCCACTAAGTGCAGGTAGCTTACAATTACTAAAAGGGGCTTCAACATTACAATTTGGCGGGGATGCCATGGGCGGTGTTATCCGTTTATTGCCGGCTATATTTGATGATTCAAGCTATCACCGTTTATCGGTTTTGACCAAATTGACGACGAACACAAATGGAGGTTTAATCGGGGTTAAATATGATACTTACAACGAAAAAATGGCATTGGGTCAACGTTTTGTTGTCAATATTAAACGCAACGGAGATGGGCAGACTCCCATCTATACATTAAGTAATACTGGTTTTCACCAACGTAGTGGTTCTTATTATGGGCTTCTGCGAAGAGCGAAGCACGAATGGTCATGGAATGCCTCTTATTTTGAACAAAAACTGGGGATATTATTTTCCTCACATAGCAGTAATTTAACAGATCTCAAAAAAGCATTGGCCAGTGATACCCCCTTGATTATAAAACCATTTACGTATACTATAGCATCACCATCGCAACAGATATATCATTACACAGCAAAACTTAAATGGAAATACACATCGAATTTTTTAGGGGAGATCAATACCTCGTATACCATTCAGAATAATCAAAGGAGAGAGTTTGATAACCACAGGGGAAAAGATGAGGCTGCCTTGGATTTGAACCTATGGACCCATCAGTTCAATAGTTGGTCTGTAAAATCTGTACACCAATTTAGATTACACTTCGGAGCGATGGGCGAATGGCAACAACATACTTTTCAAGGCAGGTATTTTATACCGAATTATGTACGATACAAGTCAGGTATTTTCGCCTTGCTTACGCTTTATAAACCGCGATATTTTATGGAAGCGGGATTGAGGTACGATAATCAAAATATAAGCACATTTAGGTACCAAAAAGATGTGTTACTTAATGAGCACTTTCGATATAGCGGATGGTCGGCAAATTGGAGTGGATGGGTGAAGGTAAATGAAGATATCAAAACCTACTTTTCTCTAGCCACACGTATGCGAAGTCCAGCTATCAATGAATTGTTTAGTGATGGGCTTCATCACGGTTCAGCTGCCTTGGAATTCGGAAGTTTAACCCTGCAAAAAGAACGGGTATATTCCATAAGTTCTGCTGTGCATTACATACACAATAGATTGCGATTTCAATGGGAGCCTTATGTTCATTATTTCCAAAACTTCATCTATCTAAAACCCAGTGGTGAAACCCAATTGAGTATTCGTGGTGCATTTCCTGTATTCAACTATGTGCAGACCAAGGCTCGGTTTTTAGGCAGTGATTTGGATGTACAATATCGTTTGAATAGCCACTGGTCCGCCCAGTGTATGGCATCATTTTTATATGTAAAGGATATTCAAAATGATCGGTATGTCTATGGAATACCTTCACAGCGAATCAAGGGCGAACTAAAGTATACGATTATCGATAAGATGAGCCTTCGAAATGGGAATTTTAAACTTGGGGTACAGTATGTGGCCAGACAAGATCGGGTAGAAATAGATGAAGATTTTGCAGGTAGTCCGCCATCCTTTGTCCTATTTCATACCGAAATAGGGGCTTATTATAAAAATACACCGCTATATTTTAGTACAGGAATCAACAATTTATGGAATACATCTTACAGAGACTATATGAACCGATATAGATATTATGCTGATGATTTAGGAAGAGACTTTTACATTACAATAAACTATATATTTTAAACCAATTAATAATCCAATTCAAATGAAAAAAATCCAAATTAACCTTATTTTACTGTTTCTACTTTCAATCACAATTTCATTCACCTTTTTAGCCTGTGATGATCAACCAGTTAATCATCCACCTCAAATGAATGAAGAAGAATTGATTACTTCCGTAGAACTAACTTTTACGAATACCACAGACGATTCCGATGTTCGCGTATTTAAATTCAGCGATCCAGATGGAGCTGGAGGAAATGCACCCGAAATTACAGATACTATCCAATTGCGTGCGAAAAGTACCTATGATTTAGTGGTTCGATTCTTGGATGAAAGTGATCCATCTTCTGTAGAAAATATTACTGAAGAAGTGAAAGAGGAGGCTAATGAACACCGGGTTTGCTATATCATTCCGGGAGATGTAACGGTTCGTATTACGGATACAGATAATCAGGGGTTAGATTTAGGATTACAAGCTGTTGTAACGACATTTGACAGTGAGAATACCAGCCTTTTGGTTCAGTTGAAGCACCAACCCGAAGTTAAAGACGGAACTTGTGAACCCGGAGAAACAGATGTTGAAGTATTATTTCAAACGGTAATAAAATAATTAGACACTATTTTTTGTATGTTTGCTTATCATGAATCATCAAGAAATAATAGATAGACTTCAAGAAGGGAACAACCGATTTGTAGCGGATAAATTAGAAGGTAAATTACAGGATAGTGATCGGAGAGATGCCTTAACTCAGGGGCAACAACCTCACACGATTGTTTTAAGCTGTGCAGATAGTAGGGTAGTTCCTGAGTTGGCTTTTGATGCTGGATTGGGAGAATTATTTGTATTAAGAGTAGCGGGTAACGTGGCCAATACATCCACCATAGCAAGTATAGAATATGCTGTAGCTCATTGTGGTAGCACGATGATCCTTGTTTTAGGGCATCAAAATTGTGGAGCGGTAACAGCCGCATTAGCTGGAGGGGATAATGGCCATAATCTAAATCATCTTTTGGCTCACGTGGCTCCAGCTATAGCGAGTGCACCCGAGGGTTCTAGTGTGAATGATGTTGTTAAGATAAATGCACACAAAAATGTAGAGGCTCTATCTTCACGTTCAGCTATTATTGGCGATGCGGTAGCCTCTGGTGCGGTAAAAATAGTACCAGCATACTACAACCTTGATTCAGGTAAAGTAGATTTCTTGTAGTTCTATTTTCATTTCGTAGGATTCTTTATTTTACTCAGTAGTGATTACACGAATAATATAGGTGTGAGGGTTTCTTAGGATTAATAATGTAATTCCGTTCAAATAGTCCTAAATTTTATTGTGGAAGCGAGATGGTAGTAGTGAATGATCAGGATTCTCAACCATATTTTGTTGGTTACTACATCAATAAATGGACCATTTTTACCCAAACCTGCAATCAAATATGAAGGACGATTGGGCACCAAAGATCGATTCAACTGTATGGTCAATCCAGGTGTAATTAACTTACTTTTATCATTCAACCACCACCGATAACCATAGGCTTTATTGAATTATTGAGATGAGTTAATGATATTTTAAAAGGAAAAATGCTCCGGTATTTCTTTGTTTTAGAATATTATATCAAGTCGTATTAGTTGAGCTATTCCAGCTGAGTTCTTCTGGTGATTTATTCCACCATTTATAGTATCAGTACATGGGAAATACAAGCGATTAGATTCAGGCTCATTGATCTCAATGGTTTTTTTTATTTTTTTCTCTCCTCAATATCTTTAGGGAATCGACTGAAATTACCCATCCCATCCATATCTGTTGGATCAGATAAATTAGCATAATTATTTGTCTCTTCTTGTTTTCTGTTTCCGTAATGAATACTCCATGCCATAAAGCAGCAGTATGCTACAAATAGGATAAAACCTACAATGTACATTATGATATTCATGACCTTCTTCTTTGTCTAATTGCTATTGCGAATAATAATATAGTTCCTGGCCAATGAGCTGAATATTGCGCCCCTTCTGTATTGCCTGTTAAACCTAATCCAACAGAATAAACTAAGCATATAAATGCTATGATAACTGGATACCATTTTGCTATGAAATCTTTTGATTGTGACATTTTATTTTTTTATTATTTTCACAATATAGGTATTTAAATTCACATAGAAATTAACATAAGTAATATTGGATGATCTTAAAATAAACTCCCCAACATTATGAATAAGTATATGTTTTACGAATACAATAGCTTTGTTTATGCTAAAAATAGCCTTTGATCAATCGTACATTCATCCATTGAAGACAGGACATCGATTTCCAATGGAAAAATATGAACTTATTCCAGAACAACTTCTGAGAAGAAATATTTGTGATGAGAATAATTTTTTTAGACCAACGAAGATTTCAAAGAGTGATATCATGTATACTCATGATGAGCATTATTATAATAATTTAGTCAATTTATCTTTGGGTAAACTTGAGCGAAGAATGATAGGATTTCCACTGACAGATGATCTAATTCTGAGAGAACATATTATTGCTCAAGGGACTATTCAAAACAGCTTATTTGCTTTAGATTTTGGAGTTTCCATGAATATTGCAGGGGGAACTCACCATGCATATAGAACTAAGCCAGGAGCATTTTGTATGCTCAACGATCAAGCTATTGCTGCCAATTATTTGCTCAAGAACCAACTAGCCAATAAAATAATGATCATTGATTTAGATGTACATCAAGGAGATGGGACAGCTTCTATTTTTCAGGATAACTCAAATGTGTTCACACTATCGTTTCATGGAGAAAAGAATTACCCATTTAGAAAGCAAAAAAGTGATTTTGATTTTGGATTTGAAGATAATACCACAGATGAGTATTATCTTAAAGTATTGAGTAATACAATCCCCAAACTCGTAGATTCTTTTCAACCTGATTTTATATTTTATTTAGCTGGAGTAGATATCTTGGAGAATGACAAGCTTGGTCGTCTAGGAGTGTCTATCGAGGGTTGTAAAAAAAGAGATCAATTTGTCCTTGAATTCTGTAAAGCCAATAGTTTGCCTTTGCAGGTTAGTATGGGTGGGGGGTACTCCGTTTATTTAAAAGAAATTATTGATGCGCATTCCAATACATTTGAACTTGCTCAAGAATTGTATTTTTAACCTACGTTTGAATCCACAACTCAAGTAGAAAATAAGCCAATGAAAATACCTGGGATACTATTCTTATTCATGCAAGTATGTGATTCCTTCAATGGGTCTTGTATAGTTGACATTTGGAAAGGACAGGCGGGTAAAATTATTTACTTTCCAGGTTCCAGAGCGAAGAGAAATTCGCTTATAATAACACCTATTTTCCGTGTTGAGCGTGATTTGTTCGTCATCAGGAATAAATTGATTCATATAATTTTTTTCAGTATCAAACCAAAAAAAATTTTTAGAAAAGTCTACTGAAATCAATAGTTTATTGTCTGAGATTCCTTTGAAGTTATACATACGGTAGGTTCCTCCATTTTGGTAACTTCTACCTCTCCCGTTTTTTCCGTCAATAATCATCGAAGATTTGGTTTTTAAGCTGTAAAGTTTAAGTACAGTATGCCAGCCAGCCCCTGCATTTCCGTTGGATTCATAGATTTGTTTTTCGTATAGAATTTTGTGGTCATTAATGACAATGGGCACAAAGAGTTGATTGATGGAGCTATACCAATAAAAATCTATTACCTGGGATGTAGGAATTAGGGTATCTGAGCTGGTTTTCCAAATTCTAGGGGTGATAAGCACCATGGAATCATTGATCAGCTGCGGAGGAGTTAACCCTCGGTAATCATAATCGGGATTTGTCAGGGTGTATGTAGTGTCTTTCAAAAAGTTATAAAAATATACTGTACCTGCATTGTAACTGTTACTACCTCTCTCTAGATATATCAGGTTGTGGTGTTCGTCAGTTGTGATATGATCGGTAGCATGATTGTTCAGGGTAAATGTTGTTTTTGCTATACGAACAAATCCGGTGTCAATATGATAAATTTTAGTTTGTGTTGGGGAGCCATATACAGTTTGGTAAAGGTAAGGAAGGCTCACACGCATATTCACGGTAGAGCTTGCAAAATTAGCGAGTTTAATAAGGG
>Ga0233438_10002740_pt1 | contig 17061 bp, 12 predicted proteins | sample SI_123_September_FD_182720 | JGI IMG/M metagenome (GOLD analysis project Ga0233438, IMG submission 182720) | Seawater microbial communities from Saanich Inlet, British Columbia, Canada - SI_123_September2016_10_MG | ecosystem: Environmental > Aquatic > Marine > Inlet | place: Canada: British...
TCGATGGATTTCGTCAATAAATAAAACGTCTCGCTCGTCCAAACCTGTCAACAGACCTGCCAAATCTCCTGGCTTATCTAATACCGGTCCTGAGGTTACTTTTATGCCTACATTCAATTCATTTGCCAATATATTCGCCAAGGTTGTTTTACCGAGTCCTGGAGGACCATGAAAGAGTGTGTGATCCAGTGCTTCTCCTCTTCTATTGGCTGCTTCTACAAATATTTTAAGATTTTCCAAGGCTTGCTCTTGCCCGGTAAAATCATCAAAAGACAGTGGTCGTAGTTTTTTTTCTACGTCCATTTCTTCGTTGCTCAAATTGGTGTTTTCTGGGTTTAGATTTTCATTCATTGAGGGCTAGACTTAAGTATTACGAAGATAGGAAATTTTCGCTTTGAAATGCCTCTCAATTCGAATTGGAAGATACAATTACCTTCACCGATATTGCATGATAAAAAAGGGTGCTCCACGAAACAAAAGAAAATTGGATTGAAAACAAAAAAAACCTAGCAGTCATACTACTAGGTTTCTTTTGTTTCCTTTAGAGAATCTTTAGGACTCTTCTTCCCCTTCTTTTAGCGGAACGGTTTGCATTACGAAATCCTCGTCGTGCCCTGGCTTGCTGTAGTCATAAGGCCAACGTTCCACTGTAGGTATTTTCCCTGGCCAGTTTCCGTGTATTCCATCTACCGGTGTTGTCCACTCCAATGTAGTAGATTTCCATGGGTTTTGTGTTGCTTTTTTTCCTCTGGTGATACTCATAAAGAAATTCACTAAGAATATAAGCTGTGCAGCTCCTCCTAACATAGCAAATAGAGTCATGACCACATTTACATCAGCCAAATCATTGAACAATGGAAATGCTGTGTTTGTATAATATCTACGTGGCAAACCTGCCAACCCAATAAAATGCATAGGGAAAAAGACTCCGTAAGCAGCTATCGCCGTGATCCAGAAATGCCAATATCCCAATGTTTTGTTCATCATTCTGCCATACATTTTTGGGAACCAGTGATACACCCCTGCAAACAAACCATAAATAGCAGATATTCCCATTACCAAGTGGAAATGTGCTACTACAAAATAGGTGTCATGCACATTGATATCCAAAGCACTGTCTCCTAAAACAATCCCCGTCAAACCTCCTGAAATGAACGTAGAAACCAAACCGATTGAAAACAACATAGCTGGGTTCATCTGTAAGTTTCCTTTCCAGAGGGTCGTGATGTAATTAAATACTTTTACTGCAGATGGAATGGCAATCAATAAGGTTGTAAATGTAAATACGGAACCTAGGAAAGGATTCATTCCTGAAATAAACATGTGGTGCCCCCAAACAATGGTAGATAAAAATGCAATTGCCATGATAGAACCAATCATAGCACGGTATCCAAAGATTGGTTTTCTTGAGTTTGTTGCAATAACTTCTGAGGTAATACCTAGTGCTGGTAACAATACAATGTAAACTTCTGGATGACCTAAAAACCAGAACAAATGTTCAAATAATACAGGAGAGCCTCCTTGGTAATGTAATACTTCTCCTGAAATAAAGATATCTGACAAAAAGAAAGATGTTCCAAAACTTCTGTCAAAAATCAACAATAACGCTGCTGATAACAATACTGGAAACGACACCACACCAATAATGGCTGTGATGAAAAATGTCCACATTGTCAATGGCAATCTTGTCATTTTCATCCCTTTGGTACGTAAATTTAAAACCGTTACGATATAGTTCAAAGATCCAATCAGAGAAGAGGCTACAAAAATAGCCATAGAAACCAACCAAAGTGTCATTCCCATTCCTGAACCTGGAATTGCTTGTGGCAAGGCACTAAGTGGTGGATAGATAGTCCACCCTGCGGAGGCAGGACCGGCTTCTACAAAAAGAGAAACAATCATAATTACACTTGAAATAAAGAACAACCAATATGAAATCATATTCATAAATCCAGACGCCATATCACGCGCTCCAATTTGCAATGGAATCAATAGGTTTGAAAAGGTTCCACTCAAACCAGCTGTTAATACGAAGAAAACCATGATCGTTCCATGAATCGTAACGAGTGCCAAATACATATCTGGATCCATCACTCCATCGGTCTGATGGCTTCCAAGGAAGGCTTCAACAAGAGTGAAAGAATGGTCTGGCCACGCGAGCTGTAAACGAAACAACAAGGACATAAGAACTCCTATTACCCCCATTATAATACCGGTAATCAAGAATTGCTTCGAAATCATTTTATGATCTTGACTAAAAATATATTTAGTTACAAACGTTTCTTTATGATGATGTTCTGACATAATTTTATGTATTATTCTTTAATCTAAATAAATTAATTATTGTACTATTTCTGTTATGGTTGGTTGCTTTTTCAACCAACTGTAAAAAGCTGCTTCTTCTTCTACTACAATTTTCATCTGCATGTTGTAATGAGAAGCTCCACAAATTTTATTACACAATAATAGATAATCAAAAATGTAAGGATCTTCTCCTTTCGCCTTTCTTATTTTATTGATTCCGGTCACTTTTCTTACCGTTTCTTCTTGGAGCCTCATTTCTTCCGTGGTAAATTTTGGTGTAAAACCAAACTCTGTAACCATTCCTGGAACACAGTTCATTTGCGCTCTAAAATGTGGCATGTATGCCGAATGCAAAACGTCTTGTGAACGGAATTTAAAAATGACTTTTCTTCCTTTCGGCAAGTGCAATTCGCGTACTGGAATATCATCAGCTGAATTCTCATCTGTCATGTCTATTCCAATCGTGTTGATCCCTTCAATATTTCTTACATTTCCTCTACCCAACGTATTGTCAGCACCTGCATATCTGGCCTCCCAAATAAACTGCTTGGCATACAATTCAACAACAATCGGATTGTCTGCGTCAGAAAGGTCCATTACGGTATTCCAAGTGTACAAACCGTAGCCAATCAGACCTGTCAAAACAATGGTAGGAATCGTTGTCCATATCAATTCTAGTTTGTGACTGTCTGCATAAAACAATGCTTTCCGGTTCCCAACCCCACGATATTTGTACGAAAAGAAAAACAACATTGCTTGAGTTGCAAATTGAACAATTCCGATCAAAACAAATGAAATGAAAAACAAATTGTCATCATTCTCTCCTTCTACTGAGGCAGATTCTGGCAACATAATATCGTTTAAAAAAATCAAACAATACGCCATCAATGCGTAAAAAGCAATCAAGAAAGCTAGGAAAAATTTCCCGTGTAAATCATTGTTTTTCTCGGTAGCCAATGGGTTTTCTTCTGACTGTACAAAAGCAAGAACTTCTTGATTGTTCTCGTCAGTTATTGTTTTTTTTGTGAAACGTAGCAGTTTGTTGACTTGCCAAATTCCAATAGAAAAAGCAATGGCAATAAAAATGTAAAATAAAGCTAGCATAGGTTCTATCTATTTTTTTAATTTATTTTTAGATTTAGTAGTGAAAGGTTTCACTCTCGTGCAAGAAAGGGTTCCCTTTAGCCAATAGTGGCGCTTTTGCCAAAGTGGTGAATGTTGTGTAAATAAACAGACCTATAAAAAATAATACGGCCCCTATTTCAGGCAATCCAATAAACCATTCTCCTCCAACAGTAGCTGGCATAATCATAACGAACACGTCCAAGTAGTGGCCTAACAAGACCACGACACCTGCTCCGATAACAAAGTGCGGAATGCGTTTGTAGTCGCTATTGATCAATAGTAAAATAGGAAATACAAAGTTCATTGGTATCATCCCTAAAAATGGAAGTTTATATTCCTCAAAACGTTGTACGAAATACGTTGTTTCCTCAGGCATATCTGCATACCAAATCAACATAAATTGTGAAAACCATAGATAGGTCCAAAAAATACTAAATCCAAACATGAATTTCGCCAAATCGTGGATATGACTGTCGTTTACGAAATCCAAATATCCTTTGGATTGAAGGTATACTGTCACCATTGCAATCACAGTCACCGCAGAAACCATGAAGGTAGCTAAAACATACCACCCAAACAAAGTACTGAACCAGTGTGGATCCAAAGACATGATCCAATCCCAAGACATCATAGATTCTGTGAATAAGAAAAAGGCTAAAAAAGCAACTGACATCTTAAAGTTCTTTTTGTAACTCACTAAATTTGTTTCGTTGTCTTCAGCCAAAGATGCTTTTCGAGACAAATGTCTGTAGAGGTTCCATCCTACTACATATACTATCGCGCGAATTGACCATCCTGGCACGTTTAGCCACCAGCTTTTCCCTGCTATAATAGCATCGTAATTGTCGCTTGCAGGATCTACTGTTCCTGGCTCCATCCAAACAAACAAATGGTGTACATGTGCAGAACCTAACAATAAGAAAACCAACAGTAAGATTGTCACTGGCAATAAGTTCCCAGTAATTCCTTCCATTACTCGAAACAAAACAATAGACCATCCCGCTTGGGCTACTCTTTGGATTGCATTGAAGGCCAAAACCAACAGTGTAATTCCTACAAAGAAAAACAATGCCACATAAATGGCAGACCAAGGTCTGTTTTTTTGTTGATGATACACATGCTCAGCGTGCGTATCATGTGCACTTTCTTCTAAATGCGTTTCGTTTGTGTCATGAGACGAATTCTCATGATGATCTTCTGCACCATGATTTGTTCCAACGGAAGCATGCGCATCATGAGATCCATGGGCGTTGTGTGCGTTGTGCAATTCTTCTATTACTTCATCAATAGAACTCGGACTGCTTATAAAACCAATAGCAATTCCAATAATTCCTACAGCCATTAAAGCCAGTGCGAGCGTTTTTAATTTACCTGAAAACTGATACATTTTTGTTCGTTTTGAGTTCTTGGTTTTTTGGAGTTAAACCTCACAAAAACCTAATTTTATTATTTTAATAAATTGTTTCTTAATGTTTGAACATAGTTCACAACTTGCCAACGCTCTTCTCTTGTCAACTGAGAAGAATGTGAGCCCATTAAATTTTTACCGTACATCAACACATGGTATATACTTCCTTCTGTAATGTCTCGGTCTTTGTAATTTGGTATCCCTAAAAACTTTTCTCGCTTCACTAAATATCCTTGTCCATCCCCTTTCTTACCATGACACACTACACAATAAATACTGTAGAGTGACTTTCCTTTTTCACTGCTCAATTCATGCACAGATAATGGCGATTTCAATTTCTTCTTTGCTGCTTCGTATCCTTCTGTAGAATCTTCATAATCATAAGGCACTTGACCTCTTGCAATTGCACCAGAAACGGGTGCCTGAGAATCCATTCCACTTGGAAGCACATTGTTTTCCCCATAAGGCTCATAGGCTACCGAAGTATACATGTCTGGCATGTATCGCGATGTTGGCTTTGTTTTGTCTTCACTACACGAAGTAAATGCAACTACGAACACGAGTAAAGTAAATAGTTTGTATAATGTATTTTTCATGAGCTTACTTATTTTCAATTACGTTAATTTCTACCGCTCCTGTCTCTTTTAGCAATGATTTCAACTCTTTTTCGTTACCGTGAATTGAAATTTCCATTAGAAAATGATCGTCTGTTGTTCTTACATCAGGATTCTCTGCAGATTTGAAAGGCCATATTCTACTTCTCATGTAGAAGGTAATCACCATCAAGTGAGCTGCGAAAAAGATGGTCAATTCAAATAAAATTGGAACAAACGCTGGCATGTTTGTAAACCAACTGAAATTGGGCTTACCACCGATATCCTGCGGCCAATCTTCGATCATCATGTAATTGGTCATCCAAATGGCAAAAGACAAACCTGTAATTCCATAAAGAAAAGCTGTAATTGCAATTTTTGTTGGAGCCAATCCCATTGCTTTGTCCAATCCATGAACAGGAAAAGGGGTAAAAACTTCTTCGATATGATGGTCTGCTGCTTTTACTTTTTTGACTGCATCCATCAAAATATCATCGTCGTTATATAAGGCGTGTATTACTTTATTACTCATGATTTCCGTCTCTTAATTTTTTATAATTTTCTCCAGATACTTTCATTATAGACTTCACTTCTGCCTGAGCAATTACAGGAAAAGTACGTGCATATAATAAAAACAATACTCCGAAGAACCCGATCGTTCCAATAAAAATCCCGACATCTACGAAAGTAGGCTCAAAACGAGTCCATGTAGATGGTAAATGTCCTTTACTCAATACAATGGCAATGATGTCAAATCGCTCAAACCACATTCCAATGTTAATTGCGATCGAAATGATAAAGGAAGCGATAAAACTTCTTCTAAACTTTCGTATCCACAACAATTGAGGGATTAAAATATTGAACAATATCAACGACCAAAATGCCCATCCATAAGGACCTGTAGCAGCTCCAACAGACATATAGGTAAAATTCTCATAAGGTGATCCAGTGTACCATGCAATAAAAAATTCAGAGGCATACGCAACAGCTACAATACCACCTGTCAACATGATCACCATATTCATATATTCTACGTGCAAACGCGTAATATAATTTTCTAAATTCGTCACTTTTCTCATGATACCCAACAAAGTTTGTACCATCGCGAATCCTGAAAATATAGCTCCTGCAACGAAATAGGGTGGAAATATTGTGGAGTGCCATCCTGGATTGATTGACGTCGCAAAGTCCATCGATACAATGGTATGCACAGAAAGTACAAGCGGTGTTGCCAAACCTGCCAATACCAATGATACTTCTTCAAAACGCTGCCAATCTTTTGCTCTTCCAGACCATCCAAAACTTAACAAAGCATATATTTTCTTCTGAAAAGGTTTTACTGCTCTGTCTCTTAGCATTGCAAAATCAGGCAACAAACCTGTCCACCAGAATACCAATGACACGGATAAATAAGTTGAGATTGCAAATACATCCCACAACAAGGGTGAATTAAAGTTTACCCACAAAGACCCGAATTGATTCGGAATAGGCAATACCCAATAGGCATCCCATGGGCGTCCCATATGAATAATTGGAAATAGACCGGCTTGAAAAACGGCAAAAATTGTCATGGCCTCAGAAGATCTATTGATCGCCATTCTCCATCTTTGACGGAACAAAAGCAATACCGCTGAAATAAGGGTCCCGGCATGACCAATACCTACCCACCATACAAAGTTGGTAATATCCCAAGCCCATCCAATGTTCTTGTTCAACCCCCAAGTTCCAATACCTGTTCCTATGGTAAAGGTAATACAACCCAATCCCCATAAAAAGGCAATCAATGAAATTGTAAATGCTATGTACCAATTTTTATTTGCTTTTCCTTCGATAGGTTTCGCAATATCAACCGTAATATCATGGTAACTTTTATCCCCTAATACTAATGGTTCTCTAATAGGTGCTTCGTAGTGAGACGACATAATTTATATATAGTTTCTTAATTAATTATTTTAAGCTTCTTCTGTATTTCTAACTTTTACTTGGTACAGCACATTGTTATCTGTTCCGATCGCTTCCAGTAATCGATACATTCTTTTGTCTGCTTTCTTTTCTACAATTACTTCTTTTTCTTCGTTTACATCTCCAAAAACCAAAGCTCCTGTGGTACATGCAGAAGTACAGGCTACTGCATTGTTAAATTCTCCTGGTGCTACTTTTCTTCCTTCTTTTTTCGCGTTCAATATAACCGCTTGGGTTGATTGAATACAGAAAGAACATTTCTCCATAACCCCTCTTGATCTTACCACAACGTCTGGATTCAATACCATTTTTCCGTAGTCGTCATTCATATTGAAATCAAACTCACTGTTTTCATTGTATTTGAACCAATTGAAACGACGTACTCGATAAGGACAGTTGTTTGCACAATATCTTGTCCCTACACATCTGTTGTAGGTCATTTGGTTTTGACCCTGACGACCATGTGTTGTTGCTCCTACTGGACATACCGTTTCACATGGTGCATGGTTACAATGCTGACACATTACTGGCTGAAAGGCAACCTGTGGGTTCTCAGCAGGCACTTCCAATGCGTAATAATCACTCACTGCATCCGAGGTTGTATTTACGTTTTCAGCTCTTTCTTCTGAATTGGCGTCTAATTCTGATGAGTAATATCTATCAATACGCAACCAGTGCATATCTCTTCCAACACGAACCTCATGTTTTCCAACCACCGGAACATTGTTTTCTGCATGACATGCTACGACACATGCGCCACAACCCGTACAATCAGATAGATCTATCGACAGGTTGAAATGATGTCCAATACTACGATCATGATCGTCCCACAAATCAACATCATTGACACTGACTTCCTCGTGTTTTAAAGAAACTTTGGTCACTTGATTCCACGATTCTTTGGGATCTAAATTGGTATTGTTGTAATCTTCTAAAGAGGTCTCTTTCAAAATCTCATACCTACCTGCAATCGTATGTTGCAATTGTTCGCAAGCGAATTTATGTGTTCCACCAATATTTTCGATAGAAACTATTTGTGTCAATTTCAAGTCATTTGCTAAAACATACCCATTTACTCCGACTTGCATTTCAGACTTCATGGCTTTTGTTTTACCATATCCTAAGGCCAAACCTAGTGATCCTTTGGCTTGCCCTGGCTGAATCAATACTGGAACTTCTTTTAAGACGGTTCCATTTAGAGTTACGTTTGCATAACTACCGTTGATGGCTCCATTATCTTGAACAGGGTTTTCAAATCCTAACGCAGCAGCATCTGCTTGCGAAATTGTCAAGTAATTGTCCCAAGATGCTCTTGTAATAGGATCTGGCAATTCTTGCAACCATGGGTTGTTCGCTTGCTGTCCGTCTCCAATTGCTGTAGATGCAAACAAGGTCAATTCAAAATCACCTGATTTTGTCATTGATTTCAATGCATTGACTGCAGCGGAAACATTGATGGATTTTCCTCTCAGTTTCTTTGCTTTTGATTTGAAGAAACCGTCGTGCAATGCTTGATTCCATGAAGTCCCTCCTAACACAGAAGTATTCCAAGAATTCTGTAAGAAATCGTAAAAAGATTCGGAACTACCTGACCAAGAGAGCAAACAATCTTGAAATTGCTTGGTATCAAACAACGGATTTACGGTTGGTTGTGTCAAACTATAGGTCTCTGCATCTATATGAGCATCACCCCAAGCCTCTAAATAATGAGGTACTGGCAATGCGTATTGTGCAATGCTCGCCGTTTCGTCTTCACTTGATGCAAAGGCAACGGATAATTGCACTTTTTCCAATCCACTTACAAAATCGGCGCTGTTTGCCAATGTGTATACTGGATTGGTTTGAAAAGAAAACAAAGCGCCTACTTTTCCAGCGTTCATCTCAGCAATCAATTGCTGTACATCTGCATCGTTTCCTTGTCTTGTATATTTTACATTTGCTGTATCAATAATTGAACTTTTTAGCTTTTCGTTCAAAGCCAAAGCAATCAATTGCGCATTTTTATCCTGAATACCTGCAAGTACAACACCTTTGCTTCCAGCTGCTTTCAATTGTGTTGCTGCTTTTGCAATAGCTTTATCTTGCGAGGTTTCTTTTGATGGTAAATTTTCACCAGTTACCGCATTGTACAAATTGATCAACGCAAAGATTTGATCTGATGGTTTCAATACGATTCTTTTATCTGCATTTGCTCCAGACAAGGTCATATTTGCCTCCACCTGAATATGGCGTGACATTTTTCCTGTTTCTACCTGTCTTCCTGCGGTATAGCTTTTTTCAAAACCTCCACCTTGCCAATCTCCTAAGAAATCGGCTCCGATTGCTACAATTGTTTCCGCTTGTGAAAAATCGTAGTTTGGCAATACTCTTTTTCCATACACTTCTTCAAAAGCATCTAATGACGCTGTCTCTGAAATAGCATCGTATTGCACATGCTGTACATTTCCGTTTGCTTTTGAAAACTTTTTGATCAATTTTAAAGTAGCAGGACTTGCCAAGGTACCTGTCAATAAAACAACTTTCTCTCCCGAAGCCTTCAATTCGGACAAGGTCGCTTTGATTTGACGATCTACATCTGACCAAGAAAGATTGTTCCCATTCAACTTTGGAGCTTTCAAACGCAAGCTATCGTACAATGAAAGCACAGAGGCTTGCACACGTGCATTGGTTGTACCGTTTACTTCTTTGTTTGGTTTGACAAGAATTGGCCTTCCTTCTCTTGTTTTCACCAAGACATTTGCGAAATCATAACCGTCAGCAATGGTTGTTGCATAATAATTGGCAACCCCTGCGATGATGTCGTCGGGTTTCACAACGTAAGGAATGGCTTTCCTAACAGGCCCCTCACAGGCCGCTAAAGAAGCTGCTGCTGTCGAGAATCCAACATATTTTAAAAAGTCACGACGAGAAGTTGAAGATTCTTCTAATGCTTCTTTGTCTCCTAAAAACTCATCTGTAGCAATGTCTGACACAAACTCATTTTGTTCAAGTTTAGCAACAATAGAACTATTTTCGTTTAGTTCTTCAACACTTTTCCAGTATTTTTTCATTGTTTGATTGTTTATTTTGTTGAATTGACGTTTTAAAAATTGACAATTCTATAGTATTCTTACTCGTTTATTAATAGTGACATTTTCCACATTCTTTCCCTCCCATTTGGGCGGCCGTCACTTTGTCTACTCCATACTTTTTTGACAATTCTTCGTGTATGTTTTTGTAGTATCCGTTTCCTTCCATCTTCACCTGAGTCTCTTTATGACAGTCAATACACCAGCCCATAGTCAAAGGAGAATATTGGTATACTTCTTCCATCTCTTCTACTGGACCATGACATTTTTGACATTTCAATCCAGCAACCGTTACGTGTTGTGAGTGGTTGTAATAAGCAAAATCAGGAAGGTTGTGAATACGAATCCATTTGATTGGTTCAGATTCACCTGTGTATTCCAAATTCTCAGAGTCCCAACCAGCTGCTTTGTACAACTTTTGAATTTCACCATCGTAAAAGGCTTTACTGTGCTCTGCGGTTGCCGTTTCCTCAGAAACTTCTGCAATGTTCTTATGACAGTTCATACAAACGTTTGTAGACGGAATCCCCGAACTTTTACTATGCTTTGCAGCAGAGTGACAATATTGACAGTCTATTTTGTTATCTCCTGCGTGAATTCTATGCGAAAATGCAATGGGCTGCACCGGCTGATAACCCTGATCTACACCCACATCCAAGAGCGCTGTAAAACCAAAATAAGCAATGTTCAGCAAGACGATGATCGTGGCCACTATCTTGAGAAAACCATTGTTGCTTTTCAAATACACCCAAAGAATCAATCCAGCAATAATCAACAGCACCACATACGTAATCCAATCCGAAGACCCCTCTTCTTTTACCTCTGCTACCGCTACCATTGGAGCAGCACCTGCCTTCTTTACAGGATCAGCATCCATATAAGCTACCAAATTCTCAATATCTGTGTCAGACAATTGAGGAAATGCGGTCATAGGCGATCCTTTGTATTCTTCATAAATCGCAATGGCATCTGCATCTCCTGAAGCACGAAGTGCATTGTTGTCTTTTATCCATGCTTTCAACCATTCCATTTCTCTCCTTTCAGAGATCTTACCCAACGCTGGACCTACCAGCTTTTTATCCAACTTGTGACATGCTGCACAGTTCGCATTGAACAAGCTTTTTCCTGCTTTGACGTCTGCCTGCGCTGATAAATTAAAGGTAAAGATGAATAAAAAAGCAAGAGTAGCATATGCTAATCTCGAAATTTGACTGTGTTTTTGAACACTTTTCATATGATAAAATCTAAAGTTTCTAACCAATTTGAGGTGGTTATTTTTCTTGTCTAAATAGAAGATTTTTGCCCCTCAAAATCATGTTACAAAAGTACTACATAAAACCAAAAATGTAAATTAAATTGACCAGGCAATATATAATTTATATTCATTCTAAATAATTCGAATTGGAACTAATTTAAAAACTATAAATTACATTTGTTAAAACATATTTTTCACATGAAATCAAGACTTTTATTTTTCTTTGCTTGCTTTATTTTTACGGCTTTCAAAGGTACTGCGCAAGAAAACACACACAGTTTGGACAGTCTTATTCACAAGAAAAGAGCGTACAATGCGAACAAACAGGCGGGTTACTGTATCCAGCTCTACAATGGTGATGAAAAAACAGCGTTGTATACGATTGAAAAATTCAAAAAGCTTTTCCCGGAAATAGAAATACATCGTATTTATCAAGTTCCGGAATGGAAAATTCAAACAGGAATCTACAAAACCAGACTAGAAGCCGATCGCATCTTGAATCTGATCAAAACAAAATACCCAGGCGCAAGAGTACGCTAATTCTTTGCGCTGCCCTCAAAAAATTCATATTTGCTTGATCAAATCATTGTGCTTTTGCTTTCCGCGCGACGAAACGAGCAAAAGCTTTTTATTCATGCTTCTTTAACGCTTACCGATTGCCTGTATGTCAAAGCGACGTGATTGATGTAAACAAAAAAACCTCTTGCGATTTACAAGAGGTTTTTTTGTTTGAAAAAGTTATCTACTTTAATTTTTTCTTTACTTCTACTTCATGGTAGGCCTCGATAACATCTTCTATTCTGATATCGTTGAATCCTTTGATCTGCATCCCACAATCATACCCTTTCGCAACTTCTTTGGCATCGTCCTTGAAACGTTTCAAGGCTGCAAATTCTCCTGTATGAATTACGATACCATCACGAATGACACGCAACATTGAATTTCTAAAGATTTTTCCTGTCAATACCATAGATCCAGCAATATTTCCAACTTTTGAAATTTTGTAGACCTCTCTTATCTCCGCGGTACCGACAATTTCCTCTTTCATGTCCGGCGACAACATTCCTTCCATTGCATCTTTTAAATCATTGATCGCATCGTAGATGATTGAATACATACGGATGTCTACTTCCTCAGTATCTGCAATTGTTCTAGCGTTTCCTGATGGGCGCACGTTGAATCCAATAACAATCGCGTCGGAAGCAGAAGCCAACAATACATCAGATTCTGTAATGGCCCCAACTCCTTTGTGGATGATATTTACTTGAATTTCTTCGGTAGACAGCTTTTGGAAAGAATCTGTCAAAGCCTCTACAGACCCATCTACATCTCCTTTCAAGATGATATTCAACTCTTTAAAGTCTCCTAAGGCTATTCTACGGCCTATTTCATCTAAGGTGATATGTTTCTGTGTTCTTACAGACTGCTCTCGTTGCAACTGCGAACGCTTGGTTGCGATTTGCTTGGCTTCTCTTTCGTCTTCAAATACATTGAATTTATCTCCAGCTTGCGGAGCTCCATCCAATCCTAACATGGAAACCGGGGTAGACGGTCCAGCAACTTGAATGTTTTGACCTCTTTCGTCAAACATCGCTTTTACTTTACCACTATGCCTTCCAGCCAAAACATAATCTCCAATTTTAAGAGACCCTGCTTGCACCATAATGGTTGACACATATCCTCTTCCTTTGTCTAGCAATGCTTCTACAACTGTTCCTGAAGCTCTTTTGTTTTGGTTTGCTTTCAAATCCAACAGCTCTGCTTCTAGCAATACTTTTTCCAACAATTCGTCAATTCCTTGTCCTGTTTTTGCAGAGATATCATGTGATTGGATTTTTCCTCCCCAATCCTCTACTAACAAATCCATAGAAGCGAGCTGTTGTTTTATGTTGTCTGGGTTTGCAGTTGGTCTGTCGACTTTATTGATTGCAAATACAATGGGCACTCCTGCTGCTTGAGCGTGGCTGATTGCTTCTTTGGTTTGAGGCATCACATCATCGTCTGCCGCAATTACAATGATGACCAAATCCGTCACTTGTGCTCCACGCGCTCTCATGGCGGTAAATGCCTCGTGCCCTGGAGTATCCAAAAAGGCAATTCTCTGCCCTCCCGCCAACTCTACAGAGTAGGCACCAATATGTTGGGTAATCCCACCGGATTCTCCGGCAATTACATTGGCTTTACGCACATAATCCAAGAAAGATGTTTTTCCATGATCGACATGTCCCATTACTGTAATGATCGGAGCTCTTGAAGTCAAATCTTCTTCTTTGTCTTCCTCTTCTTGAAATGATTCTTCGACTTCTGCTCCAATAAATTCGACCGCATAATTGAATTCATCCGCCACAATTGTCAATGTTTCCGCATCCAAACGCTGGTTCATCGTCACCATCATTCCGAGCGTCATACATGCTGAAATAATCTGTGTTGGTGATACGTCCATCATGGTAGCAACTTCACCTACCGTGACAAATTCTGTCACTTTTAGAATTTGGCTCTCTGCTGCTGCCTGTTCAATATCCTTGTCCGTTTGTTCTCGGTGTAAATCTCTTTTTTCTCTACGGTACTTCGCTCCTTTGTTTTTGGAAGATTTCCCTTGCAATCTTTCCAATGTCTCGCGCACTTGTTTTTGCACCTCTGCCTCTGTAGGTTCTTCTTTCTTCACTGCAGGTGCTTGGCGACCTCTTCCTCTACCTTTGTTAAAAGCTCCTCTGTTTCCTGCTTGACGATTTGGCCCCGAACCGGCAGGTTTTACAATTCTTTTTCGCTTTTTCTTGTCTCCTGTAGCATCGTCTTTTTTCGCATCTTCTTTCTTTTTCTTGGGTCTCTCAAACTGTTTCAAATCAATTACAGTTCCTGTCAATTTTGGCCCGTCTAGCTTCTTGTATTGCGTTTTCAGTCGTTCCGAATCTTCTGGATTTACCTCTACCTTCGCATCTTTTGCTTGCGGTACTTGTGGCTTGTGAACATGTTCTTGAGCTTCATCAATCGCTTTGGACGCGATCGGTTTTGCTGTCACAGACTTTTGCGCTAAAGAAGGTACTTCTTCTTTCTTTGCATTTACTACTACTTCTTCTACTTCTGTTTCTTGAGGTGTTTCCGCAACTACTTCTTCAACAGCTTCTTCTTTTTTAGGAGCACCTGGAACCTCAATTCTGCCAACGGTTTTTACTTCTAATTTATCTGCTTTTGCTTTGAGCACTTCTTTGCGCGCTTCTTCTTCGAGACGTTTTTTCTCTAGCTCGGCTTCCTGCACCAAACGAAGTTCTTCTTTCTCTTTCTTCTTTTCTTCTCCAACCTCTTTAGACGCAGCTTTTTTATTTTTATCCGTCTGAAAACCATCCAACAAAACTTCGTAGACGTCATTGGAAATTTTGGTGGTCGGACGTGCCTCCACTTCTATCCCATTTTTTGAAAGATGCTCCACAGCTCTATCCAATGAAATATTTAGTTCTCTTAAGACTTTGTTAAGTCGAATTGTTTTGCTTTCAGCCATATCTATGTCTAAACTTAATTTATTTTGTTGAGAATATTAGAATTATGATTCAAATTCTTCTCTTAATACTCTTTGCACGTCTAAAATTGTTTCTTCTTCTAAATCTGTTCTTTTTACAAGCTCGTCCACATCTTTGTCCAAGACACTTTTAGCTGTGTCTAATCCAATATTTTTGAACTCTTGAATGATCCAGGCTTCAATTTCATCAGAAAACTCTGTCAATTCAACATCTTCATCTTCTACTCCTTCGCGTTGAACGTCAATTTCAAAACCTGTCAGTTCACTTGCCAAACGAATATTGACCCCTCCTCTACCAATTGCTCTAGAAACTTCTTCTGGCTTTAGAAACACATTTACTCTTCCTTTTTTACCTTCAACAGGTTCCTCTACAATATCCATAGAAACTATTTTCGCAGGACTCAATGCTCTCGCGATAAATAACTGCGTATTTTTTGTGTAGTTGATTACATCAATATTTTCATTCCCCAATTCCCGCACAATACCGTGAATTCTTGATCCTTTCATTCCAACACATGCCCCGACTGGGTCAATTCGATCATCGTAGGAGTCTACTGCTATTTTCGCTTTTTCTCCAGGTATTCTTGCCACACCTTCTATGGTGATCAATCCATCGAACACTTCTGGTATTTCTTGTTCGAAAAGTTTTGTTAAAAATCCTGGAGCGGTTCTAGAAAGTAAAATCACTGGCTTATTCCCTCTCAATTCTACACTCTTAATTATTCCTCTAACAGATTCTCCTTTTCTGAAGAAGTCTGAACGTATTTGTTCGCTTTTTGGCAACACCAACTCATTCCCTTCATCGTCTAATAAAATGATCGCATTGTGTTTGATATGGTGTACTTCAGCAGAATACAAATCTCCCTCCAATTCTTTAAAATGCTTGAAAATATTTGTGCTATCGTGTTCGTAAATTTTTGAAATCAAATTTTGACGCAATGCTAAAATTGCTCTCCTTCCTAATTGAAATAATTTCACTTCTTCAGAAACATCTTCTCCAATCTCAAAATCGGGCTCAATTTTTCTAGCTTCTGCTAATTCGATTTCTTCATTGTCATCTTCAGACATTCCATCGGCAACGACAACCCTGTTTCTCCAAATTTCCAAATCTCCTTTGTCAGGATTTATAATGATATCAAAATTCTCATCCGATCCGAACTTACGCTTCAATGCAGCTCTAAAAACCTCTTCTAAAATAGACATGAGAGTAACTCTATCGATACTTTTATCGTCCTTAAATTCCGAAAACGAATTGATTAAATCTATATTTTCCATGTATTGCTTCCTCTTAAAAAATTAGCTTCACTTTTGCTTCTACTATATTGTTATATGCGATATTCTTTTTTTTCTCAACTGTTACCTTCCCTTTTCCTACAGGCTTCGGTTCTCTGGTTTTCCAAGTCAATAAAATTCCATCGTCTGAAACTTCTTCCAACTTTCCTTCGAACATTTCTTCTTCGGTTTTCACCTTTAAAGTCCGACCTTTGTTTTTAGCGTACTGACGTTTAACTTTCAAAGGTTTTGTAATGTCCGGAGAACTTACTTCAAGACTAAAATCTTCTTCTTCTCTGTCTAAATTTCCTTCAACTGCCCGACTCACTCGGATACATTCGTTCAGAGGAACTCCATTGTCTCCATCAATAATAATGGCTATTTTGTTGTCCTGAAGAATTTCTAGATCTATCAAAAACAAGGAAGGATCTTTGGTTAGGGCTTCTATTACAAATTGTTCAACTAGTTCTTTCTTCATCTGTAGGATAAAAAAGAGGGGACTTTTAAGTCCCCTTCATTCTTCAGTAATCTTTATTTTACGGGGCAAATATAGGAACAAA
>Ga0233438_10002742_pt1 | contig 17050 bp, 12 predicted proteins | sample SI_123_September_FD_182720 | JGI IMG/M metagenome (GOLD analysis project Ga0233438, IMG submission 182720) | Seawater microbial communities from Saanich Inlet, British Columbia, Canada - SI_123_September2016_10_MG | ecosystem: Environmental > Aquatic > Marine > Inlet | place: Canada: British...
TAAGTAAACTAGGTTTTTTTGCAAGTTATTTCGAGGAATTCAGCGTGGAATTTAGTGTAAAAAGTGGTAGTCCAGAGAAGCAACGCAGTGCCTGTATCGTCGTCGGGGTGTTTGAACCTCGCCGTTTGACCGCAGTTGCTGAGCAATTAGATGAAATCAGTGAGGGCTATATCAGTAATCTAATTCGCCGTGGCGATTTAGAAGGTAAAGCCGGTCAGATGCTGTTACTACATCACGTACCGAATGTTCTGAGCGAACGCGTATTGTTAGTGGGATGTGGTAAAGAGCGTGAGCTGAATGAGCGCCAATACAAAGATATCCTTGCAAAAACCATTAAAACGCTAAATGAAACTGGTTCTATGGAAGCAGTATGTTTCCTGCCTGAATTACATGTCAAAGGGCGTGACACGTACTGGAAAGTCCGTCAAGCTGTCGAGGCCACGCAGCATAGTTTATATACATTTTTACAACTTAAAACCAAAAAAGGCGAGCCACGCCGTCCATTACGTAAAATGGTATTTAATGTCCCTACGCGCAAAGAATTACCCGCTGGCGAACGTGCGATTGAGCATGGTATAGCCATTGCTAACGGTGTCAAAGTCACGCGCGATGTCGCGAATATGCCACCGAATATTTGTAATCCTAAGTATTTATGGGAACAAGCCCAAGCCTTAGGCGAACAATACGAATCGATTCAGACCCAAGTCGTTGATGAAGCGCAAATGGCAGAGCTGAAAATGAATTCCTATTTAGCCGTAGGTCGCGGTTCACATAACGAATCGATGATGAGTATTATAACGCACAACGGCGGCAAAGAAGGCGATGCACCGATAGTACTCGTCGGTAAAGGCCTGACATTTGATTCGGGTGGTATTTCAATCAAGCCAGGCTCCGGTATGGATGAAATGAAATACGATATGGGGGGGGCAGCCTCAGTACTTGGTGTAATGCATACAGTAGCTGAACTGAACCTACCATTAAATATCATTGGTATTTTAGCGGGATGTGAAAACATGCCCGATGCTAACGCTTATCGACCAGGTGATATTTTGACCACGATGTCAGGTCAAACTGTCGAAGTCCTCAATACTGATGCAGAAGGTCGCTTAGTTTTATGTGACGCACTAACCTATGTAGAACGTTATGAGCCTGACTGTGTTGTTGATATTGCGACGCTTACCGGAGCCTGTATCGTCGCTTTAGGGCATCATGCCACGGGTGTGATGTCGACTCATAATCCATTAGCACACGAGCTATTAAATGCATCAGAGCAAAGTTCTGACCGTGCTTGGCGTCTGCCGTTATGGGACGAGTATCAGCCACAAATTGACTCGCCGTTTGCAGATATGGCGAATATAGGTGTCAAAGGCGCAGGGACGATTACTGCTGGGTGTTTCTTGTCGCGCTTCACGAAGAAGTATAACTGGGCACACATGGATATTGCTGGTACGGCGTGGAATAGTGGCGCGAATAAAGGCGCTACAGGTCGACCGGTGAGCATGTTGGCACAATTCTTAATGAATCGTGCTGGAATTGTGACCGAAGACTAGGTCTGATTAACCGATATGACCCAAGCGAACTTTTATCAACTTACCGAACAAGATGGGACTGGCTTTGATGCTAGTTCCATTGCTGTTTTAGCATGCGATTTAGTGGCGCGCTGTTATGGCGAAAAGAAACGTTTGACTGTTTTGTGCACAGATCAAGCTCAAGCAGAAGCGTTCAGTGATTTGTTATGGCAACACCCACCCGAGCGATTTATCGCCCATAATATTGCTGGTGAAGGCCCACATGGAGGAGCCGCAGTCGAGGTGACATGGGGCAATCAAAGCCCCATACGCAGTATCGTAGTCAATGTCGCTGCTCTTCAAATACCAAATCCCGAACGTTATCATACAATTTACGACTTTGTTCCTGTTGCTGAGGCTGATAAAATACGGGCCCGTCAGCGTTACGCCTTTTTTAAAAGCGCAGGTTGTCAGATGGCTTTTTTTAATGCCTCCGACATTACGAACGCATAACATTTTTACATCCCAAATTTTTTAACTGAGAGCACCCATGGATAAGACATTTAATCCCAGCGATATTGAACAAGCCTGCTATAAAGCGTGGGAAGACAAGGGATATTTCAAAGCATCTGGTCATGGCGACCCGTATTGTATTTTATTACCGCCACCGAATGTGACGGGTAATTTGCACATGGGCCATGCGTTTCAGCACACCATTATGGACGCGTTAACTCGTTATCATCGTATGAAAGGTGACAATACATTGTGGCAATGCGGTACCGATCATGCGGGGATTGCGACGCAAATGGTAGTAGAGCGTCAGTTAAATGCTAAAGGGCAAACGCGTCATGATTTAGGTCGTGAGGCATTTGTGGATAAAATTTGGGAATGGAAAGAAGAATCAGGCGGTAACATCAGTCAGCAAATGCGCCGTTTAGGCACATCACCAGATTGGTCTCGTGAAGCTTTCACGATGGATGATGACTTGTCCAATGCTGTCCAAGAAGTGTTTGTTAAATTGCACGAAGAAGGTCTAATTTACCGTGGTAAGCGTCTCGTTAACTGGGATCCAGTTTTGTTGACTGCTGTGTCTGATTTAGAAGTATTAAATGAAGAAGAAAACGGTCACATGTGGCACATGCGCTATCCTCTCGCGGATGGTTCTGGTGAGTTAGTGGTAGCTACCACACGTCCTGAGACCATGTTAGGCGATACGGCCGTTGCCGTACATCCTGATGATGAGCGTTACCAAGGGTTTATCGGTAAAGAAATCAAGTTACCTATTACTGGACGCTTAATTCCGATCATTGCCGATGATTATGTTGACCCAGAGTTTGGTACAGGGTGCGTGAAAATCACGCCAGCCCATGACTTTAACGATTATGATATGGGTAAACGTCATGCTTTACCGATGATTAATATTTTGACTGATGATGCCAAAATCAATGATGTGGCGCCAAAGCAATATCAAGGGTTAGACCGTTTTGATGCGCGTAAACAGATTGTGGCGGATTTAGATGCCAATGGTATTTTAGTCAAAATCGATGAGCATAAATTAAAAGTACCTCGCGGTGATCGCTCCGGTGCGGTGATTGAACCGTATTTGACTGACCAATGGTACGTGGCCGTTGAGTCATTAGCCAAGCCTGCTATTGAGGCGGTAGAAAGCGGTGAGATCCGATTTGTACCTGAAAATTACAATAAAACCTATTACCAATGGATGCACAATATTCAGGATTGGTGTATTTCACGTCAGCTGTGGTGGGGACATCGTATCCCAGCTTGGTATGATGAGGCGAACAACGTCTATGTTGGACGTGATGAAGCGGAAGTGCGAGCTAAACATGGTTTAGCGGATGATGTGGCTCTGCGCCAAGATGAAGATGTGCTAGATACTTGGTTTTCATCAGCATTATGGCCATTTGCTACCATGGGCTGGCCGGAAGAAACGCCGGAGCTAGAGACTTTCTTACCAAGTTCTGTGCTGGTAACTGGTTTTGATATCATTTTCTTCTGGGTAGCCCGGATGATCATGATGACCAAAAAATTCACTGGCAAAATTCCATTTAAAGATATCTACATCACCGGTCTTATTCGTGATGAAAAGGGCGATAAGATGTCCAAATCTAAGGGCAACGTGTTAGATCCCATTGATTTGATTGATGGGATCGAGCTTGAGCCACTAGTGGCGAAACGTACTTCAGGGATGATGAATCCTCAGGATGCTAAAAAGATCGAAAAAAGTACACGTAAAGAATTCCCCGAAGGCATTAATGCATACGGCACCGATGCCCTGAGATTTACGTTTGCTGCGATGGCGTCGACTTCGCGTGATATCAACTTTGATATGGGACGTGTGGAAGGTTACCGTAACTTCTGCAACAAAATCTGGAATGCGTCACGCTTTGTCCTGATGAATACCGAAGAGTTTGATACGGGGAAAGACGGCGGTGAGCTTACATTATCCTTAGCGGATGAGTGGATCATTGATACATTCCAACAGACAATCCATGATGTTGAAAAGGCGATGAACGATTATCGCTTTGATCTTGCCGCACAGTCCTTATATGAATTCACTTGGAACCAGTTCTGTGACTGGTACTTAGAGCTATCTAAGCCGATTTTAAACTCTGACGAGTCTACTGAAGCACAAAAGCGTGGTACCCGTCATACGTTAATCACTACCTTAGAGCAGTTAATGCGTCTAGCCCACCCATTCATGCCATATATTACGGAGCAGATTTGGCAACGTGTCGCGCCGTTAACGGATGTCGCATTTAATAATACCAGCATCATGGTGCAGCCGTTTGTGCAATACGATGAAACTAAGCGCAATGCGAAGGCTGCGGGAGATATCGAGTGGCTGAAACAGTGTATCGTCGGCATTCGTAATATCCGTGGTGAAATGGATATTTCTCCGAACAAACCACTCACCGTATTAGCCAAAAATGTTAGCAGTGAAGACCAGCGTCGTTTCAATGATGTGGAGACGGTATTAACCCGTTTAGCGCGTATAGAGAGCTTTACTGTTCTTGCTAGTGGTGAAGAAGCACCAGCATCTGCTACTGCACTGGTAGGTGAGATGGAACTGTTAATCCCGATGGCTGGATTAATCGATAAAGCCGCAGAACTGGCACGTATCGCTAAAGCTGCAGAGAAGATCGAAAAAGACCGTGCGCGCACTGCAGGTAAATTAGGTAATGAAAACTTTGTGAGCAAAGCACCGCCAGCTGTGATAGAAAAAGAACAAGCTAAATTGGCTGATATGGATATGCAGTTAGCAAAATTAGCCGAGCAGAAAGCAACGATTGATGCGCTGTGAGTTGGGTTAGTTAACAAGAAGGTTTATTATAGCAAGTTAAGTTGAATTGAGTGGGTTTTTCGTCGTAAGCTTCTCAGCATAACTAGACAAATAAAGTATATCAATGCCGCACTTGAGAGAGTTGCGGCATTTTTTATATAAAAAATTAGTTTTTCATTATTAGCCACAATAGTAGACATAAAAAAATCCCGCAAAGAGAAGGACAAGAACTCTTAGCGGGACACTTCACACTACCAATAGTCAATACAGGCTACTGGCTTACAAGGGTATGGTGAATTACTTCTCTAATGTTTTGAAGTAATCGAAAATTTCAGGAACGTTACCGTTGCCTAAACCAGCTTCAACTGCTGCTTTAAGGTTCGTAGAAGAACCTTCTGCAATCAAAGAGGTAGTCCCAAGGTCATTAACCATTTCTAGGAAGTAGCCTAAATCTTTGTTTGCGTTGTTGATTGAGAAACCTAAGTCACTGTTATCATCAACAGCATAGTTCTTACAGAAATGCATGAACGGTGAGTTAGATGGACCAGTTGACATGATATCGAATAGTTGTTGCTTATCGATGCCGACTTTATCAGCGACTGCGAACGCTTGTGACATTGCACAAACCGTCGTCATACCAATGAAGTTGTTGATCAGCTTAGTTGCATGACCTGCACCTAAATCGCCAAGATGGAATACATTTTCACCTTGCTCGTCAAGTACTGGCTTAACTTTGTTAAATGTTTCTGCATCACCCGCAGCCATGATGTTAAGTAAGCCATCTTTTGCGTGCGCAGGTGTACGACCTAATGGCGCATCCAGCATGCCAACACCTTTAGCCGCTAAATCAGCACCGATTTTACGAGTTGACGCCGGGATAGATGTACCAAAGTCAATTAATACGGCACCAGACTGAATACCAGCAAGGATACCGTCGTCAGCATAGATAACTTTTTCAACAATATTTGATGTTGTTAACGCTAGCATTACGATGTCAGCATTTGCCGCAAGTTCTTTTGCAGAAGCTGCTTGTTTTGCGCCTTTAGCAACAAAACCGTCTACTACGTCTTGATTTAAATCCATGATGGTTAAATCATAACCACGGTTGATTAGATTCTCGACCATGTTGCCGCCCATCAAACCAAGACCAATAAAACCAATAGTTGGTTTAGACATAATTACTCTCCAAACTTGTTCAATTTATTCATTACCAATAAGTATAACCATAAAATATATATTGTCTAGCCAAATTGTTGGCCAATAACATGATTTTTACAATTGGCTTGTTGCTATTTCTTTCACAATATCCGAAGAACCTAACAACACGGGGGTTCTTTGGTGTAATGATTGAGGCAGAATATCTAAGATGGCTTGAGTCGCATCATAGGCAGTTCCGCCTGCATTTTCGACTAACCACGCCATGGGATTTGCTTCATATAACAGGCGTAATTTACCGTCTTCCATGTTGTCTCGTTTGTCACCCGGATAGAAATAGACACCACCACGAGAGATCACACGGTGAACATCACCTACCATCGCGGCATTCCAACGTAATACAGGTGCTTTATTTGTTTGGTTATTCACAAACAAATGACCAAAGAATAATTGGTATTGGGCGTTCCAAAATGGATAATTAGCCATATTCAATGCGTATTCATTGGTAGTTGCAGGAATAGTAAATTCAGGAGTCGTTAATAGAAATCCACCATGAGTTGAATCAAGGGTAAATCCACGCGTTGGACCACCTGTGGTCATGACTAATAAAGTCGAAGGACCATATAACACATATCCGGCCACTAATTGTGCGCGACCACCTTGTAAAAATTGAGCTGGGCTATCTGCAGGCTCATCTGGTAATGTGGGGTAGATTGTAAATATCGTGCCTATCTGACCGTTAACATCAATGTTAGATGAGCCATCAAGTGGGTCAAACGCAACGTTATACATCCCTTCTTCATGGCCAATAACGATTTCATCTTCTTCTTCAGATGCGATAGAACGGACACTCGCATCAGATAATAAGATGTCTTTTAACATCTGATTGGTAATAACATCGAGTTTCTTTTGGGTCTCACCTTGGATATTTTCCGTCAAGGTAGAACCTAAGACATCAGATAACTCACCTTGACTGACACGAAATGTTATTTCTTTACATGATGCGAGAATTGAACGAATGAGTAAAATCAAATCGATATCGACATTATCTTCTTTTAATACGGATATAAGACGCTGCATTATGAACACCTATTCAAACAGTTTAAATCAGTAAAGCATTGCTCTAGACGATCCACCATCGAGACTTCGGCATGACGCAACCAAACGCGAGGATCGTAATATTTTTTGTTCGGCTTATCGTCACCTTTAGGGTTGCCGATTTGTCCTTGAAGATACCCTTCATGGTCACCGTAATAAGATAAAATACCTGACCAGGTTGCCCATTGCGTATCAGTATCGATATTCATTTTCACCACACCATAACCTATCGACTCTTCTATTTTCGTTTGTTCAGAACCCGAGCCGCCGTGGAAAACAAAATTGACCGAGTTAGCAGGCAAATTGCATTTATCACTGATAAGTGTTTGTGAATCTTTTAAAATAGTCGGTGTAAGTACCACATTACCAGGTTTATAAACCCCATGAACATTACCAAATGAAGCGGCAATGCTGATATTAGAATTAATAGACGTCAGTTCAGTATAAGCGGTTAGCACTTCATCTGGCTGAGTATAAAGCTCAGACTGGTCCATGTCGGTATTATCGACACCGTCTTCTTCACCACCAGTACAACCTAGTTCAATCTCTATCGCCATATCTAACTCAGCGAACTGCGCTAAATATCTACCTGAAATAGCAATGTTATCTGCTAAGCTTTCTTCAGATAAATCTAGCATGTGCGAAGTAAAAAGGGGACGTGAATTAGCAGTATAATACGCCTTACCAGCTTCAACGAGTCCGTCAATCCAGCCAAGTAACTTTTTAGCCGCATGGTCGGTGTGTAATATCATCGGCACTTGATATACTTCAGCAGCCATATGCACGTAATGCGCAGCGGCAATTGCACCTTTAATTGCAGTTGTTTCTTTGTCTGTGGTCGCCGTTTTCCCCATAAAGAATTCGGCACCCCCAAATGACAATTGAATAATGACAGGCGAGTTTACCTTTGCGGCTGTTTCTAATACGGCATTGATTGAATTCGTGTTAACGACGTTTACTGCGGGTAATGCAAACCCTTCTTTCCTGGCTTGTGCAAATAGTGACATAGCCTCTGGGCCATTAAGTACACCTGATTTCATGACATTTACTCCTTAAATATTATACCTGTGCGGCATGACATGCTGCCCTTACAGCATCCCAGTCTCCAGCGATTAACGTATCTTTCTTAGCTAACCAAGTACCGCCAGCGGCAAACACATTAGGTAGGTCTAGAAACGTTGCTTTATTTTCTTGTGAGACACCGCCAGTTGGGCAGAATTTTACGTTAGGGAAAACCGCATTAACCGCTTGAAGAAACGGAGCGCCACCAGCTAAACTGGCTGGGAATAATTTTAATTCTGAATAACCAAACTCAACCGCTTGCAGAATATCACTCATGACTGAGACACCTGGCAGTACAGGGACTGGACATGCTTCTAAATCGCGTAATAAACCAGGTGAGATGGTTGGAGTGATAATGTAGTCGGCGTTTACTGCTAGGGCTTCTTCTAGAATTTGACGATGAGTAATGGTACCTGCGCCAACAACCATGTCTGGGTACTGCAACTTAATTTCTCTCAACATTTCAAGTGCAATTGGAGAGCGCAGTACCACCTCAATCACATTTAATCCTGTTTCTTGCATGATACCTGCAGCTTTCACGCCTGCAGCGATATCGTCTGATTGAATGATAGGTAGAATACGTTGTGTACCCATTATTTGAGAAAATGAACTCATAAAAGTTTCCTTCAGGCTAATCATGATTAGCCTGTATTTGTATGTGTATTTATTTAATTGGTTGTTTAGCTGTGAGCACTCAGTGGGATAATCGCCCCAGGGTGTTGTATCACAACACCCGCCATTGCCGCACCGGATCGAACAGATTCTTCAATCGGTTGACCATTCATGCGTGCCCCTAAATAAGCACCGTTAAATGAGTCACCAGCAGAGGTAGTGTCGACGACATGTTTGACAGGCGTAATCGGAATCAAATAGGATTTCCCTGAATGGAGCACTTGAACCGTATTAGCGCCATCTTTGATGATTAACTCTTCAATATCAAACTCGTCAAAGAATGCGACGGTATCATCGGCGTTGTCGATACCGTAAAGCATTTCCATATCTTCGATACCCGGTAATGCGATGTCCGCATAAGCAAATGCTTTTTTATATTCGCTTATGGTATCTTCAACACAAGACCAAAGTCGCGGACGGTAGTTTGGGTCGAAAACAATCTTTACACCGGCGGCTTTAATATTCTTTACCATTTCCCAGAATGTATCGCGTAGAGAAGGCTCTGTGATGGCTAAGGAGATACCGGAAAAGAAAAACATATCGGCTTTTGCTAACTGTGCTTCATAAGTGTGAGTTACATGCGCAACAGTACGCTTAGCAGCAGAGTCACTTCGCCAATAGGTGAACGAACGTTCACCAGTGGCATCAGTATGGACCCAGTACAGACCAGGTATTTTTACTGCGTCTTTTATCACAAGATCAGTACTGATATTTTCTGCTGCAAATGCATTAAGCATTGCGCCGCTCATTTTATCTTGTCCAACACAGGTCGACAATGCTACATCGATGTTAGGACTCGTACGTTTTAGATATACCGCAGCATTGTAAACGTCACCCGCGAATGATTGCGCAAGGCTACCATCCGCAGTTTGACGCATTTCTATCATGCACTCACCAAAAAATATGATTGATTTATTCATGATGATGTTCAACTACGCTTTTTTAACGGTTCAACTTTCGGGATAAGTATCCACACTGCAAGCATCGCGATTACAGCAAGAGATGCTCCGATGACAAACGCCGGTGTATAGTTACCATCCGCAGTTAATATAGGCACCAAAGACGTTAGAGCTACAGCACCTAACTTAGCTGCCATACCTGAAAGACCTGAAAGCGTCCCAACAGAACATTTGCCTAATAAATCACTAGGTAGTGTCTGTACGTTACCGATAGCTGTCTGGAAGCCAAACAAAATAATAGCCATAATAATAACAGCTGTCACCGGTGAACCTGGATTAGCCATCGCTAATAGTGATGGCAACATGATTAAACAACCTAAGGTGATAACCAGTTTACGTGTTTTATTCGCATTCCAGCCGGCTTTAAGACGATTTTGTGCTAGTAAGCCACCGAACCAAGCTCCGAACATAGCACCGACATAAGGTACCCACCCGTAAATACCGATAGATTTAACATCCATTGCATACACTTCGTTAAGATAAATTGGGATCCAGAAAACGAATAGCCACCAGATTGGGTCAATCGCTGCAGAAGCAATGATCACGCCCCAACTTTCTTTACGAGACAACATCTCTTTAGTGTCTGGATTGTATTCCTCATCAGTATTTTCTGACCCATCATCGTTGATATGTTTTTGACCGGTTAAGATATATTCTTTTTCTTCTTCGCTGATCCAAGGGTGTGAACCGGGAGGAGACTTTACTAAGATCAACCACGGGACTAACCATAGTAGGCCGGTAGCACCGATTACTACAAAGACCATCTGCCAGCTAAAGAATACAGTTAAATAAGCAACTAGTGGGATCGCAATGATGCCACCAATGGCTGCGCCTGAATTAAAAATACCTTGTGCAAGAGCACGCTCTTTGGTTGGGAACCATTCAGCATTACCTTTAGTTGCTCCTGGCCAATTACCCGCTTCTGCCATACCCAGGATAGAGCGGAAGATACTTAAGGTGAGTACACCTTGCGCGGCCGCATGAGCGATGGTGGCTAAAGACCATACTGTGATGGATAAAACGAAACCCAAGCGAGTGCCGATCCAATCGAATATCTTACCAAAAATGGCTTGGCCAAATGCGTAAGAAAATACAAATACGACTGAGATAGTCGCGTAAATTTGCTTACGCTCTAATGGTGTTTCATCAGGGAATAACTCTTCTACAATGTCCGGCCATAATACGCTTAACGCAGAGCGATCGATGTAGTTGATTACGGTCGCAATGGCGATAAGCGCAATTACATACCAACGTAAATTTTTGACAGTCATGAGGGTTACCTTCTTATTCTGGTATTAAATCTTCGCGTACAGGGCTGAAAGTATCAATTAAGATACCTTTTTTCTTACATACCGCGCCATGTGTCATATGCGGTTCAACATAGAAACAATCACCGGCTTTGAGTAATTTTGTTTCATTGTTAACCATAACCTCAAACTCACCTTCAACGACGTAGGCTACTTGTGAGTGAACGTGGTCGTGAGCATAGCCAATTGCGCCTTCATCGAACCAGACTTTAACCATCATTAATTCATGGTTATAACCTAAGATTTGACGACTCATCCCAGGAGCGAAGTCTTCTTTTGGGTGAGTTTCTCCAAATAAAAATGGTGCACTTTGTTTCATGTTATTGTCCTAATGTAATGATTTTATATTGGCCAGTTATAGAGTATTCTTGTCCGTTATATGAAAACGTTTGTGGTGTATCTGTAGTAGTCGCATTGCGTGCAAATACTAATAGGTATTGTTGTCCGTCATAGACAAAGTCAACGACTTGAATGTCATCGATTAACTCACCTGATAAAGCTGATACAGCCGTTTTTGCATTAATCGTGAATTCTTTAGTGCCGTTATATTCGCCATGGGTTTCTAGGATATTAATGAATTGATGATCAGTTGCATTCGTTCTTAACATGAACATTTTGTCTTCAACAAAGTTAAAGTTAGGATCGTTTGCACCAGCGCGACCAAATAAGATTTCAGTTTGAGTTGGCAAATATGACGAATGAGTGTAAAAACGATCTTTCTGTAACCAAGTGATTTGTGCTAACTGTTCTGGCATAGCTGACGCTGTATGCCAGAGGAATTCATAACCATCTGAATCACCCATAGGTAACAACTGCTTAGTGTTCGTTTGTAATGTGAAATTGGTTTCAATTAACTGACCTAAGTAATGCACTGGAAGGTCATATTGATGGGAACCTTGCGCATTAATATTCATTACATCAATAATGAGTGGTCTTGTTGCTTTTTCAGGCGTGAAGAATGCCAGGGTGCGATCAAATACAACATTATCATATGCATCACGCATCGTAGCTTTACTGATTGAAATAGCTTCGTCATAGATAACAAAATCAACGCTTGGCGCAAGTTGATTACCTACTTCTGTAAGACCATTAAAATGACTTGTTTCATCAACGATTAGCGTGTTGTGGGCCACTGTTTGTTTCGCATAGGCGTTATTTTCTGGCAAGTAATGACCGCCATATTTAGCTTCAATGTTTAAGAAACGCGCTGCGCCATAATCACGCACAATTTCTTCACCATTGTTGTAATATATGTAGTTAAGTTTATCAAAATGACCGTGACCTAATCCTTGTGATGTTGCCTTAAACACTAACGCTTGGTGTTCTTCTAACACATTTTCACGTTTAATAATTAATGCACCATCTGTACCTTCTGCACCGTCGCCAAATGAAATATTAGCAAATTCGTATGGTGTAGCTTTATTCGCGTCTAGCGCTTGAGCAACACGAAGCCCATCACCAGTTAAAATCACTTGGTCTTGGGTAGTAGCGATGTCTAGTAGTTGGGTATCATTAGTTAAGCCATAAGCAATACTGACACCATAGACAAGTTCAATCGTTGTGATCCCTTTATCTTTAATCGCATCATTAATACCGAAAAATAAACCGTTGTAGCTTAATTCAACCGTCGCTGTAATGGCTTTCATTAAAATACCATCACGATGCTCAAAGATTTTCTTTTCTGGATAGTTTTGATCCACTGCTTTAGCAAATAATACGAAAGGTAATAGTGCAAAACGTTGATAGTAAGGCCCTTCGTTGTAATAGCCATTTGGTGAGAATAAGACGTCTAATTGTTTTAAGAAACCTGCATCACCGGATTTGTCTAAGCCTAATAACGCTTTCTCAACCCATTCGTCTTCGCCTAATACGATACCTATCATTCCAACAGCGGCATTTGCCCACGTACCGTGGTTATGTACTTTATCAAATGTTTCAGGGCTTTCGACCGACAAAAACAGTGCCATAGGGCGAAGAACACGGGCTTCAATGCGTTCAGCACTTTCAGGAGCGATAGCTTCTTTAACATAATCATATGCTTGGCTGGTGTAAACTAACCACATGGCTTCATTTAGACTTTGCCAGAATAACTTACCTGGTGATTGCTCTTTACGTTTTGGGTGAAAACCTAAATCGGGATAAAATTCAGCGTATGCTAATAACATAGACTCAACATATTCCGCGTAGCGTTGGTCTTGTGTGATTTGGAAAACAATACCCGCTTCATTCATGAGTTGGTAGTTTTTCTTATGTTGTTCATGCGTGAAACCACCACCAGCATCTTGAGGTAATGGCACATTCATCTCTAAGATCATATTCGCATCTACCTTGGCTTTAATCGCCGTAAATGCGTCCTTAAAACGACCAGGTTGAGTACTAGCAACACGCATTGCAATAACATCTGATGGGCTTGATACAAGCTTAGGATGCTGCGCTTGGCTAATCGATGCACTGGCTGATGCCACTTGTGTGTCCGAGGCTGGCGTTGATGTACTTGTTTGTTCAGACGCGTTATCAGAACATGCGGTTGCCATGACACTGACCCCTAAAATAAATAATAGTTTTCTCATTTATTGGCTCTACTTAAGTGTTTTAAATTGGTTATTTTCGATGACTGCTGTAATTGGCCCTTTAGTGAAGAGCTCCGCTGCTTGTGGCGCAGGGGTGTTAATAAATACATTGCCAGATATCACAGTTTTGGGTTCAGCAACAGTATGTTCGATGATCATCTTAGGTGTATTGGTAAAGCTATTCTGCTCAATATTTGTGACTTGCACGCCATGTAAGGTGAACACTGCTTTTGATTTATTTCGTTTACCTTGACCGACTTCAGTAATGTCATTGTTAGTCAGTAGAATATGCGGTCCAAAGGTACTTTCGTCTGTACCACCGCGATAAACATTCATTAATGTACCTTGGATTTGGGTAAAATGATTATCCGTCAACGTGACATATTCGGCGTTGTAGATACCTAAGTCATCTTGTTCTTTGTTCAAACGTAAGATGTCACCGGTGATATTGGTAAAGCGACTGTTAGTGATCTTGATATGATCAGCAAATGCACGATAACCTGAGTCAAACACATGAAACGAATGATTAACATCTAGATCTGTAATAGTCACCTGATCTAGGTGTAAACGATAATTAGTGTTAGTAGGCATGCGCGTATTACGGATCAAAACGTTGCCGGCAGAATCAGGTGCATCTTCACCGGTAATCAACAATTTTTGTAGCTGTAAACTGCCGCCATCTTCGATAACAAATAACGTAGGGCGCTCAAACGTGAGTTTTGTATTTGCTTGGCCTTGAATGGTTAGGACTTTGTCTATTGAAAGTGTTTGTTTAACTACATGATGCGTATTACTTAACACTAATACATCACCATCATTTGCTAGTTTAATGGCATTAAGTAACGCGCCATCCTCATTTGCAACGTGATGTTGTTTGCCTTGTGCAAAAGGGATTACAGCTATCGGTTTTGTGTACCATTTAGGGCCAGTATCTTGTTTTTTGGTAGGTGTTAGATCGCGACTCACACCCTTGTTAGCAAGTGCTGAGTCGTTTGGATATAACAAGCCATTTTCTGCACGCTTTAATCCGAATGATGTATTTTCAATCCCTTTTGCTAAGGTCTGTTGAGAAACCTTATTGACCACATTCCCAGAAAATGCGATGCCACTAATATCATCAAAAATTTTAATTCCATCAATATTTTGACTATGTGATATCAGGTTGTTAGAGAATTCTGAATTGATAGGTACTGCAGAACGTTCTGCATCTGAGCCAACAGCAAACTGTAAATAGTCTACATCGATAAAAGTGTTGTTACTGATTTTTGCATTATCTACTTGGTGGTAGCGATTAATGCGGGAATTTGGTACCCCATTCATGATACTGAACCCACCACCAAAGCGATGACCAGTTAAGCCTTCATGGTAATTATTTTTAACAACTTGGTCGCCATTGATTACGCGGATACCACCTGTATGAGGTTTCCCGTTACCAAAAAACACATTATTCTTGATGGTATTGCCATTACCATGGCGTAAAGTAAGTGTGCCTGCAGCTTCATAGAATGTATTATTAGAAATGGTATTTTTACCTGATTTTACAGAAATGATTTCTACTTCACCGTTGGTTTTCTCAAAATAGTTGTTAGTAACCTGAGTGAATGAGTCGGTTAAAGAAAAGTGGCTAGTCCCAATGCGAAGCGTTTCACCGCCATTTGAGCCTAGGGTAGGGCGATAGCCAAAGTAGTTATGTTCAATTCGGTGGTGGTTTTGCTGACTGTTTTCGTTATTTAGACGGACCGCTAACGTCACCCCAGATGTGGATTTACCTATGAGGGCATTGTTATCAAAACGGTTGAATTGACCATTCATTTCTACCCAATAAGCGCCACCGAATTTTTCGGTATCATTAAAATTTTCAATGACGGTCTGTGTCACTCGAGAGTGATAAGCAAGCTCTGTTTTTGACTGATTAAAAGCAATGACTGAGCGTGTAGGTGAGTATCCATCTTTAAAATACAACCCTTCAACCACTAAATAATGTCCTGCTAATGCGATATTTGATTGGCCTGACAATATTACTTGTCCAGACGTTTCAGCTTTTAACGTAATCGGAGCAGTAGCAGTGCCTTTACCTGATAATTTAATTTTAAAGTTTTTCCATATGCCATTTTCTAAGACGACGGTATCGCCTGCAGAAAGTGTGTGTGCAACATTTTCATATTCCTTAATAGTACCAACTTTATAAGTAGTAGCTAGGGTTTCGGTAGTCAAGATAAGACTAGTAAAACCTGCTAAAAAACACACTAACCAACGTTTCATATGTTAAAACCTGTTTAAATTTTTGATATATTGATTTAAACAACAAATAACCTTATTGTCAAACAATTGAGTGCAATAATTTGATATTTGTTATTACCAATTTGATCAACCAAAAATAAAAAATTGTACTGTAAACTTTTAACAGGTAACATTCGTAGAATATGTATATGTTTATATCAGAGAAATAAAATATGACTCAAAGAAGACTCTTTTGGGCAGTTGTAGACAAAATAGAAGAAAAAATTACATCAGGTGAATATGTACCTGGCGCAAGATTGCCACCCGAGCGGGTATTGGCTGAAGAATTTAGTGTCAGTCGTCCTACAATCAGAGAAGCTATTATTGCTTTGGAAGTTCGTGGTAAAGTTGAGGTTAAAACCAGTTCGGGTGTTTATTTATTAGAACAGCCGGAGAGCAATACAGATAATGTTGATGTTAGCGCTTTTGAGTTAACCCAAGCACGTGCCTTAGTCGAAGGTGAAGCTGCAGCGTTGGCTGCTGCCAACATCAGTGATGACGAGCTTGCAGCACTAGAGCAAACTCTCATTGAAATGCAAGTAGGTGATCCTGAAAAAGCAGATGAAGATTTTCATAAAATTATCTCTAATGCGACGCGTAATAATGCGATGAAAATTGCGGTGGAAAACTTTTGGCAGCTTCGCGAAACCATAGGTACGATAAAGGAAGCCTATGGTGATGTGTGTTACAATGATGGTGCTGCCCGCTTGAACGAGCATCAAATGATACTCGATGCACTTAAAAGCCGTCGCGCGGATACAGCTCGCGCTGCAATGCATGCACACTTTAATCGCTTGATTAACGCTTTATTTGAAGCAAGTGAAAAACGCGCCTTAGAAGAAGTAAGGTCAAAGGTCGACCAGACACGTGGTCTATATTCACTTGAGAATATTAGATAAACCAGTATTGTTATAAACAAAAAAAAGTCTCTATTATGAAGTGACCCCTTAAACTTGGACACTTTATTAAGCAGCTTTCAAGGCCTGATTTCGGTACTCTACCGGACTCAGGCCTTTTAGTTTTAGCTTAATGCGTTTGTGGTTATAGTAATGGATGTATTCATCAATTGCTTTAATGAGTTCATCCGCATTTTTAAATTTCTGTCTATGATACATTTCTGTTTTTAATACACCAAAGA
>Ga0233438_10002747_pt1 | contig 17043 bp, 17 predicted proteins | sample SI_123_September_FD_182720 | JGI IMG/M metagenome (GOLD analysis project Ga0233438, IMG submission 182720) | Seawater microbial communities from Saanich Inlet, British Columbia, Canada - SI_123_September2016_10_MG | ecosystem: Environmental > Aquatic > Marine > Inlet | place: Canada: British...
TGGCTGAAATAACTCAGCCCGAATAATCATGGCAAAGGTGCCGCCCAAAATGAACATGGCAAAGGAGAACCAAAGGTACATCGTGCCGATGTCCTTGTGGTTAGTGGTAAACAGCCAGCGTGACAGCCCCTTGGCCGGACCGTGATGATGATCGCCCATCTTTATATCTCCCCTTAACCTTGCTTGTGTTGCGCGACGTCGGATGGCTGTACCACGTCGCCTGTATTGTTGCCGAATGCGTTCCGCTGGTAGGTAATTACCGCGGCCATTTCAACATCCGAGAGTTGGGCACCAAAAGCCTGCATAGCGGTACCCGCAACGCCTTTAATGCCGACGTCTAGGTGCACACCCAAGTTGCCCATCGCTATAGAGCTACCTGCAATGGCTTTACCCACGCCGCCCTCACCTTGAGCGCCATGGCACGCAAGGCAAGATGTGTTGTAAACCGACTCGCCCTCGGTCATGAGTGCTTCTAGGCTAAGGTCGACCGATGAAGCGGCAACCTGTGCTTCTTTGTCGGCGCGCTTCGCCGACATCCAGCCTTGGAATTCGTCTTGGCTGACCGCGTGAACCACAATCGGCATGAAGCCGTGGTAGGAGCCGCAAAGCTCTGTGCACTGCCCGCGGTAAATGCCTTCCTGCTCTACCTTGGACCAAGCTTCGTTGATAAATCCGGGAATTGCATCGCGCTTCACAGCAATCTCAGGCACCCACCACGAGTGAATCACGTCGTTGGCCGTGATGAGAAAACGCACTTTTGTATCAACCGGGATGACCAAAGGCTCATCCACCTCTAAAAGGTAGTGTTCACCCTTGGCTTCGGAGTTATAAATTTCTTCCTGAGGCGTGGCTAGGTTGGAAAAAAACGATACGTTTTCGCCATCGGCATTGAGGTATTCGTAGCGCCACTTCCATTGATGACCCGTTACCAGAATGTCGAGTTCGGCGTCGTCATTGTCATAGACCTCAAGCAAAGTCGAAGTCGCAGGGACAGCCATACCAATCAAAATCAAAAAGGGCACCACAGTCCAGGCAATTTCAACTTTAGTGCTTTCGTGAAACTGCGAGGGCTCGAACCCTTTGGACTTACGATGGTAGACAATGGAGTACAGCATCACCCCAAACACGCCAATTCCGATCACAATACAAATGATCATGATTAACATGTGAAGGTCATAAATTTCTGCGCCCACCTTGGTCACACCAGGAGACATGTTCACCTGATTTTGAGCCAGGGCCGCAAAAGGTAGGGCTGAGAGTACTGCCCCGGCATTTATTAAGCTTTTCTTGATCGACATCACAGCCTCTCCACGATGACGCAGGGGCCGGCGCCTATAGTGTTTTCTGATCGCGCACCACTGCCACCACGCGCGGTGTGGGCAGCTTGAAACGATCAGTGTTCCCCCAAATCTCTACAGACCCTCCACGTTGTAGTGGAGCTGTCTCACTATGGCCGATTGTGTTGCTCTGACCAAAGCGCCGCGAATTATAAACCAATGATGCGATAAACACAGCGTTGGCGGTGTTTTTCACTATCATTCCGGCAAATCCTGTTAGGCGGGGCATCGCAATGGCGTATATTGTGGGTAAAAATAGAAATTGCCCCTACATCTTGATTTGATAACACACTCGGCGGCGGCCTCTAAGGTAAGACACCCTATGAATTGTCGTTAGGATCGATAAGACGCACAACATCTGAAGGCGTTTCGACGCGCCGCGCCGCAGGTCGAGACACCCGGGTTGATAACGGCGAGGGGGTATCACCCGGTCTTGCGTCGCTAAATCCACAGTCGATACACGTCCGGATCACGCCGTCACCACTGACGACGATTCGGTCCATGACACCGCAACGGGGGCAGACGGCGCCGGCAATAAACCGCCTCGGCTGGGGTGTTTCTTTTTCAGTCATGGCAAACGTTTCCGATATTAATGTCTAATAGGGCCAGATTTCCCCAGTATTCTATAAGACTTGCGAGGTACCCAACATGCGAACAGTTTCTTATCGAGCAGAAGACAATATCAGAAACTGGTGTGGTACCCAGCCTCGTATTGGTGCGCGGGTGATGGTCGATCCCAGTGCTGTGGTGCTGGGGGACATTGAGTTGGGAGATGACGTGAGTATTTGGGGCAACTGCTCAATACGCGCCGACATGCATCGGATCAGCATCGGTAATGGCACGAACATTCAAGACAACTCGGTGCTCCACATTACCCATGCCGGTGACTTCAACCCCGAAGGCCACCCCCTCATTATTGGTCACCAAGTGACCGTGGGGCACCGAGCCGTCTTACACGGCTGCACCCTTGGCGATCGCGTTTTAGTGGGAATGGGTGCAATAGTCATGGACGGCGCCATCGTTGCCGATGAGGTTATGATTGCTGGTGGTGCGCTTGTCACACCCGGCAAAAAATTACAAAGTGGTTGGCTTTATGGCGGCAGCCCCGCCAAACCCATGCGAGAAATAACCGAAAAAGAACGCAAATTTTTAACTTACAGCGCCGAGAACTACGCACGACTCAAGCAGCAATACCTCGACGATACCGCGCCAACTTAATTAACCCGCCATGAGGCCGTGGCGTAAACTGCTAATTACGGACTCAGTGCCCGGACGCTGCCCTCGCCACAAGTAATAGCTTTCCGCCGCCTGTTCAACCAGCATGCCCAGGCCGTCAGCAATAGCCCATGCCGCCTGCGCCGCAGACCAGCGCATAAAGGCCGTGGGTTGCGCGGCATAGACAAGGTCATAGCAACAGCATTTAGGCGCCAACTGAACGGCGGGCAGGTTGGGCATTTCATCGTCTAAACTCGCGCTGGTACCGTTAATGACCAAATCAAAGACGCCGCCGGCCACCGTTTCCAGCCCCCCGGTTGCTATGGTGACTTCGGTGTTGGAGAACCTCTCGGCCAGTAGCGCAGCTCGAGATTCCGTACGATTTACAATGGTCAGCGAACCTAAGCGCTCACTCAACAGTGGGTGAATAATTCCCCGCACCGCGCCGCCGGCGCCAATAATCAACGTTCGACGGCCCTGCAACTGCCAGCCAAGGTTTGCCACCATGTCCCTCACCATACCAACACCGTCGGTATTAGCGGCGTGTAAACCACCTCCTTTTTGAGGCACTAAACAATTGGACGCACCGGCCAGCTTCGCCGCCGCGCTCGCAGAATCGGCCAAAGCAAAGGCGCGCTCCTTAAACGGAACGGTGATATTGAGCCCGCTGCCGCCGCGTTGAAAAAATCTGCGAACCTTATCTTCAAACTGTTCATGTTCAACACGTACAGCCCTGTAGCTTAAAGACTCTTGAAGCTGTTCAGCAAAAGCTTGGTGAATAACCGGAGACTTTGAGTGCTTAATCGGATTACCGAAAACGGCGTAGCGATCTTGGGATGTATTCAAGAAGGCGCTCCCGCTTTAGCCTCGGAAAGCCAATCCCGAGGCACCAAAAAATAATCGGTTAAATCGGCTTCGGGGCTACCAGGCTCAGCCTGATGCCCGTACTCCCATCGCACCAGCGGCGGTAGCGACATCAGGATAGACTCTGTGCGGCCATTAGACTGCAAACCAAACAAGGTCCCACGATCATAAACCAGGTTGAATTCCACATAGCGGCCGCGGCGGTACAGCTGCCACTGGCGCTCGCGCTCACCCCAGGTTTCATCCTTCCTGCGCTCAACAATGGGAACATAACCCTCAAGAAAATGATCGCCCACACTGCGCATAAAAGAGAACGTCTTATCAAAGCCCCACTCGTTGAGATCGTCGAAGAAGAGCCCCCCGACACCTCGGGGCTCGTTGCGGTGTTTAAGATGAAAGTACTCATCGCACCACAGCTTATATTTTGAATAAACCTCGGGGCCAAAGGGCTCACAGGCGTCGGCAGCTGTTTGGTGCCAATGAACGGCGTCATCAAAAAACCCGTAATAGGGCGTTAGGTCAAAACCGCCCCCCATCCACCAAATGGGTTCTTTACCCGGCTGCTCGGCCACAAACAGGCGAACATTGGCATGAGCCGTTGGCACATAGGGGTTGTTCGGGTGAATCACCAAAGAGACACCCATTGCCTGAAAACTGCGTCCGGCTAATTGTGGTCGAACCGCGGTCGCCGACCCGGGTAAGCTTTCCCCCCTCACATGGGAAAAATTAACCCCTGCCTTTTCAAAAACAGCACCCCCGGCAAGGACACGACTGACCCCCCCACCACCCTCGGGGCGCTCCCATGACTCTTCTTCAAATGACCCGGAACCGTCAATAGCCGTTAATCGGTCACAAATACTCTTTTGCAGATTTCTCAGATACTGCTCAACCGCATTAATGTCCATAAACTCCCCGTTTATTATTGATGTGTGCCCACCGCTAGCACCGATTTCCACGCTTATTCAGGCGCGAAGCACCTCACCCGTACCCACCCTTCGTATTGTTGATGGCGTCGCCTCTAAGTCAACCACGCCAGGCGCCCGCACCAGCCCCTGACCAAAGTAACGCACCACTTGAAAACTGTGACGCGCCGGCTGAGCGCCGGCTGGGTTGGCCGATGTAGACACCAAAGGCCTGCCTAGTCGATAACTCAGCGAGGCCAGCGCCGGTGCTTTTGTTACGCGAATTGCTATTTCCTCGCTTTCTCCGGTAATCCAATCGGGATATAAACCCCAATTAGGCACCAGCCACGTATTGGGGCCTGGCCAGCTAAGCTCCAGCTCATAGCGCTGAGCTGAACTTAAAGGCGCCAAAAGAGGGGCTAACATATGAGCAGATGCCGCCACGATAATTAGACCCTTAGACACGGAGCGTTGCTTCATGGCCAACAGCTGCAATACCGCCTCTTCCGACAGTGGATCGCAGGTTAAACCCCAAACCGCTTCTGCGGGGCAGGCAACAACACCTTGCTGCTCGACCTGTCGAACCACCTCATTCATGCGCTGCGCTGGTAACTTCACAAATGCCTCACCGCCCTAAACCCCGCGGAAGTCTGCTCTACATAACCTTGAAGCTCAAGCTGTGTCACCAGCATCAGTAACTTTTTAGTGGAACACTGCAGCGCCTCAGCAAGAGACGTCAAGTCGTGCTCACCGTCACCTAGCAAAGTTAAAACTTGCCGTTTTATTGGGTCTAATGATGTTAAGGGGGCTGTTTTGCCAGCGATAGTTTGATCGGCAGAGGGCGCCGTAGTTAGAGTGGCCCATCCCGACAAATGCACCGCAAGCTGCTCAATGACTGAAACTGGCGTGTCTAAAAGTTGCGCGCCTTGAGACAACAGCTGCAGACAGCCAGCACCGCCCTTATGAAACAGTGACCACGGTGCAGCAAATACCTCTCGGCCTTGCTGCACCGCCGCATTGGCCGTAATCAGCGAGCCGCTAGGGCGTCCGGCTTCAATAACCAATGTCGCGAGGCACAGCCCCGACAAAGTTCGATTGCGCCTTGGAAAGTGTCCCCGGTGTGGCGCTACCCCTGGGCAAAATTCACTAACCAGCGCCCCTTGAGCCGCCACGGCTTCCGCAAGCCGGTAATGGTTAGCCGGATATATTCGATCCATACCGGTTGCCATAACCGCTAGTGTTTGACCACCGCTGCGCAAAGCGCCCCGATGAGCAGCGGCATCAATACCGTGAGCCAAGCCGCTGACCACCAGAAAACCAGCCCCCGCCAACTCATAGCCCATCCGGTCAGCCAATTTTAGGCCGTCCCGAGAAGGTCGACGGCTGCCGACAATGGCAATAGCTGGACGCTTTAAACAGTTGAGATCGCCACTGACAAACAGGGCAAGGGGAGCATCAGAGAGTTCTCTCAGTAGCACTGGGTACTCAAAACCGCCCGCCGGTTGTCTACCCCAGGGAAGTAAGTGACAGGCCATTAAAGGTTTTGTTGTCGCAATATTTTGGCCTTGGGAGGCGTTCACCAGCGCCTGCATTTCAGAGCTGCTGAAATCCAATGCGTCATTTAGCTGGGCTATCTCTGGAGGCGTAAAACCCTGCGTCAGCAATTTTCGTTTTGAAGCACGATCTAGCTTCGTCGTGGTGAGAAAATCAAACCAAAGCTGGTCAGCTGCCGCATTCCTTGCGAGCCTATAAGTCATATTGCTCTTCCCTGAGCCTAAGATCGTGAGTCTAAGTACCGTGAGCCATTGTTATGTTGGCCCCTCCAGACTGGGGACGGAAGTCAGGGGTTCCTGACTTTATCGCCAACGGATAGGGGCCGGGTTGCGGTCAGCACCAACCCAAAACTAGCTTTTTCATAAACAGCGAAAACCATCAAAACTCCAGCCCTCACATCGGGCAATAACAGCATCTCTTGGTTCAAAGGATCCTGAACAACCTCACCTGTTTGGTAAATAGCAAGGACATCGCCAACCACCAGTTCTTCACGACTGCCGAGATTAATCGTGACAATGTTCATGGGGCCAATTTGGGTCACACCCGAACTCACGGCGACCATGAACCCGTTTTCAATTTCAGTATCTGGTGATTTGGGCTGGAAAAAAGAATCCATGACGCCTTGCTGCAGAGGAATGAGCCGATCACCGATCCGAATCTCTTCCGTCATACGCGTAATTTCGAACTCTTTAACATCGCCCATCGCCCCCTCGGGTGCAGTAGAGGTCAGCGAGGCGCTACCGATATCCAACGCTGTAATCCCCAAAACCTCCTGAGTTATTGGGTCTACAACCGGGCTACCTTCCCGAATAATGCCAAAAACTTGATCACCGCTGGAAATCGGTCCACGCACATAAATACGGTCGCCTAGGCCACTAATAATACGTTGGGCATCCCCAGCGACGACGTAAGGTAATTTGGGGAACACCCCAGACTCGAGAATTCGATTATTGCGCAAAAACGGGTCGATCTGATCACGAGGAATAGGCGGTATGGCCGTATCAAGCGCCTGGCTTCGAACATTGGGGGAGAGTTTGACCCCTCCACGACTCGCCAGCGCCAATCGTGGACGCCCGCCTTCCCAGCGCAGTGCTAAGACATCTCCGGGATAGATTCGGTGGGGATTGTCGAGCTGCGGATTGGCATCCCACAGTTCAGGCCAGCGCCAAGCTTCTTGCAAATAGACCCCACTGATACCCCACAGCGTATCGCCTTGCTGAACGACATAGTTAAAGGGCACATCCTTTTTCAGCGTGGGTGATTTTGGTGAGGGTGACTGGGCGAAAGGTAGCGTGGAAACAAACGCTAGCGACAAAACCCATAAAAAACGCAGGCCCACAACCTGAGATAAAAAGCGTCTATCTCCCCCCACAACAGATCGGTTCACCATCGGGTTGTCCTCTATGTTTGCTAAGGTATCTGTTGCGCTCAATACCACCACTGGTGAACCATCATCACTTTTAGTCGAATGCACATTACAAAAATGCACAATCTACCGGCTAGGACGAAAGCCCTCGACTGACGCTATAATACAAGTCTGATCCGGTGGGTAGGCGCTGGCAAGCGCAAATGCTGCCATCTTATACCCTTACAAGCCACTGCAAAGTCACGGCCCACACCATGGCAATACTGTCGATTCTTGAATTCCCAGACCCAAGACTGCGTAACGTTGCTGTACCTGTCACGCTGGTCGATGCCCGGGTGCGGCAGCTAACCGACGATATGTTGGAAACCATGTATGACGCCCCCGGAATAGGCTTGGCCGCCACTCAGGTTGATGTTCACGAACGCGTGATCGTTATTGATGTGTCGGAAACCAAAGACCAACCACAGGTCTTTATTAATCCGGTCATTGAAGTCCTCGATGATAATCTTGGTGAATATGATGAAGGTTGTCTCTCCGTCCCCGGCTTCTACGAAACCGTCCGGCGACCTGAACGGATTCGGGTGACGGCAATAAATCGAGAGGGAGAAGCGTTTTCGGATGATCTCGATGGCCTCTTGGCCATTTGTCTGCAACACGAAATCGATCATTTACAGGGTAAGCTTTTCGTTGACTACCTCTCACCCCTAAAGCGACAACGCATTCGTGGCAAACTTGAAAAGGCCCAGCGCCAGCGTGACTAGCCTATGAGCACCGCTAGGCGGGTAATATTTGCGGGCACGCCAGAATTTGCCACCGCTCATCTCAATGCCGTCATTGCAGCAGGCCATGACGTTTGCGCCGTACTGACACAACCTGACCGCCCCGCAGGTCGGGGTAAGCAATTACAGCATTCCGCGGTGAAACGCCGGGCACAGGCGGCGGGGATTACGGTTTTGCAACCAGCGTCTTTGCGGACTGACGAGAGCCATACCCTGCTCCGGGCGCTGAATGCGGAGATTATGGTGGTCGTCGCCTATGGGCTTATTCTTCCGCAATCTATTCTTGATATCCCTACTCATGGGTGCCTCAATGTTCATGCTTCGCTGCTTCCACGCTGGCGTGGCGCTGCGCCAATACAGCGCGCTATTGAAGCAGGTGACACCCATACGGGTATCACGATTATGCAAATGGAGGCCGGGCTTGATACGGGCCCTATGATTGCCAAGGGCACGCTGGAAATAGCGGCCTCAGAAACCAGCGGGACACTTCATGATCGCCTCATCCAGCTTGGGCCCGGACTGCTACTGGAGGTCCTTGAAGCGCTGCCTCAGAGCCTGGCCCAAGCCAGCCCTCAAGAGGATAGCGACGCCACCTACGCTGCAAAAATCGTCAAGGAAGAGACCCAGATCGACTGGACACTCGATGCAAATTCGCTGTCTAAAAAAATTCACGCTTTCAACCCCACGTCGGTCTGCTTCAGCTATCTGGGCACAGACCGCCTCAAAATATGGCAGGCCACTGCGCTGCCGACACCACACAACAGCAACCCGGGGCAAATCATTGGATCAGGCGCCGAGGGTATTGTTGTAGCCTGTGGCAGCGGCGCCCTTAACATTACAGTCGCGCAATTTCCTGGCTCTAAAGCATTATCCGCCGCTGATTTGCTCAACGGCCGAAGCGCCCAACTTGCTAACGATCAGCAGTTCACAAACCACAGCAGCCCACCTTGAAAACCCAGTTAACAACTCGTGCCGTTGCAGCGCGCATTCTTGCGGCTGTATGTGGCGGCGAATCCCTTGTCAGGGCCTTACCCAACGGGCTCGAACCGCTGAGCCCTGAAAATCGACCGCTAGTTCAAGAACTGGTCTATGGCACCTTACGAGAGTGGCCAAGACTGGAGGGCATTGCGTCACAGCTACTTCGCAAACCACCCCGGGCAAAAGACGCCGATATTCTGTGCCTCATTCTGACAGGCATCCATCAGTTATCTGCCCTTAACGTGCCCGCTCATGCGGCCGTCGGTGAAACTGTTGAAGCCGCCAAAGGCCTTGGGAAACCCTGGGCGGCGGGCCTTATCAATGGCTGCCTGCGTAATTATCAGCGACAAAAAGACGCCCTTGAAAAACAACTCACTCCAAGCGAAAGCAGCGCACTACCACAATGGCTTTGGGAAACTATCTGCACACAGTGGCCTGAGCAATCGGGTGGCATTGCTCGTGCGAGCCGTGAACATCCACCTATGACGCTACGCGTAAACCTGCAGCAGGTGTCTAGGAATGACTACGTTAAACAGCTGTTGAATGCCGATATCGCTGCCGTTAGCGACCCGCATATTGCTACTGCAATAACCCTAGAAACCCCCAGACCCGTGTCGAGTATTCCAGGCTTCCTTGAAGGGTGGAGCTCTGTTCAGGATGCCTCGGCTCAATTGGCAGCCCTATTTTTACAACCGCAAAATCACGAAACTATTTTCGATGCCTGCGCCGCACCCGGTGGCAAGGCCTGCCACCTGCTTGAGCATGCACCCACGGCACAAGTACTGGCTGCAGACATCAGTAGTCAACGCCTTGAGGGGCTGCAAGAAAACAGTGCTCGACTGAAATTACCCCTCGACATAAAAGTGGTCGATGCCATGCAGGCGAGTGCGACCCTAAGCCCAAAACAGTTCGACGCTATACTTGCAGATGTACCCTGCTCGGCAACGGGTGTGATGCGGCGAAATCCAGACATTAAGATCACCCGCAAGGCCTCCGACATACAAACCTTCAGTCAGCAGCAGCGAGATATTTTGGCGGGGTTATGGCCTTTGGTGAAGCCCGGTGGGCGGCTGTTATATGTCACGTGCTCAGTGCTAGAGGCAGAAAATGATCAGGTTATTGAGGCGGCTCAGTCACAGCTGTCCCAGTGTGAGGTCTTACCACTGACAGGCCAGCCCGGCTTTAAAACACGCCTAGGCTGGCAAACCTTACCGTCTTGGGATGGCGGCGATGGGCTCTATTTTTCGCTGTTAAAAAAAATGGCAACCGATCCCTTGGGTTAGTTTGCGGTAAAAAACACCATGAAAATCCCGCTGAGTACGTTTAAGGTCATGTCACCTCCTAGAGAGAGGCCAAAAAAACTGTGAAGATTATTATTCTTGGTGCCGGACAAGTGGGGGGGACGCTAGCTGAACAGCTAGCCGACGAGCAGAACGAAATAACGGTCGTCGATAGTCAAGCAACCACCCTTCGAGCCCTGCAGGAACGACTCGACATTCGAACGGTGCTCGGCGATGCAGCCCATCCCTCTACCCTGCTCAACGCAGGGGCAGAAAATGCCGAGCTGCTTATTGCTGTCACCAATTCAGACGAAATCAACATGATGGCCTGCCAGGTGGCATTTACGCTTTTTCGAACACCGAAAAAAATCTCTCGCATCCGCAGCGCCGACTATCTCAACAACGCCCAGGCGTTGTTTAAAAGTGGCGCCGTACCGGTAGATGTGATTATTGGCCCAGAGCAACTTGTCACCAGCAACATCCAACAATTGATTGCCAACCCCGGCTCATTGCAAGTTTTAGATTTTGCCGAGGGCCGGATTCGCCTGGTTGCGGTGCGCGCCATCGAGGGCGGACCTATTGTCGGTAGGCAGCTGCAAGAAATTCGTGACCACATGCCAAATGTTGACACGCGAGTCGCCGCTATTTTTCGGCATGATGCTCCCCCAATCATTCCCGAGGGGCTGACCGTAGTCCAACCCAATGACGAAGTGTTTTTTATTGCGGCTCGAGAAAATATTCGAGCAGTAACCTCCGAACTCCGAACGATTGACGAGCCCTATCGCCGCGTCATGATTGCCGGCGGAGGCAATATAGGCGCTACCCTAGCCAGCCGCCTTGAACGCGACTATCAGGTGAAGGTTTTAGAGTTGAGCTACGACCGGTGTCGTGTTCTCTCCGAAATGCTTGAAAAATCTATCGTACTCCATGGCAGTGCCAACGAACCTTCACTTTTGCTGCAGGAGAATATTGAGCAAACCGATGTTTTTTGCGCGCTGACCGACAACGATGAGTCCAACATCATGATGTCGATGCTGGCCAAACGCCTCGGAGCAAAAAAGGTCATCACGTTAATTACTAATGCCGCTTATGCAGACCTTGTTGGCTCGGAGATCGATATTGCGATCTCACCGCAGCAAATCACCATCGGGAGTTTACTCACCCACATCAGGCGTGGCGATATCAGTAATGTGCACTCCCTGCGCCGCGGTGCCGCTGAAGCGATTGAACTGATCGCACACGGCGATGCCCGCACGTCAAAGGTAATTGGCAAGCGTCTTGATGAGATCGAACTGCCTCAGGGGGTCACTGTCGGGGCAATTTTACGGGGTACAGACGTGGTTATTGCCCATAGCCACATTACGGTGGAGCCCGACGACCACGTGATTCTATTCCTGACCGATCGAAATCGCATCGCAGAAGTAGAGCGGCTATTCGCGCCCGGTTTCGGGTTTTTCTGATGCACCTGCCCGTCTCGCTGCGGATCATTGGCGTGCTGCTCATGCTATTTAGCACCGCCATGCTGCCACCTATGATCCTTGGTTTGCTAGACAACGATGGATCAGCCCATGCTTTTGCGATTGCCTTTGGTATCAACCTACTGGCCGGTTTGACCCTGTGGTTGCCGACACGAAATGCCCGCCGAGATCTTCGTATTCGCGACGGCTTTCTGGTAACCGCGTTGTTTTGGATTGTTCTTGGCAGCTTTGGCGCAGTACCTTTTCTCACCAGTGATGCGGTTCCGCTGTCCCTTGCTGATGCGTTGTTTGAATCGGTATCTGGCCTAACGACAACCGGCGCAACGGTGATAGCGGGTCTCGACGATCTACCGCGATCGCTGTTGCTATACCGGCAACAACTGCAGTGGTTGGGGGGTATTGGCATTATTGTATTAGCCGTTGCGATTCTACCCATGCTGGGCATTGGCGGTATGCAGTTATATCGCGCTGAAAGTACAGGCCCCGCTAAAGACCGAAAGCTCACGCCCAGAATCACCGGCACCGCCAAAGCCCTTTTTGGCATTTACCTCGGCCTAACCACGCTGTGTGCTGCTGCCTATTGGCTTGCCGGCATGTCACTGTTCGATGCGATTTGCCATGCGTTTTCAACGGTTGCCATTGGCGGCTTTTCAACGCACGACGCCAGCATGGGATTTTTTCAAAGCGAACTGATTCTTTTAATCTGTACCTTTTTTATGGCGGCCTCAGCCATTAATTTTGGACTGCACTTTATTGCCCTACAAAGGCGCAGCCTAGAAATATACCAGCGGGACTCAGAGACCCGTTTTTTTAGTAGCGTGATTGGCATAGCCATTGTGATCACATGTTTAACCTTATTGATCACCCAAACACTGCCACCGAGTGAAAGCTTAATCCACGGTATGTTTCAGACGGTATCGATAGCCACAACGACAGGATTCACCACCCAAGATTTTTCTTTGTGGCCCCACTTCTTACCCGTGTTGCTACTTATTCTTTCATTTATGGGGGGTTGTGCAGGCTCAACCGGTGGTGGCCTAAAGGCCATGCGCCTCCTGCTTATCTTCCGACAGGGCATGCGTGAGTTGAAACAACTATTGCACCCTAACGCCATTATTCCCTTGAAGTTGGACGCGCGGCGCGTGCAGCCATCGGTTGTTAGCGCTGTCTGGAGTTTTTACGCCGTTTATATGGTTTGCATGGTCACGATCATGCTGTTGATGCTGGCCACCGGGTTAGACTTCACTTCTGCATTCTCAGCAACCACCGCAGCAATGAACAACCTAGGACCCGGGTTGGGCAGTGTGGCTGCCAATTACTCTACGGTCAGCGAAATTGGTAAGGTGATTCTGTGTAGCGCCATGCTCCTGGGCAGGCTTGAGGTTTTTACCCTGCTGGTGCTATTCACGCCCGCTTTTTGGCGCCCATAACCCCATGATTATTTCAGCTCTCGGGATGATTTTATAACCTCGTAAGCTGTCGATATTTCCTGAGACCTCGCCGTTCCCAACTTAACCATTTCATCCGGTACGCCTTTAGCAATTAACTTGTCAGGATGATTCTCACTCATCAATCGACGATAGCTCTTTTTAATCACCTCGTTAGAGTCCGACGCGCTGACGCCAAGGGCCTGATAGGCGTCGTTTAAACGATCACGCGGTGCCGGGGTTCCCATATTTTGTCTGCCTGCCCCACCGGTGTGGAACCGCGACTGTGCCACCAACATTGCCACCACGCGATCGACAGCCTGTGTCGGCAACCCGAGCAAACTCGCAATATGATGCAGCGCAACTCGTTCGGGTTGGGCCAACTCACCGTCGGCCAAAGCCATACTCGCAAGGAAAGCAAATAAAGTTTGTTGCACCTGGTGACGTTGCCCAACTCTTGCAGCAAACGCGCTAACCGTGGCAGTGGGATCAAATCCAGGCTCGGCCCCGTCGCGAAAGTGTTGTATCGCAGAACTTCTTTGCGTGGGGTTAAGCCGTAGCTGGCGAAACATCGCTTCGGCCTGTGCAATTTCAGCCTCACTGACCCGACCGTCAGATTTTGCAACATAACCCAGCAATGTAAATGTTGTATCAAAGAACTGCTTTTGGCTGCGGGCAAGATTATCGGGGCTTGCCGCCTGAAGCGCCTGCCATAGCCCGCGGTCAAAAGCATGACCAATAGCAATCCCAAAAAGTAAGCCCACAATGCCCAGGGTAAAAAAGCCAATCAGGCCGGCGACCAGCTTTCCCGTTATTTTGTTCAAAACTACTGCTCCGGTTTTATTTCAAATTGAGACCGAGGAACTTTTAGGTTTTTATAGTGATCGACCCCGTTATCGGGTCGACAGCGAAATCGTTTATAAGACCATTGATATTGGGCGTCATGACCTCTTATCAAGTCAGCAACCGCATCATTCATCGCGATTAATGCGGCTGCTTCATCTTCACCGTAGACCTCATCGGGCGCAGCTTTGTAAACCACTTTAAAGCCTTTAGGCGTTCTTAGAGCTACCCCCATAAAAGCTTTGGCTTTAGACCGCTTAATGAGATTACACCCCAAGCTGGTGGTCCCGCAGTCTACCCCCATAAAAGGGACGTTCAGCCCACCAGCAGCAACTGTGGGAACTTGGTCGGGCAGAATGCCTGAAATACCACCCTGTCGCACACAGCGCACCAAAGTCGCAAGCCCTCTGGGATCCGTAGGTACGAGCTGCCCCCCGCTGCGCTCCCGGGCACTTTTTATTAAGTCGCCGATTTCAGTAATTTCGGGTGGCTCAAACAAGGCCACCGTATTGCCCAGGGTTGCAAGATGCAGACCGAGAACTTCCCAGTTGCCCAGATGAGGCCCCAAAACGATCACGCCACTACCCGACGCCAATGCCGCTTGAACGGACTCGGAGCCCTCACTGCTTTCAATCAGTGAGGATGTGTGGGCCCAGGGTGCGCGCCAAACGTGTCCCATCTCAACGGCCAAGGCACCGGTTTCGCGCAATACTTCACGCACCAGGCGATTTTGGGACTCTGGACTCAATTGGGGGTAAGCGAGAGCCACATTCCGCTCGGTTACCCGACGACTGCGGCCATCAGCCTGATAAACAAACCAACCCAACCCGCGCCCCGCCGCTCTGACCCAAGTGATGGGCAGCCGATAACTCAGCCAAAGCAACCCCTTTAAAGCAAGGGTTACGCACTGATTGCGCAAAGAATGTGCATTAAATGAAAACAAAAGCCGTTACTCGAAAATAACAGTGCTTATTATGCCCTTCCTATCACAGGTATAATCAAGGGCTGACACATTTATCGGACCTCACAGTGATTCCCGAGACTTTTCAAGAACTGATTCTGCGATTGCAGGCCTTCTGGGGCAGCCATGGCTGCGTTGTGCTACAGCCCTTAGATATGGAAGTTGGCGCTGGAACCTTCCACCCAGCCACCTTTCTACGTGCCATTGGGCCCGAAAACTGGAATGCCGCCTACGTGCAACCCAGTCGTAGACCTGCCGATGGTCGTTACGGTGAAAACCCCAACCGATTGCAACACTACTATCAATTTCAGGTTGTTATGAAACCAAGCCCGAGTAATTTTCAGGAACTATACCTGGCAAGCCTTCGGGATTTAGGACTTGATACATTGCTACACGATGTCCGTTTTGTCGAAGATAATTGGGAGTCACCCACATTGGGTGCTTGGGGGCTGGGCTGGGAAGTCTGGCTCAACGGAATGGAAGTTTCACAATTCACCTACTTTCAGCAGGCGGGCGGGCTCGAGTGCTTTCCCGTTACCGGTGAAATTACCTACGGGCTCGAACGCATTGCAATGTACCTGCAAAACGTGGACTCCGTTTATGACCTTGTTTGGGCAAAAACTCCAACAGGTCCCGTAACCTATGGCGACGTGTTTCATCAAAACGAAGTAGAGATGTCGACCTACAATTTTCAGGAGGCCGACACCGAAGCTTTATTCAAAACCTTCGACTTCTGCGAGCACGAAGCCGTGCGACTGGTCGCCTGTCAGCTACCGCTACCCGCTTACGAACACGTCATGAAAGCCTCCCACGCCTTCAACTTACTCGATGCACGCCATGCCATCGGTGTGACCGAGCGACAGCGCTACATTCTTAGGGTTCGAAGTTTAGCCAAGGCAGCGGCTCAGGGTTACTTCGAATCCCGCGCGGCGCTGGGCTTTCCTCAGGCCGACCCTGACCTTCGCGAGCGGGCTTTGGGAGATCAATCATGACCCAGAAAAGCGCGGATCTATTGTTTGAATTGGGTACCGAGGAGCTCCCTGCTGGCCCCCTTTTATCCATGGCCGAGGCTTTAGGAAATAGCATCCTAGAGGGCCTAGCGCACCATGGGCTTCACTCTGCCAACAGCAAAATTTTTGCCACACCACGCCGCTTAGCCGTTTGGGTCGGCGAGGTGAGTCTCGAGGCGCCTGACAAAACCGTTGAGGCATTGGGGCCTCCGGTAGCTGCGGCAAAAGATCAACAGGGGGACTGGACGCCTGCCGCATTGGGATTTGCCAAGAAGCAAGGCGTCGAGGTTACCGAGCTCGCAGTGATCAACACGGCTAAAGGTGATCGCCTAGGGCTGCGCCGAACAGAGCGTGGCGCCCAGGCAGCTGCCGTCTTGCCAGAAATACTGGCAAATGCAGTGGCTAGTATTCCGGTAACAAAACGCATGCGTTGGGGGCGAGAGCGCCACGAGTTCCTGCGACCGGTGCAGTGGGTGTTGGCTTTGCTAGGGGCTGAGGTTATCGATGTTGTAGTAATGGGTATACATTCCAGTCGGCATACCCAAGGGCACAGGTTCCACCACCCTGAAGCGATAACTTTAGAAACCCCTGACCAGTATCAGGAGGCGCTGTTGGCCGCCTATGTTCTCGCCGATTTTGACCAGCGCCGTGACCGAATAAAGTCTCAAGTGCTCGCCATTGCCGAGAGTCTCAGTGCCACAGCCGTGGTTGATGAAAGCCTGTTAGATGAAGTCACTGGACTGGTGGAATGGCCCGTAGCGTTACAGGGCAGTTTTGATTCTGCATTCTTGGAGGTTCCTGCGGGCGCCGTGATTTCGTCGATGAAGGAGCATCAAAAATACTTTCATTTGGTGTCAGATGCAGGCCTGCTGCTTCCGCTTTTCATTACGGTATCCAACATAGAAAGCAGCGACCCGGCAGCGGTCGTTGCCGGCAATGAAAGAGTCATTCGGCCAAGGCTCAGTGATGCTGCTTTCTTTTTTGAAACAGATAAAGCAACCCCATTAGCCGAACGTTCCTCCCGACTCGAGGGCATTGTGTTCCAGCAA
>Ga0233438_10002751_pt1 | contig 16998 bp, 7 predicted proteins | sample SI_123_September_FD_182720 | JGI IMG/M metagenome (GOLD analysis project Ga0233438, IMG submission 182720) | Seawater microbial communities from Saanich Inlet, British Columbia, Canada - SI_123_September2016_10_MG | ecosystem: Environmental > Aquatic > Marine > Inlet | place: Canada: British...
TGAATAGAATCAAAAGTGAAAATTTTAAAATCTTGCATGTAATCAATATCCATCCATATTACATCGCAAGGAATATTTTTCAAACGCATTGTATCTGCTAAAGATTTAACTCTTTCATCAGGATAATAAGAATATCGACATTGGTGAAAACCTAGACTCCAAAGTGGAGGAAGTTCGATAGTTCCAGTAAGTTCTCCCAATTCTTTCATCACTTCTTGAGGGGAATCTTTCTCAATTACTATAACTCTAAATGCTGGTCCTTCTGATGAAAAAGTAATTCTTTCCCCTAAAGAAATCTCCATTTTCCAAGTGTTATCTGCTATAACTCCAAAACTTTTACCATTTTCACCAACACCTAGTACCCAAGGATGTGACTGATATAACCTTTGGCCATTGTCTTTGCCATATCCATAATTATCTGTATTCCATAATTTAACGGTTTTACCATTTCTTATCAAATCTCCCATAACTTCTCCTGTTCCATATAAATCTACATTTGAACCAAATGAAACTTGAGCGATCTGTCTATCCGAAAATTCAGAAAAAGATACTTTTAGAGAACTAGTATCGGATATTTTATCGATTTCTAATGGTTCATTTAATATAGCAAAAGAGGGAGTATGTGATGATATATCATACCCTGGTGGATAATAAATTTTTACATTACTATCACAATTAATAATAGTTTGTTTAGTTTGTTTTTCACTACAACTAGTATTTAAAAAAGAAACTAATAAAAGTAAATAAAGTAGGTTTTTAGTATATTTCATAGCGTAATATTTAAATTATTTCCTGTTAGTAATTTATTTAGATTTTAGATATTTTGATAACCTTTTGACTGTATTTTAATAAATATATTCCTCTTTCTAAATCTCCTAAAAATATTTTTCCATTATTCACAGTACCATTTTTAATAACTTCTCCATTTATATTATGGATATAATAATTTTGATTTTTAAGATAATAACTGTCTGTAATATTTAAAAAATCAACAACTGGATTTGGGAATACGTTAAAACCATTTTTCTCAAAATCAAAAGTACTGTTAGGTGAATTACAGGGACATTTATTTTTTGGAATATTAAGATTTGGTTCTGTTGGTGCATTGTAAGTGACTTTTACCCAACATTTTTGCCCCATTTGATTTTCAGTTGTATTCCTTATTTTAATGGTATATAAATCTTCATTTAATATTGAAAAATCATGAGAAAAATCTCCTATTCCAGTAATTGAATCTATTGTATTGCAATTACTATCTAATAGTAATATATCTACAGATAAATTATTAAATAATGGATAAAATTCAATATTTAAATTGCTTTGCGCCTCTAAATGAACTTTACCAACAACTCTACATTCTTTACTTTGGTTTGGCAACATTCCTCCTTGTTGTAAAGAAGATAGATGGCTATCTCCCAAGTCATTGGCCATTTCCCATTCTTGAGTAATTTGTCCTGAAGAATTGATGTAATTGGTAGTAATTCCATCAGGAGCCCAAATTGAATACCCTTTTCTAGAGTTATTCGCAGAGCCATCACATGGAGGAATATTAATATCTATTTTACCGCCACCATATACAATTATAGTATTTGTGTTTGCACCTGAATAATCTTTTAAAACTGTACCATCTGCCCAATTAGTTTGGACACCAATTAAGTTTTTCCAATTACTCCAACTATCATTGACAGCAATAATTGCCTTTGCATCTCTTTCAATTACCAAAGCATTGTTCTCTTGCCATCTAACAAGATAAGAACCACCTTTAAAATTGAGATTTTGATGACACCAAATAATATTGGCAATATCTGACCGTATTGGAAGTTCTATTGAGTCTTTTGGATGATGGTTAAATCTATTACTGTTATAACCAATATTAAAAAGATCTTCAAAATAAACCATTGGCGATCCGTCTAATGCAAAGGAAATGGCGTAAACAATACTTAATCTAGGATCATTGGGCTCAATTTGAGTTCCTAGTTGTTGAGAGCTATTCCAACCATTGTAATTGCCATCAGAATCTAGAATTGGTCTAAATGTATCATGATTATTTACAAATGGGACTGTTCTTTGTCTATTAATCTGCTGGTAATTAGGAACCAGTCCCAAATCAAATGCTCCGTTACCTTGAATAATACCCACCAACGCATTTCTTAAAGAAAAATCAAATGTGCCTGCTCTATTTTGAACATCATTGCACCATTGATCTAGTTCACTAGCACCACCTACCCACTCTCCTACTGCAAACATATCATCCGTTCCATTTGCCCATCCATTTCCATGTTGAAGGTTCCATAATAAATCTTCTGAAATGTAAGTTGGAAAATGTTTAATAGCATCTATTCTAACACCAGAAAAACCAACTTGTTTTTTATACCACATTATCCAGTTTCTCATTCCATTTCTCATGTAATCATTGGTTTGATTTGGATTGTAAATAGCATTAGAACTCAATCCATAAGCAGTGGATTCATAGGAAATGTCTGGCCCCCAATAAGGAGTGTTAATTTCATTGGAGCAACAAATAAATCCATTGTTTGGATAAAAGTTCTGCCAATTTTTATGAAATCTACCTTCTCTTGAAGTATAATTCCCTGCTGTAGAATTTAAAGCTGGTGATTTATGGCAGACATACCTGAAATTTTTATACTTATTTGTTGAACCATCATCTATAGCAGCTGGATCTCGACCTCCGTTTCCTGTAACACTTCCTGCTCCCGTTATATGATTTAGAACAATATCTTGAACTACATCAATACCATTTGCTTTCATTACAGCTACCATTCTTAACAGTTGATCCTTATCTCCCAATTTTGTTTTTAAAAATCCTTTCTGGTATTTGTCACCTAAATCATAATGATCAAATGGGGCATAACCCATATCTACTATTTGAGTATTTTTAACTGATGGGGGGATCCAAATAGCATCAATCCCTACTGCTCTTAATCTTGGAGCTAAGTCAACTAAATAATCTGAATATCTATTATTGTAATTTGAGTTATAATAATCCCACCAAAAACCTTGAAGTAATACTTGATAATTATTAGAATTCGGTTGAGAATAAAATTTAGAAAAAAAACTTAAAAAAAATAAATAAAAAATAAATCTAATAACCATCATTTTGAGACAGATTTGTATTTAGGATTAAATCTGAGGTAGGAATAGGATATAATTTTAAATGGTTATCTACTCCCAGGCCTGTAAAATCACCACCTTTAAGTGGCCAAACGTAATCTGCAGATGTAAAATAGTCAAATCTTATTAAGTCTGTTCTCCTTGTAGCTTCCCAGCTTAGTTCCCTAGACCTTTCATCTAAAATTTCATTAAGTGAAATTGTAGTTAAATTATAATCTGAATTTTGAAAAGCTCTTTCTCTTATAAGATTAACATTTTGAATTGCTGTAGCTTGATCTCCTAGACGAAGTGCTGATTCTGCTAACATTAAATGAATATCTGCTAATCTTAACATTGGGTAATCAATATCTACATGAGCAGTATTTGAATTATTTGAACCACTAGTGCTGTCTCTATTAATATTTTTAAATTTTGGGAAAGCAAATCCATGTCTGAAATTTCCCAAATTAGATATGGTAAGTTGCTGCCCTTTTGTAAAAAATAAAAATCGATTATCGTTAGAACTATAATTTGAGTCAATTAAAACATAATTAGTATCAATAGATAAGGAACTGGTAATAACTGTGTCATTTGGTATGTTAGAGGTGTCTAGGTAAAGGTAATTTTTTGAGTAATCAAATTTTTCTACCAACTTTTCTGTAGCTCTTAAACCTCCCCATCCTCCATTTACTCCGTAGTCAGTGGCACTCATATCTCCACCAATTGATGCACAAACTAGAAATGTTGTTCCTCCCCATGTTTGAGCGTATAAACCATCAAAAACAACTGGGAAAATAATTTCATTTGAAGTATGATTGTCTGCTAAAAAAATATGTTGATAGGACTCATCTAATTGAAATAAATTTGAACTTATGATATTTTCACATTGCGTACGACAATCTTCATATCTTGAAGAACTAATATATACTTCAGCATTTAAATATAACTTAGCCAATAATGCCTGAACCGCTTGCTTTGAAGCTCTTCCATATGGTAATAAAGAGGCATTTTCTAAAAGACTTTTTAAATCTAACAATTCAGTTTCTACATATTGAAACAAGTCATCTTTTGAGATTTGTGGAGGATTAAATGCACCAACTCTATCATTTTCAGTAATAAATGGTACACTTCCAAATAAGTCTAATGCATGGTAATAGCTTAAAGCTCTTAAAAATCTTGCCTCATTTCTATAAGTATTTATTTTTTGAATATCTTCTTGATTAAAATTTCTTTCCTTCAATTTTTCCTCATTAGATTGGTAAATAAACTCATTACATAAAGTTAATTGATAATAAATTCTATAATACATTCCTTTTATCCATCCATCTTCAGGGCTCCACTGAATTTTATTAAGTGCGGGAATACCAGGGTCATTCCAGCCACAAACCGCCTCGTCAGTTGGAAGCTCCTGAAGATTCCAAAGAACTCTCACATAAGATGAAAATCCTTCATCGATAGTTTCTCCTGAAATATCTGATTGACCAGCTGGTCCTTGGATACCTGTCATTGACAACCCTGAATATAGTTTTGAAAGAACATTAATATACTGACTAGGGTCACTGTAAATTACTTCAGAATTGAAACCATACCTTGGTGAAAAATCAAGAGGTTTTTTACAGGAAAATATAAAAAGTAGAAATAAGGGGAAAATTAATTTTTTCATTTTTTAAAAATTAAAATTTAAGTTAAGAGTAAATACTCGAGGTCTTGGATAAATATTATTGTCAATTCCTCCTCCAATTTCTGGATCTAATCCACTGTATTTAGTCAATAAAAATAGATTCTGTACTGAAATTGAAATATCAATATTTTTTACTTTATTATCCAAAAAATCTCCTACATTATATCCAATAGTGAAAAAGTCAACTCTGAAAAAATTTGCTTTTTCCAAGTAATAGTCACTTTGCAATTGATAATCAGAAATGTTTTGTACTTCACTTTCATAGTACAAAGAACTAATATTACTTAAAAATCCTTGTGTTCCGTTTATAGATTGATAAGTTGCAGTATTAGAGTGAATGTTATTATATATATATCCCCCAATTTCAGATCTAAATGAAATACTCGAATACCAATTTTTATAGTTTAAATTTATTGCTGCACCTATTAATAAATCTGGAATAGGTTTGTTGATAATATATTTATCACTTGGTGAAATTATGCCATCTCCGTCTCTATCATTAAAGGCATGAATAGTTTGCCATTTATCAGTACCATCAATAACTCCATCATTATTTATGTCAATAGTAGCTTGTTCACCAACTTGTATGGGTAATTCGTTCTGATCGTATAATTGTTCATAAAGTAAAAAAGAAAAAGTAGGATTATTTAAACTATGAATCTGTACAGTATTACCTATTCCACCAGCAATTCCACCAACCTGTATACCAATGGTAGAAGTATCATCAATTAAAGACAATTTAGTAACTCTATTTTGGTTGTATGCAAAATTTGCAGAAACAGAAAGATTAAAATCTTTTTCTTGAATTAAACCTATATTTAAATTTAATTCAATTCCCTTGTTGGACATTCCACCAACATTTGTTAAGATTTGATTGGTAAAGTTTGTTCCAGCAGGAACTGAAACAGTTGCTAATAGATCTGAAGTGATCTTATTGTATAAATCTAAACTTCCTGAAATTCTATCATTTAATAATCCAAAATCTATACCTAAATTATTACTTCTGGTTTCCTCCCATTTTAAATTTCCATCAAAACCTGCAGGCCTGTATACATAGTAAAAATTATTGTCAAATCCGTATTGCGCTGTTGATGTTCCAATAAAATAATTTGAAATATAACCATAATCACCTATACCGTCTTGTTGACCATTCACTCCATATCCGAACCTAATTTTAAAATAATTTATTTTAGAAAAGTTTGACATAAATTTCTCTTCGCTAACAATCCATGCCGCCGAATAAGATGGAAAGAATCCCCATCTAGCTTCTGGACTAAATCGTGAAGAACCATCTCTTCTAAGAGTTGCATTAATAACATATTTATCATTTATATTATAAATAGCTCTACCATAAAAAGACATGATGGCATTTTCTGTGAAAAATGGATTTTCAACAGCAGGGTAAATTATTGAATCCTCACTTTGGTTATAAACTGGTAAGTTTGGACTATTGGAGTTCCAATATTGATAAGAAAAACCTGATGTAATATCTAAGTAGTTTTTACTACTATCGTTCCTGTTGTTAAAATTAATATACGCATCTGAAAGATAATTTCTTTTATTAGAGTTATATCTATTGAAAGAACCTTCTGAAAAATAACCAGAAGCAGAACTTGAAAGTACTTCGACTGTACCCTCTCCTTTAGAAAAATCAAAGCCTGCATTATAGTTAAATGTAAGGTCAGGTAAAAATTTTGGATTGTATGAGAATTTTGAATTTCCAATATATCGCTGTACAGAACTTAAATCATTTTTTTGATTTATTAATCCAACAGGGTTTTTAGCAGCAAGCGTATTTGGGTTGCCATTATTTTGGGTCCATTCATAAAAACCACCATATACCTCATTTTGAGAATAAACTGGTTTTGTAGGGTCAAAATAAGCAGCACCTAAGGCTCCCCGATCTGCAAAACGAGAGTTGGTTTGAACTAATTTATTATTAATTTCTAATTTTAATTGTTCATTAAATAGAGTGGGGTTTAGATTAAGACTAATATTATTTCTTACAAATTGATCTCTTTTAAGTAATCCATTATCAACTCTGTTACCATATGAAAATCTCCAATATTTTTTAGAAACAGCAACATTAAAGTCATTTACTATTGTATTTCTAAAAACTTCTTTTTGCCAATTTGTATTATAATTAGAATCTCCTAATAATTCAATTTGATTTGCGGATCCATTATTATAAATAAGATTTCTCAAGGAATCCCCAGAAAGAACATCTGCATATTGAGCAATAGTACTTAAAGAGGTTTTTTGATTTATTGTGATTTTTAAATCCCCTTCTCCTTTTTTGGTAGTAATTAAAATTACACCATTAGCACCTCTTGATCCATAGATTGCACTTGCTGAAGCGTCTTTTAGCACTACAAAAGACTCAATATCATTTGGGTTTATTAATGAAAGTGGATTTGCAGCTCCAGCTATTCCTCCGTTGTCTATAGGGACACCATCTATAACAATTAGTGGATCATTACTTGCATTAATTGAAGTTCCTCCTCTTATTCTTAAAGTACTTCCAGAGCCTGGAGCACCATCGTTGGATGTAACTTTTAAGCCTGGTACTTTTCCCATAATCAATTGTTCTGGTGTAGCAAGAGAACCTTTTAAAAATTTATCTTCTGAAATTGCAACAGCAGAACCAGTTAAATCTTTAGTTCTAGCTGTTCCATAGCCAATAACTACTGCTTCATCTAAAAGTTGAATATCTTCTTTTAAGACGATGTTTAAAATTAAATCTTTACTAAAGTTTATTGATTTTGAAACTTTTAGAAATCCAACTGCACTAAATTCGATTTTTATCTCTCCTTGTGAGATATTTTTCATGGTATAATCACCAGTTATATCGGTACTAGTTGCTAAATTTAAATTGGGGATTTTAATATAAGCTCCAATAATTGCATCCCCTTTCTCGTCATTAACATTTCCACTCAAAGTAAATTGTGCTTTTATGTGTAGTGAAAAAATGAGAAAAAAAGAAAATATTAGATAAGAAGACTTATGTTGCATAATATGTGAATTTATTAATACCTATCTCAAAAATAAACTTTTTTAACGTCATTTATACGTTAAGTAGATTTTTTTTTTAAATTTATATGAATTTAAAATTAACAAATATGAAAAAAATATACTTTTTATTATCTATAATAACTACGTTTAGTTTGTCTGCTCAGGTGTCAATCACACATAGAGTTGATATTACAGACTATCTAGCTGGAGGAGCAACATTAGACGCCTCAGGAATAAGGATTGCAGGAAATTTTGCTGATAATGGTGCAACTACTGGATCTACAAGTATGGTAAACTGGACACCTACAGATGCTGGAAGTGCAATGACAGATTTAGGCAATAATTTATGGGAAATAACTATTGACTATCCAAATTCTGGAGATACAGTTTATTACAAATTTGTAAATGGAGATTGGGGTGCTGACGAATCTGTTAATGATACAGTTTGTGGTGGTGGCGGTGGTTTTGGAACAGATAGAATTTTTGCAATTTCTGCTTCAAATACTGGTTTTACATATTGTTGGGCTTCGTGTACACAATGTGATGGCTCAGCTGCAAACATAATTGAATCTAATATCACAAATGTTTCAGTAAGTCCAAATCCATGTGAAAACTATACAACTTTTAATTTCAATTTGAAAAATTCTAATGAAACTAATATTTCAATTTATGATATAACTGGAAAATTAGTTGATAATGTAATTAACAGTGTAATAACTCGTGGATCACAATCTGTTGAATACAATACATCTAATTTAAATAATGGGATTTATATTTATAAAATAAATTCTGATAATGAAGATATAACAGGCAAACTAATTATAAAATAGTATAGCTATTATCCCAAAAAAAAGCTCCCGAAGGAGCTTTTTTTATAAATTGAAATATGGTAAAAAAAATCCCATTTATTTTAATCTTTTTTTTGGTTTATCAAATTGGAATAACTCAAATTATTCAAATTAGTCCTGCATTTCCAACTGTAAATGATATTGTAACAATTCATTATGATGCTACGCAGGGAAATGGCGAATTAGTTGGAGTTTCTCCAGTTTATACTCATACTGGAATTATTACTCAAAGTGGACTTCCAAGTAGTTGGTCATTTGTCCAAGGAAATTGGGGACAAGCTGACACAAATGCACTTATGACTGATTTGGGAAATAATATACATAAGATTGTTATTGACATAGACCAATATTATGGATTTCCAAACGGAACTAATGTTGCTAAACTTGCATTTGTATTTCGAAACCATGATGGCTCTCTTGAAGGAAAAACTGCAAATATGGGCGATATACTCTATCCAATTTACCCAATTAATGGAGGTTTTCAAGCAGCTATTTTCAAACCATATTCCGACTTGTTAGTTAATATAAATGATACTATTTTCTTTAGTGGACAATCAAATTCAGATGCTACTCTTCAACTATTTGATAATGGAGTACTAATAGCAGATACTGTAAATACAACTTTATTAGAAAAAGATATAATTGTAAACTCCTCCGGTGATCATCAAATTATATTGGTGGCAGATGATGGAAGTTCTGTCTTAAGAGATACTGTTAATTATGTAGTTATTCCAGCACTAAACTTAGTAGATCCCCCATATGGATTGGTAGACGGGATTAACTATATAAACGACTCTACAGTTACTTTGAAATTTTATGCACCAGAAAAAACAACAGTTAATTTAATAGGTGATCATAATAACTGGATGGTAAATTCTTCTTCCTTTATGTCTTTATCTACAGACAGTAGTTATTGGTGGAAGACTATTTCAGGGTTAAGTCCTGGTGGAAAATACACTTATCAATATTTAGTAGATGGTGTTAATAAAATTGCAGATCCACTTAGTCCGTTGATTTTAGACCCTAACAATGATGCAAATATTGGTAGCTTTAATTATCCCAATCCTGTTCCCTATCCATCTAATTATACCAGTGGTTTTGTAACTGTTATAGAACCTGGTAAAACTGCTTACAACTGGACAAATAACAACTTTACGCCACCAGAAAATAAAGATTTGATAATATACGAGCTATTGGTTAGGGATTTTGTTTCCACTCATAGTTATCAAACTCTTATAGATACTTTGGATTATTTGGCCGAACTAGGAGTTAATGCAATTGAATTAATGCCACCAGGAGAATTTGAAAATAATGAGAGCTGGGGATATAATCCAAGTTTTCATATGGCATTGGATAAATACTACGGAACACCTGATCATTTCAAGGCATTTATAGACTCGTGTCATGGAAGAGGAATTGCTGTTATAAACGATATTGTATTTAACCAAGCTTTTGGACAAAGTCCTATGGTTAATTTATATTGGGACGGATTGAACAATAGACCTGCTGCCAATAACCCTTGGTTTAATGAAGTTTGTCCACATCCTCCTTATTGTTGGGGATATGATTTTGACCATTCTTCAGAAGCAACCCAAAACTTTATAGACAGAGTAAATCATTATTGGCTTGATGAATACCATTTAGATGGATTTAGATTTGATTACACTAAAGGATTTAGTAATAATTCTAATAATTATGATAATGACAGAATTAATCTACTTAAAAGAATGGCAGATACGATATGGTCAAAACATCCAAATTCATACGTAATTTTAGAGCATTGGGCAGATAATAATGAAGAAAAAATATTGGCTGACTATGGTATGATGTTGTGGGGTAATGTAACTCACGGATACCAAGAATCAGGGATGGGATACCCATCAAACTCTGATCTTTCTTGGGGAATATATAAAAATAGAGGATGGAACGAACCCAATCTATTATCTTATATGGAAAGTCATGATGAGGAAAGAATAATGTATAAAAATATTACCTACGGGAATTCTAATGGTTCTCAGAATGCCAAGAATCCTATTATGGCTCTAGAAAGAACAGAAGCTTTGGCAGCTTTAATGCTTACTACACCTGGTCCTAAAATGATTTGGCAATTTGGAGAACTTGGTTATGATATTTCAATAGATTACATATGTAGAACTTGTAATAAGCCCATATTATGGAATTATTTTACAGAAAATAGTAGAAAACGACTGTATGATGTGTACAAAGCATCCATAGAACTTAGAAACTCACATCCTGTTTTTACTGGTAATGACTTTACTTACAGTTTAAATGGCTCAGTAAAATCTTTGAAATTAAATGACCCTAGTATGAATGCAGTTGTAATTGTAAATATTGATGTCAACCCTCAAGACAAAACAATAGATTTTCAACACAATGGCTGGTGGTATGAATATTTTAGCGGAGACAGCATTCAAATAAATGGAACTTCCATAATCTCTTTAGACCCTGGAGATTACAAGGTTTTTACAGATTTGAAACTTAATAAACCAGAAATATTAAATACTTTAGGATTTAATGAATACGAAATAGCCAATTGGGATGTAAATATTTTCCCAAATCCGTCTAGAGATTTTTTAAATATTACAATCAATGGAAGTAAGTCTAAAGACATAAAATATACCATTATGAATACTCTTGGTAAAATTATGTTTCAAGAAATTGGGACATCCAAGTTGTATCAAATAGATATTAAAAACTTATCTACTGGAAATTACTTTCTTATTCTAGAACAAGACAGTTACTTAACAAGTAAAGAATTTGTTAAATTTTAATATTTAAGCTCTAAAAGAAGGAAAGATTTTGAATTTATGGATATAGGATCATTAATATTTAAATCTTTACCATTTACTACATCTACAGCTAATTTATCGGTTAGTTTGGAGTTAACTTCTTTAAAATAGTTATTTGGAATGATTTTCTTTTTCTTGCTATCATTGTTCATTACCAATAAAACAATACTTCTTTTATCATACCTTAACATAGCATAAAGTTCGTTTTCGTAGGAAGGTGCAAAATGTTTCAATCCTCCAGAATGTATTGCGGAACAAGTCTTTCTCCAATTTAGAAGATTTTTCAAAAAAGACTTTGCCTCTAACTGATCGTCTAATAAAACATTTGTAAAAGCATTCTTTTTATCATGATCCCATCCTCCAGGAAAATCTTCTCTTAAAACACCATGGTCACCAGGTTTAGAACTGTCAGAAATTAAAACTTCTGTCCCATAATATATTTGAGGGATTCCTCTTGTGGTTAACAAAAAAGAATGGGCCATTTTCCAATAATCTAAATCGTGATTAAGCTGATAATACACTCTAGACATATCGTGGTTATCAAGAAATACAACCATATTGTTAGGGTTTGGAAATAAATAATCCTGTGCCATGTTTCTATAAAGAATAGATAGTTTGTGGTCCCATTTTTGTGATTTGGGTTGTAATGATTTCAAAATTGCATCATTTAAAGGGAAATCCATAAGTGATGGAACATTTGAAGGAAAATTTTGATTAATAATGGATGAATTTGATTTTTTATCGCTTAAAGGTTTTTGCCATAAACCAATAATGGATTTATCTGTAGTCCACTCCTCCCCCACAATATTAAAACCAGGGTATTCATTTTGAATGGTATTATTCCAAAAATTTAAAAATTTTCTATTAGAATAAGAATAAGTATCTACTCTAAATCCTGATAATTGAGCATACTCTATCCACCACAAAGAATTTTGAACTAAATAACGAGCTAATATTGGATTTCTTTGGTTTAAATCTGGCATATTTTCAGTAAACCATCCATCGGTAAAATTTCGCACATCTTCTTTAATAGCGTAAGGGTCATGCAGTGACTCTCTAGTATGTGTTGTAAACTTTAAATTATTTGGATAATTTAACCAATCTTCACTTGGTAAATCTTCCATCCACCAATGGCTAGAACCTACATGGTTAAGAACAACATCTTTGATCAGTTTAACTCCTTTATTTTTGGCTTTTACAGAGAGTTCCTTGTAAAGTTCATTGGTTCCCATTCTAGGATCAATTTTAAATAAATCTGTAATAGCATAGCCATGATAAGATAATTTTTTCATGTTATTTTCCAACATTGGAGTTGACCAAATAGCAGTAAAACCCATATCAGAAATATAATCTAGGTGATTGATAATTCCTTTTATGTCACCACCGTGCCTACAAGAAGAATTCTCTCTGTTGACTTTTTTTTCAGTCATTGTAGAAACTATGTCATTTTTTTTATCACCATTAGAAAATCTATCTGGTGTAATTAAATAAATAACGTCTGATGAATTATATGTATCGTCTGCAATAACTCTCTTAGACTTATTTAGAAGTTGATAATTATATTTTTCATACAATTTACCTTTTTTAGAAAATTCAATATCAAAACTAAATGCTTTAGATCTTTCTAGTATTTGAATTCCTAAGGCAATGTAGTTGGAGTTATCAAGATTAATGGATTTAATTAATTTAACCCTTTCATCAAAAATATCTACATCATATTCTCCAACCTTATCTCCATGAACAAGAATTTCAAATTCGGGAGAATTCATATCTACCCACCAATTTAATGGCTCAATATGGTATAAAAAATCTTGTCCGAAAGAATTGATATGAAACAAAATTAAAAAAAGAAGGAATGGAAAATTCCGCATAATATTTAGAAGTGGATAATATTTATTAAATATAAAGAAAAAAAAAAGTTATATTGTTAATACGTTATTATGACATTAAGTAAATTTATATAATCAATAGCAAAATTAAAAAGTCAAAATTAAATCCTAATATTTCAGTAGACTGTGTGATTTTCGGATTTAATGGACATCAACTTTACGTATTACTAATTGATAGAGAAAATCAATTAAAAAATGTAATTTCTGAATATGCATTACCTGGAAATTTAATATTTGATAATGAAAATCTTGATATGGCTGCCGAGAGAGTTCTGAAAGAACTTACTGGACTTTCTGTTATTTACCTAGAGCAATTCGGCGCATTTGGAGATCCTGATAGAATTAAAAAGAAAGAAGACCAACCATGGTTGAAAGCCGTTCGAAGTATTCCCAATGCCAGAGTTATTACGATTGGATATTATTCTTTAATTAGAATGTCTGATTACGAGCTTAACCCATCTTCATTTGCTAAAAATGCAAAATGGATGCCTTTAAATAGCATTAAAAAACTCCCGTTTGACCATTTGGAAATTCTTAATAGTAGTATAGAATACCTTAGATCAAATACCAAGATAAAACCAATAGGATTTAACTTACTTCAAGAAAAATTCACACTAAACCAAATGCAAAAACTTTACGAAGCTATTTTTGATAAAAAAATAGACAATAGAAATTTTAGGAGAAAAATTATCAAACTAAATATTTTAGACAAGTTAGAAGAAAAACAATCTGGGGTGGCTCACAAACCTGCAAACTTCTACAGGTTTAACAAAGACAGATACGAAAAATATTTAGAAAGTGGCTTTTTTAAATTTGAATTCTAAATAAACTAAAGTTTAACTATTCTTTTTGAAGGAATATGATTTTTAGTTCCTGAAAAACTTAATACATAAAAACCGCTATGAATATTACTTAAGTCAACTTCAAAATAGTTGTATCCTCTTTTAAGTTCAATTGGATTTGATTTTACAATTACTCCTTTGAAGTCTTTTAAAATCATTTGAATATCATCTCCTTGGTAATATTCTAAATCAAATTCCACAGAAATTCTATCGTTAGTTGGATTAGGGTAAATGTGGTAGTCTTCTACATTACTTTCACAATTAATAGCAATAGGACTAAATGATTTTGAGATACCATCAATATCTGTTTGAAATAGTTTGTAGTAATTAACACCAGATTTTGGAGAGTTGTCTATCCACGTATAGGTAATCTCTTCATTGTTAGTTCCACCGCCGTTAATAAATCCAACTTCTTCCCATTCTAGGTTGTTATTACTTCTTTTAATGGTAAAGTAATCGTTATTTACTTGAGAGGCTACTACAAATTCTAAATTTGTTTTATTGTCGATACACTCACCGTCAAAAGAAACTAAGTCTATTGGCAAGTAATTAGTTCCGTCTATTGATCCTAAAGTAAAAGTCGAATAATTAAAATCTGCTCCAGTTCCAACAACCGATCCTGAATGAATAGAGCCAGTTGGGTTAGAAGATATAGTATCCCAACTTAAACCGTTCCATTCTGCCCATGTAATTAAATCTACATCAGCTACATTTCCTGGTACTCCATAACCACCAGTACCATATTGGTTCTGATTGGTCCAATTAATAGTTAATCTAGCACCAGCAGTACCAGAAGATCTTAAAATATTATAGTGATAACCTTGATCTATAGGTATTGCAGGGCTATTTAATACAGGAGGATTAGCAGTAGAATTCTTATTATCATATCCACTAATGTGTCCATTTGCTCCAAAACCTGAACCTAATGCAGAACTAACATTCAACAGGTTATTAGCAGGGTTATCACCCACTAGAAATTTTAAAGAATCATATCTAACATTAAAAGTTGAAGCACCAGTTGTAGTTAAATCAATAGGTCTTAAAATAAACCCATTTCCAACTGGAAAAGAAAATGATGAAGCTGAACCAAATACTTTAGACAAATATCCATCATCATTAGAAACATTTACGTGAGAAGCATCAGTTGCATTAGAAATGGTGCCATCAGTACCAATTGTTAATACATTATCATTTGTAACAACATTTCCACTTGTGAGATCAAGATCTCCATCAACTTGTACACCATTAGCCATTGTTAAACCATTAGCATTGTTAACTGTTAAATCGTGAAAGGTTTCGTCGGGTAAAGCTTGAGATCCTGAAGTGGCATCAAATGTAACGGTACCTTTTGTAACGGTACCCAAATCGTCTCTTAAAGTTCCAAAAGTATTATCTAAAGTACTACTACAAACTAAATTTCCAGCTCCTGTAAATATAACTGTTCCTCCTCCACCATCACCATTAAATTGACCATCTGCATTATAAGTTCCAGTTCCCAAAATTGAAAGGGTGCCTCCTGTAAATGAGGTTACTCCTGTTGCAGTAACCTCATTTGTAAAAGATAATTCTCCATTTATAATAGTCTGAGCAAATGATCCGGTATTACCATCCATTTGAAGTGTAGCTCCTGCATCAATAGTTACTCTATTAGTAATAGTAATAATGCTTTGTGCTTCATGTGTTCCCCCTTCAATTGTTAAAACATTAAAAGAATTACCTGCTTTTGAAGTTATTTGCGTAGTTCCTGCTCCATCAAGTATAATTGTTCCACCACCAGGTGCAAATGTTCCTCCTGCATCATTCCAAGATCCTGATACTTCATGATTAAAACAATTTCCAGGAACAAACTCGCCCCCATTCATTAAAAAATCTCCTACTAAAGTTAACTTATCAGCAACAGTAGATGATGTTAAATTTCCAGTTGTAATTGTTAAATCACCAAAAACAAATAGTTCAGCACTATTATTCATACTAGCAATCTGAGTATTATTATCGATTTCTAGATTAAAATAACCTCTTGTATCATTACGATATATCTCTTGAGCTCCTCCCTGATTGTCATATATCACTGTTCCCATAGATATATTTGCTAATCCAGCATTATCATTTAATGTACCTAAGTCTGGTGTTAATCCCTTACCAGCATCACCTCCTAGTTTAAGAGTTCCATCTCCAGTAAAAGTTACAGTCTGTCCTGTTGCATCAAAATCACCATCTGCATCAAAAATACCAGGACTAGCTGCAATCTGTAGTACTCCTCCGTCTACATTGGTAGCCCCCGTAACTGTAACTGTATTTGCTTCGGTATCAAAAATACCCGTATTAGCAGCAGTCATAGTAAAATCATTGTTCACTGTTAGATCAGCAGCAGCAGACACCTTATTCCCTCCAGTTTCTATAGATAAATCATGAAAACTAGCAAGTGTTGTAATTGTTGTATTACCAGCAGCTGCTTCAAAAGTAAACTTACCAGAAGCACCAGATGTAAATGTCCCTGCAGTTTCAGTCCAAGAACCTCCTACTGTATGTCCAGTATTATTTCCTGCAGTAAATGAACCACCGGACATTGAAAAATCACCTGTAAGAGTTAAACTATTATTTCCTATCACAAGATCACCTGCAGAAACATTTAAATCTCCAGCTACTACAAGATCTTGACCAGCAGTTTTCGCACCAGCTGCACTGATTGTAAGATTGTGATAAATTTCATTATCAATATCTTGAACAGCTCCATTATACTCTACAGTTCCTGTTCCGCGTGTAAAATTGCCTGTATTAACAGCTAAGTCTGGGGTGGCTAAAGCT
>Ga0233438_10002753_pt1 | contig 16995 bp, 13 predicted proteins | sample SI_123_September_FD_182720 | JGI IMG/M metagenome (GOLD analysis project Ga0233438, IMG submission 182720) | Seawater microbial communities from Saanich Inlet, British Columbia, Canada - SI_123_September2016_10_MG | ecosystem: Environmental > Aquatic > Marine > Inlet | place: Canada: British...
GTGGCTCTGGCCGTGGCATGATCATCAATCGTGTTGATATCACCTTAAGGCCAAAGATCGTTGACCGTAAAACCAGGATAGGTGATTGGGAGGCTGATACGATCATTGGTAAGGCTCATCAAGGAGCGATCGTCAGCCTAGTTGACCGAAAAACCAAGTTTACCAAACTGATTAAAGTCAAAGATGGGGCAGCTGTATCAGTGACTAGTGCAGTGATATCAAGCCTACTGAGTTTACCAATGACCCACCGGACCATCACCTTTGATAATGGTAAAGAATTTGCCTTTCATGGGGAGATAGCAAAGCAAACAGGTGCCAAGACCTACTTTGCCACCCCCTATCATTCATGGGAAAGAGAATTAAACGAGCACACCAATGGTCTAGTTCGTCAGTACATTCCTAAATCCACTCACTTTGATACGGTCAATGATGAGTTGATCAACCGTATCGAAAATGATCTTAACAATCGCCCTAGAAAAGTGCTAGGATTTAGGTCACCAAACGAAGTGATGCAAAAACACTTACGTCGATTGGGTGTCGCACTTCAGAGTTGAATGGGCGTTTGATAAAGCTTTAGATAAACTATCTAACGTTGATTTTGCTTTTTCATTACCCAATACATCGTCAAATGTTGTTTTAATCTGACTGATATCATCTGAGGCCTTTGTGGTATCTGACGAATGATACCAAACAAGCAACAAAACTGGCCCAAACGAAATAAAAACATAAAACAAATAAGGCAGTGAAGTAATAAATAAATTCTGAAGATAAAAGATTATTTGCCAAGTAAGACCCATGAGTTAATCTTCGCCCAAAAATAAATCAACTTACTATTTTTTTTTATAAAAATCAACTCTTAATGTTTATTGGCATTTTTTTAACTTATATCATTTTACTAAAAGGCATTCATTGCTTTATGGTTGTTTTTTAGCGATAAAAGGGTGGGAGCAACGACTCAGCTTCGCCCATTATAATGTTGCACTGTGATATTGTTTAGTAACTTATACTATGCCTTAGACCCAAGCACATACTTCTCCGCTGAGCGATCTCTTGATGCCTGTGGCTTAATCCACTTGACAGATAGAAAGTTTTTTTTCTGGATTTTCATGAATGAGTCTAGCTCTGGCCCTTCAAAAATTTTAAATAACAAGTGCCCATTCGGTTTTAGTAACTGAAGGCAAAGCGCTATAATGGGTGAAATCGTCTCAAAAAAACGATATTGGTCTACCCAACGATCTCCCGTTAAGTTAGGTGAGACATCACAAAGTGCTACATCAAAAGACTTTGTTGATGTTGAAACTACTTTTTGTTGGGTTTCAGCATGAGTCAAATCACCTTGAATAAACTGAACACCAGGTAATGGATCGATTGATAGTATGTCACAAGCAATTACTTTGCCATGGGGGCCAATAGCTTGCCTGGCAACTTGAGACCATCCACCAGGTGCTGCACCTGCATCAAACACTCGATCACCTGGTTTAAAAATACGGTGTTTTTGTTGGATTTCTAGCAACTTGTAACTTGACCTAGCTCGATAACCATCTTTTTTTGCCTGTTTTACATAAGGGTCGTTAGCTTGACGCTGCTTCCAACGATTTGAATCACCCATTAATCTTCTGTCTTAATATGATCAACAGTCGCATCAACCTGGCCATTATTAAAATGCACAGTTAACGTATCACCAAGGTTAATTGATTTAGCAGATGTGATCATTTTTTGGCCATGCTCAACATAAGCATAACCTCTGTTTAGAACAGATTTTGGATTAAGACATGCCAGTTGCTCTCGAGCAATCGCTAACTTTTGGCTAGTATTAACCCATTGGTTCTTGATAGCTTGATTTAATAAAACAGTCAGTTGATCAAGGGTATAATTGGCCTCTTGAACTTGTTGCATCGGATCTTTAAGTAACAGACGAAATTGCTGTAATTGCTGAGTTAGCTGAGCATGCCTTTGCATCATTGGAAATTGAAGTTTTTGAGTAAAAGTAGCCAATATTTGCTGCAAATCTTGTCGGTTTGGGGTTGCGCGCATCGCTGCAGCTGAAGGGGTTGGCGCTCGACAGTCGCTGACCCAGTCCGCAATCGTGGTATCAATTTCATGACCAATGCCTGTTATCACTGGAATCTTACAATCTAAAATAGCTTTGGCCAGTCGCTCATCATTATAACCCCATAAGTCTTCAAGCGAGCCACCACCTCTGGTTAATAATAAGACGTCAGCCTGCTGGTCTTGCTCGGCTTGTATGAGCGCTTGGCAATTTGATGGTACACAATTTTCACCTTGAACATCACATGGATAAACAACCACCTGAACGCAGGGATAGCGAGATTGTAAAACGGCTTTGATATCTTGAAGCGCTGCACCAGTTTTAGAGGTAATGATGCCAATGCAATCTGGAAAACGAGGTATTGGTTTTTTTCGACTTTCATCAAACCACCCTAACTTCGCTAGCTTTTCTTTTAACTGCTGAAAAGCAATTTCTAAAGCGCCGAGTCCTGCTGGCATCACATTATCAATAATCAGCTGATAATCACCGCGTGTTGGATACAATGTCACTTTACCAAATAACCAAACTTGTTGACCATTATCTAAACTATGAGCGCTTGGCTTATGACTCGGCCTAAACCAAGCGCATTGCACTTGCGCCTGTGCATCTTTCAGTGTCCAGTATAAATGACCAGATCGAGGCCTAGCTAAATTAGAAATCTCACCTTCTACCCAAATTCGCCCCATGTGATTTTCAAGAATATCTTTGGCCTGTTTATTGAGTTGGCCAACCGAAATAATGGTTTCAGGTTTTGGGTTCATGATTGAGGTTCTGACTGTTTTGTATTCTCAATAATGATGGGTCCAACTTGCTTAAGTTGGCGATGAGAACCGTCACAATAAGGGAACTTTTTAGAGGCCCAACATCGACAAATTGCCACTTTCTCATTTTTACTAAGCGTTAGGTGATGGCGCTCAGGATACTCGAGTTCATTCATAGATGCGACAGATGGTAATGATCTTATTTTAGCCCTTATTTTATTTGAATCAAGTTAACTTTAGATCACTTACTAAGTAAACAGTTACGACAAAAATCTTTTTACTTTACTTATTTCGAACACTCGGTTACCCAATGTTGGAAATTTGGATCCTCGATAATAAATAGGTTATTAGATGAGCAGCGCACAATCAAATGTTTTCTAACAAGTGTCTTAACTGCACTTTGCACCGTGTATGACTTCAATTCGTCCAAGCTTAGCTGCTTGGCAAATTGATTGAGCATTTGTCGGCTGTAAAGGGATCGATTTTTTTTAGCCATTGCTTTTAATACAACTCTCTCCAAAGCAGAGCAATGATCCCATACCTCACTATAATGACGATCATCATAGAGATCTTGTAGTAGCGCTTGTTTTGCTTGCTCAACGGTTAATCCTGGATTGAGCGCTACCCGCTCCACCAATGACCGAATCAATTGAGGAACATAATCTAACGCTTGAAATACCTGCCATAGCTGATCTGTATCTAGTTGGTTTTTTGTGGCTCGCTGATAGATACAACATAAGTGGTCGGTAAAACGCTTATCTAAAGCCGGCAGGTCTAAGTTTTGCCCGAAATGAAAAAATGGCGCTTGAGCGCTTGAAAACATCTGTTTTAATCCTTCCCGACAGGACCCAGTAAAGATGACTTTCACTTGATCTTTGTTGGTGTCAAGCGCTGTTCTTAATGCTGCTAAAAAGGTCTTGTTTCTTGGCTGGTAAGCCAATACCTGCACTTCATCAAGCAATAAAATTGTTTTCTGATGTTGCCCAATTGTTTGAATCAATGAAATGAGTTCAGGTAATGGTTTAATCGCATGATCCATCTCGATTTGTGCACTTAAACCCATCGCACTGGCGCCTAACTTCTTTATTTGATTGTCTGATGTTTTAATTATTTTGTTATCAATACCAAATTGAATTAGTGCATGAGCGTACTTTTGCTGGGCCTGTGCATCTGCATCAAGAAAGCTGTAGTAGTGCGCCTGCCAATGGTGTGTTTGTGCCAAAGGAATGATGTCTTTTATTAAAAACTCAGTTTTACCCATTCGCCTTGGTGCAAAAAATGTCAGTGCACTAGAGAGCCCTATCTCAAACATAGACATCACTTTTTCAGCTAGCTCTGTCCTTTTAAAATGCCATTGATCTGCTTTCATGATGTTTTACCTAGCATGTGACATACAATGGATTATATCGACTTATACCGTAAATGTATAATATAATAAATCAAATAAATTGGCATAAATCTATAGTCTGATCATGAAGAAAGGATACTTTGGCTTGTTCCCGCTTGTGTGTTGCTCTATAATTGCTAAAAGCAGGACGTTTCATGGCATTTTCTGACGAGACATATCCATACGGTCTTACATTTGATGATGTGTTACTGGTTCCAGACGCATCTGATTGTTTGCCACATGAAGTGTCGATTCGCACACAACTGACTCAACAAGGCCCTACGCTTGGCATCCCTTTTTTATCAGCAGCAATGGATACAGTGACTGAATCTCAAATGGCCATTGCCATGGCCAAATCTGGTGGTATTGGCGTTGTTCATAAAAACTTATCGCCTGAAGATCAAGCTGGCATGATTCGCAAAGTTAAAAAGTATGAAAGTGGTGTTGTACAAGATCCTGTCACCATCAAGCCAGACCAGACTGTTAAAGAAGCCAACGAGTTGGCTAAAGAGCATGGTTTTTCAGGATTTCCAGTCGTTGATGGAAAACATCTCATTGGTTTGATTACTAACCGAGATTTACGATTTGTGGAAAATAACCAAGCCACCGTGCGATCAGTCATGACCAAAAAAGATCAGTTAGTCACTGTACCGGTTGGCACTTCCTTAGAACAAATCAAAGCCCTCATGCATCAGCACCGCATTGAAAGAGTGCTCATGGTTAATGATCACTTTGAGTTAGCTGGTATGGTCACTGTTCGAGATATTCTCAATGCTGGTGCTACACCAAATGCTTGCAAGGATGATAAAGGCCGTTTATGTGCTGCAGCTGCTGTGGGCATCGGCCCTGACACAGAGAGTCGATTAGAACAACTCGTTACTGAATCAGTAGATACGATTGTCATTGATACTGCTCATGGCCATTCAAAAAGTGTTATAGACCGCGTTCAATGGTTTGCAAAAAAATATCCAGATGTGCCATTAATTGCGGGCAACGTTGCCACATCAGAAGGCGCTCTTGCCCTGGAAAAAAATGGCGCCCATGCAATCAAAGTTGGTATTGGTCCAGGCTCAATTTGTACAACCCGAATTATTGCTGGCATTGGGGTACCTCAAATTACTGCCATTCAGTCAGTTGCAAAAAAACTTAGCCCTCAAACACACGTCATTGCCGATGGTGGTATTAGATTTTCTGGTGACGTGGCCAAAGCGCTAGCTGCTGGTGCACATGCAGTGATGTTAGGTAGCTGCATCGCTGGTAGTGATCAAACACCTGGAGAAGTAGAGGTCTTTCAAGGCAGAACTTATAAATCCTATCGAGGCATGGGATCAGTTGCTGCCATGGATAAAAAACATGGCTCAAGAGACCGATACTTCCAAAAAAAACAAGAGAAGCTAGTTCCTGAAGGTGTTGAAGGCCGAGTGCCTTATAAAGGATGTGTATCAGATGTACTTGATCAAATGAGTGGTGGCGTGCGCGCATGCATGGGATACCTTGGGGCCCCAGACCTGAAAACTCTCCGAAAAAAATCGAAATTTATGCGTATTTCTCCAGCAGCAATGCGTGAAAGTCATGTGCACGATGTAACCATTACAAAAGCCTCACCGAATTATTCACTGAATGAAAAAAACTAATCTTGCAACAATTGTCATCGTTGATTTTGGCTCACAGTATAGTCAACTGATTGTCAGACGTATTCGTGATTCTGGGGTATACGCAGAGCTGTGGAGCTACCAAAGCACAAAAAAACCGAATACAAATATTATTGGCATCATTTTATCTGGCGGACCAGAGTCTACTCAGCAGCACCAGTCTCCTAAAATTCCAAAATGGGTGTGGGATTTACAGGTGCCTGTTCTGGGTATTTGCTATGGTATGCAAGCCATGGTCAAAGCTGCTGGTGGTAAGATTGATAATCGAGGTTCGGGCGAGTTTGGGCAAACTAGCATCAACCTAACAGGATCCTTTTTTGCGAAACTAAAACAACCCAAAACAACTGTCTGGATGAGCCATCAGGATCATGTTGCTACTTGTCCGCCTGATTATCAAGTCACAGCCACTTCTGAAAATCAGATGATTGCAGCTATTCAACATCAATATCAGCCCTGGTTTGGCATACAGTTTCATCCAGAGGTTAGCCACTCTGTTGATGGCATTGAGATCATTAAACAATTTATCTTTCAACAGTGTAAAGCAGCAATAAACTGGTCTACAGACAATTTGCTACAACAAAGCCTTGAATCCATTCAAAATCAGGTCAAAGGCAATGACCGTGTTCTATTAGCTTTATCCGGTGGCGTTGATTCATCTGTGCTCTGTACCCTGCTTCACCAAGCCATTGGTGAACGCTTAGTTGCTGTCTTTGTAGACCATGGTATGTTGAGACATCAAGAAGCTGAAAACATTCAATCAACCTTTCAACGCATGATGGGTGATCAGTTCGTTTTAATTGATGCAAAGAAAACTTTTCTTGCTCATCTAGAAGGTGTAACTGACCCTGAAGTAAAAAGAAAGCATATTGGTAAATTGTTTATCGATACGTTTTTAGATTTCACCAAAAATCGCCCTGTCCAATGGCTTGCTCAAGGAACGATTTATCCAGATGTCATTGAATCAGCTGGCGCTGACCATGCCAAAACGATCAAGTCCCACCATAATGTTGGTGGCTTACCAAAAAACTTAACCTTGCCGTTATTAGAGCCCTTCCGCAATCTATTTAAAGATGAAGTAAGAAGACTTGGTCGCCAATTAAAGCTTGATCCAAAAATCATAGACCGTCATCCTTTTCCCGGACCTGGATTAGCCGTTCGTATCATGGGGGAAGTGACTGAAGATCGTTTAAAAACCTTAAAAAAGGCGGATCATATTTTTTTAACCATTTTACGACAAGCGAATTTATATCAACAAACCAGCCAGGCTTTTACCGTTTACTTACCAGTTCAAACTGTTGGTGTTGTTGGTGATTGCCGACGTGTTGGTGAGGTGATTGCGATTCGATCAGTCAATACGGATGACTTTATGACTGCAACAGTCAGTAAAATCCCATATGAAATTTTATCTCAAATTGCCACAGCCATTCTTAATCAATGTGATACCATTGCACGAGTGGTGTTTGACATTTCTCAAAAGCCACCAGCAACCATTGAATGGGAATAATATCTTATTTTAAAAAATTAACCCCCATTAGTTAATCGTTTGTTCTATACTAAAAAGAGAAATGAAAAACGAGGGTCAACTCGTATTTAACTAATATTATATTTATAAATAGTAGTAGTATTAGTAGTCAAAAAATCGGTGGATAAAGTATATTAACTTAGACTTAACGGCCTTATTCATCCAAAAAAACCTGTGGAAAAACGTCTAAAAAAATGCGGATAATTAGCAGGAATTGTGGAAAACTATCATGGGGTGTGCTCTAGTTTTAAATAAAGCACCAGGTAGTGGGGAAAACTTAAAAAGCAAGAAAAAATTAAGCAGATTTTCGATGGATAACCAGATAAAAGGCTGGAAGAACAAATAGAGTTAATAGCGTGCCAATAGTCATACCGCCACCGATGACCACACCAATTTGAAAGCGACATTCACTACCAAAGCCGCCGTTAAGCATCAGTGGAAAGGTACCAATGATCATGCATAAAGAAGTCAGTACAATAGGTCTAAACCGAACACTGGCTGCTTTAATAATAGCTTCAAGACTTGACAGCTTTTCATTTTTTTCAATATGCCGAGCAAAATCAACCATTAAAATACCGTGTTTTGATATCAGGGCAAAGAGCGTCAGGATACTAATGTTGGTGTAAATATTAATCGAACCACCGGCTAAAATGAGGCACAACAAGGCGCCAAAAAGCGAGAGAGGCACAGTCGATAGAATGATTAGCGGGTCTTGCCAGTTTTCATACTGCAAGACAAGGCAAACAAAGATAAACATTAAGGAGTATAAAAAGAGCATCTGACTTTCACTTTGTATGCGATTAAAGGATCGAGATTGTCCAGTATAATCTTGCTGTGTTCCCTTAGGAAAAATCTTCTGCATATTTTTTACTAGAAATTCTTGCGCATCTGCTTGGGAAAAACCTGGAAAGAGAAACGCATTGATAGTAGCGGACTGAATGCCTTGAAAGTGGTTGATTGTTGGCGGTGTACTGGTTAGTGATGGGGTTACAAATGTGCTTAGTGGAATCAAATGACCGTTACTAGAGCGAACAGATAGTTGCTCAAGTAGAGTTAGGCTGCTTTGACCGTTTTTAATTAGATCAGCAATGATATAGAAGTTTTCATTTTCTAAGGTAAACGTTTGGTTTTTAATTTCCCCAAAGGCAATGGCTAACAGCTGATTAATTGAATCAGTTGTGACGCCCATTTGAGCAGCAAGGCTTCTATTAACTGTCAAGCTAAGTTGGCTCTGTGCAGTAGGAAGATCGTTATTAGAAAATACAAATTTTGGATGTTTTTTTATGACTTGCATGATTTTAGAAAGCTTGGTAGAAAACTCTTGATAGGGAATATTTGATTTAATAACAAAAGAAACAGGAAAAAAACCTGAAGAGCCAGGCACCATAAACGGATTAAATTGATAGATAGAAACACCAGGGATTTTGGATAGTGGCTCAGTTAAACTAGCAATGATCTCATTAACGCTTCGCTTACGTTCATTAATGGGTTTTAGCACTGTAATAGTATAAGCATTGGAACTAATTGGCATTCCCACTATTGTGGCAGTTTGAAACAGCTCTGGGATTGCATCAGTGATTTGATTGGCTAACGCAGCTTTTTTTTGCATGTATTTAAAGTTAACGGAGGGCGATCCATTAATCATGGTATAGATAGCGCCGCTATCTTCCTCAGGCACTAGCGATTTTGGAAAAAATGCATAGCCAGCAATCGATATGATAGCCATGAGTATACAACAGCTAAAGATTGTTTTTTTCCAAACAATGGTATGTTTAAGTCGGTTTTGATAATGATCAGTGACCTTAGTCATAAAGGTGGTGATCCGATGAGATAAACCTTCTTTCACCGCTTTTTTCGGTAAGAGATGAGCACACATCATTGGTGATAAAGTGAGGGCGCAAACACCAGATACAATAACAGACATGGCGACAGTGTAGCCAAACTCAAGAAACAGCGTACCTGTCGATCCTGGAATAAACCCCAGTGGTGCAAAGATAATCGCCAATGTAATAGTGATCATAATCACAGGCTTGGTAATTTCTCTAGCGCCGACTAGTGCGGCTTGTAACCTTGTCTTACCTTCCTCAATGTGCCTAAAAACGTTTTCAGCCACAACAATTGCATCATCAACAATCATGCCAATAGACAGCACTAACGCTAATAGTGTCAGGGTGTTAATCGTGAAGTTAAACCACTTCATAAACATAAAGGTAGTCAGCAGTGAAATGGGAATGGTTACGGTTGGGATAATAACGATACGGATGGACCCTAGCGTAAAAAACATGGTTACAAAGACTAATACAATGGTTTCAAAAATAGCGTGATAAATCATTTTGATGGATTCTTTTAAATAAACGCTACTATCAAATAAAACAGAAGCTTTCATATGATCAGGCAGGTTAGGGTTTATTTTCCTGATTTCATTGGATATTTGTTCAGAAACTTGGATTGGATTGGTATCAGTTGAGCTGGTTATGCCAACAAAGACACTAGGTTTTTTGTTAATATATGCCTTAGCGGTAGTGACTTCCTCCCCCATTTCAATTTGGGCAACATCAGCTAAAGTGGGTGGATTGGGTTGGTCATTAATGGCTAGTGACTGAAAGCGCCGGGCATCATTTAATTGGTTAACTAGTGAAATAGGCATTTCTACCATTGACATCTCTAACTTACCAGATGGGCCAGAGGTATTTTGAGTCATGGCATAGTTAAATGCTTCTGGTAAAGTTAGTTGGTAGGCATTAAGCGCAATGGGGTTGAAGTGCATGCGCATAGCAGCTTTGAAATTTCCGAGCATGGTGATTTGCCCAACACCTGGAAGATTGCGAAACGATGGCCCTATGTTTTTATCGTAATAGTTGTAGATATTTGGGGTACTAAGTTGATCACTTAGTATGGATAAATAGAGAGAGGGTTGCTCAGAGGGGTCAACTTTGAGAACTTGTGGTTCATTGATATCTTTTGGTAATTGTGAGCGAATTGAACTAATTTTCGAACTGACATCAGCAATGGCATCAGATACATTTGCACCAGGTAAAAAATTTAGTGTTAGCTGTGAAACACCATATTTTGTACTTGAGCTAACGTAGTCTAATTTTTCAATATTCGTTAGTACTTTTTCAACGGGTGTTGTGACTGATCGAACTGTCTCCTGTGCACTGGCACCAATGTATGGGATGACGACATTTAATACCATCGGCTTGATTTTGGGATACTGCCAGACCTCTAGATCAAAGAAGCTCGCTGCCCCAATGATCATGAGTGAAAAGCTGAGAATAATGCCATAGATAGGCTTTTTAATGAATGTATCAGTAAAACTAGCCATGCCCATTAGACCAGATTAACTTCGATGCCAGGCTTCCAAAGGTCCCAACCAGCTTTAATGATTTGGTCACCAGGCTCGAGGCCTTTGATGATTTGGACTTCATCCTTATACATTTTACCGATGGAAACTTCTGTTCGTACAATGTGCTTATCTGGATGAACTTGGTAGACATAGTATTGGTCTTGTACAATTTCAAGTGCTGTTAGCGGTATTTTAACAATTTTCTGACTATGCAATTTTGTGACAACTGTTGCAAATTGGCCCTGGAGTAACTGAGATGGTTGATTAACCCTAGCTCTGATTAATACCATTCGATTTTTGGGGTTAACGGTTTGGTCAATGCCAATCAACGTCACTGACGTAGGCTTGGGTAAATGCTGTGTTTTAATAGATAGATCACTGTTTTTAACGAGGTGTATTTGGTTTTCTGGCACATAGAAATCAACCCACTGCGTGCCTTGGCAGGCTATATTGACAATAGTTGTGCCAAACTCTGCTAGATCTCCTGATTTAACTTGGATAACACCGAGCCTTCCATTACAAGGAGCGGTAATTTTTGACTTTTTGAGATTGCTTTCAGCAATCAAGGCCTGGCCATAAGCCTGGTAATAATTGGCTTTAGCCTGATCAAACTGTAATTGAGAAATACTTGATTGATGATAGAGCTTTTTCATTTTATGAAATGTTGTCTTTGAGAGTTCAAATGCATGTTTGGCAGCAATAAATGATCCTTTAGCTGTTTGTTCATCAATTGTGGTGATGACATCACCTTGTTTGACAGCTTGGCCTGTTGTTTTATGTAAGGATTCAACTTTACCATTTTTTTCTGCGTATAGCGTTGGGCTTAATCGTGTTGTTATTGTGCCAGCAAACTGATGTTCATCTTGATCGGTGACGGATGACACTGTGAAAACTGAAAAAGTCACAGGTGGAGCTTTGGGAAGTGCCCAACAAAAAGATAACCCTAATATGATTAGAAAACAGTAACCTTTTTTCATATCAAATGTACTATGAGGTTAGTACATATTAATCATTTAACTTGCAAGTACAAGAAGTTTCACTATTGTTGTAAACACATGAAGAAGTATGAATGTACACGACTAACTCCATGCAAATGCAATATTTTTTGAGATAAAGGTGATGCTTTCTTTTAGCGGGATAACATAGTAATTATTGTTGGTAGCATGAGATATCGTGTTATTGGCGATGAATAAGCGAATAGAGAGATGGAATAATAAAGAGTGTCAAACATGTTCCAATCATCATCCCCCCGCAGATAACAACAGCGACTTCAAACCGACATCGGTCGCCATATCCTGTATTTAGCATCAGCGGTAAGGTTCCAATGATCATGGACATAGAGGTTAAAAAGATGGGTCTAAACCTAATGGTTGCAGCTTGGCTTATCGCTTCTAACGGGCTTATCTTTATTTCTTGTTGTAAGGACTTTGCAAATTCAACCATTAAGATCCCGTGTTTTAAGATTAAAGCGAATAAGGTTAGAATACTGATGTTGGTGTAAATATTGATACTACCTTGAATGCATGCAAGACAAATTAAAGATCCAAGTAGTGACAGCGGTGTGGTACACAAGATCACCAAAGGATCTTTCCAGTTTTCATAATAAAGTACCATGCAAGCATAAACAAAGATTAAAGCATAGATAATAAGAAGTTGGCTGCTACCTTGAATGCGCTTAAAGGTACGAGATTGACCTTTATAATCGGCAACTGCTTTATCAGAGAAAACAGATTGCATGGCCTTTTTAAGATACTGATGTGCCGCATCTTTTGAATAGAAAGGCTTGATAAAAGCATCAATCGTGGCCGACTGTTCTCCTTGAAAATGGTTGTATACTGACGGTGTGGCGCTTAAAGTTGGTTTGACGAGTGTAGACAATGGAATTAAGTTACCTGACTGTGCTCGAATTGATAACTGATCCAGCGCTGCATTGATATCCAAATTAGGGTTAATGGCTGAGATAACGTAGAAATTGTCAGCGTTTCTCACAAAGGTTTTTTCTCTCACATTCCCAAATGCCATGGCTAATAGCTGGTTAATACTGGCTGTTGAAATGCCTAGCTGAGCTGCAATGGTTTTGTTGATGATTAGTTTAAGCTGTGATTGACTTGGATTGATGTCATTCATTGAAAAAACGAAATTATTGTTTTTTCTGACTAATGCCATGACTTGAGAGATTTTTTGTTCAAATTGAGCATTGGACAGATCTGATTTAATAACAAAAGAAACAGGAAAAAAACTGGTTGAACCGGGTGTGAAAAACGGATTGACTTGAAAAATTTCTGTATCGGGCACTTTAGCGATAGATTCTCTAAGTTGGTTGATGATTTGATAGCTACGTCTTTGGCGATCATTTAAATGTTTTAATACAGAGACAATAAAGCTGGTGTGATTCATTGGGTAGCCGACTACTGTTGCATTTTGCTCATTCTCTGGTGTTTGATTCATCAATTTGCCAACTAATTTTGCTTTCTCAAATAAAAAGTGTTGGTTTGTTGCTGGTGGTGCTTTGATAAGCGTAAAAATGGCACCGCTATCCTCTTGAGGGACTAATTTTTTGGGCATGATATAGGTATATGCTAGTAGGCAAATTACCGACATCAATAGACACCCAAACGATAATAGCTTTTGGTATTTGAAAGTCGCTTTTAGTTTTTTTTCGTATTGGTTAGTGATTTGGGTCATAACAGCAGTAACGTAATCAGCGACTCGATTGCTAGTTAGTTGATTTGGCAGAACATAAGCACACATCATTGGGGAAAGCGTCAAAGCTGAAACGCCTGACAAAATCACACAGATAGCAATCGTGTAGCCAAACTGTTGAAATAATTTACCAGTTGAACCTTCCAATATGCCCAGTGGTGCAAAGATAATAGCAAGCGTAAGCGTGATTAAAATGACAGGCCTAACAATTTCTCTGGTTCCTTCTAGGGCTGCTTGTAAACGATTTTTTCCCATTTCGATGTGCCTAAAAACATTTTCTGCCACAACAATAGCATCGTCAACAATCATGCCTATTGATAGGACTAGAGCAAGCAAAGTTAATTGATTAAAGGTGAAATTTAACCATTTCATAAAGAAAAAAGTAGAGAGCAATGCAATAGGAATAACCAAAGCAGGAATCATGACAATGCGAACTGATCCAAGTGTAAAGAACATGATTAGAAAAACCATGATAATCGTTTCGATAAGGGTTTTATGAATAATATTAATAGATTCTTCTAGGCTTACATTTGTATCAAAAATTAAGGACAACTTGATGTGATGGTCAATTTTAGCCTTCACTTTTTTGATAGTTTGTTTAATGGTTTTTGAGACCTCAATTGGGTTAGCATCAGTGGAGCCGATGACACCAATGGCGATACCAGGCTGATGATTAATATATGAGCTAGTTTTATCCGATTCTTTATCCAGAAAAACTTTAGCTACTTGGCCGAGCCTTGGTCCATTTGGAAGATTGGTAATAGGTATTCGTTCAAAATGATGGGGGTCAGCGGTGAGGTAGGATAGTGACATGGGCAGATAAGACTGATGCATGGATACTTCTCCAGACGGTCCATCACTGATTTGTTGCATACTAAAGCCGAATGCTTCAGCTAATGATATGTGATAGGTGTTTAGAGCAAGTGGATCAAACTCGATACGCATGGCTTGCCGCATATTTCCTAGCGTCATGATTCTGGCGATACCAGGAAGATTTCTGAAATGAGGAAGGATTTTTTTTTCATAGTAATGATAGGTATCTTGGTCTCGCATTTGGGTGCTTGCTACTGAGAAATAAATCGATGGTAATTCAGTTGGGTCAACTTTTTCATAGATTGGTTCTTTGACTGATTTTGGTAACTTAGCTCGAATCGAACTGAGTTTTGCGCTGATATCAGGTATAGCATTCGAGATTTGATAGCCTGGAAAAAAAGTAAGCACTAGAGTACTGCGTCCAAAGGAAGTGGTAGACTCAATAAAATCAAGTTTTTCAATATTTGTTAGGACCTTTTCACAAGGCTCAGTGATCGAACGCATGACTTCCTCAGGTCCAGCGCCGTCATATTGAAATTGAATACTTAGCACACTTGGCTTTATCCTTGGATACTGTGAAGTTTCAAGGTCAAACAAGCTAATTAAGCCAACAAATAGCATTAATAAACTAATAACAATGGCATAGACGGGTTTTTTAATAAAAAAATCAGTGAAGTGGTTCATGTTTTTTCCGTGATTAAGTGAACGCCAATATCTGGCTTCCAAAAGCACCAGCCAGCTTTAATGATTTGATCACCGGCTTTTAGGCCTTTGATCACCTCGACTTGATCTTGATAGATTTGACCAATTTGAATGCTGGTTGCTTTCAATGTTTTATTTTTTTGCACTCGATAAACAAAATATTGATTTTGCTTAACTTGAATTGACGGGATAGGAATAGTTATCCAAGTGATTGGTTTTGATGATGCGTGGACTATGACGCTTTTGCCGGGCATGAAATCAGGGATATGATCGACTTTTAACCGAAATAAAGCCATTCGGCGATCAGCTTGAATTGCTTGGTCCACTGCTAATAGTGTGGCAGGTATTGTGTGATCTTTTGCTGTGGTTTGAATGCCGAATGAGCTGTTTTTAACATCGGAGATCAAATGATCAGGGACGAAAAAATCAACGAGCTGTTGATGTTTACAAGTGATATTTGCTATTGGCTGCCCTGGCCCGATATAACGACCATTTTTAATGTCCAAAATACCAATAGTACCATCACAAGGCGCAACGACTTGGGATTTTTGTAAAGCACTTTGAGCCATCACTAATTTTGCATCTGCTTGTTGATATTTTGCTTTTGTTTGCTCGTATTGTGACTGTGACATAGCTAATTCTTCAAAAAGCTTGCTAGCTGTTTGATAAGCATGCTTGGCCAACTTGAGTTGCTCTTTTGCATTGAGATATGTACCTTCTACAGCCTGTTGATCTATATAGGCAATGATTTGGCCTTGTTTTACTTGATCTCCTGAATGAACTTGGATACGTTCAATTTCACCTGGCATTTGTGCGTAGATGGTAGGACTAATTTGTGAAGTCATCGTTCCTGAGAACATCTTTTTCTCAATATGCTTGGTTTTTTTAACATGAAATACCGTCATAGAAACAGGATAAGTTTCAGGTATGGTCCAATCATCAGCAACAACGACAGATGTGACTAACAAGATAAATAACCGATGTAATATCATAGATGTATCTGTGAATCAATCAATTGACAATCATAGTGCAATCAAGTCTAAAGATCACCCATTTATTGACAAAATAAATTTTTTAACAATGGGTTATGCATCCTTATACCAAGTCCAAACAAAGATTAAACAAATAATTTTCCAGATGCCTGAAATTTCAGACCATCTCACGCTTTAATTTTCTAATTTAAAATGGGAAATGGTATTATATGAGGGGCTTTGACTCAATATCATTTGGTCAATTGAGGAAAAGGTATGCTTTTATTGGGTCTCTAGATGGTGTGATCACAAGATGTGCGCCCAAAGCGCAATGCATCTAATATGCACAGCAGCTAGAAAAGATTTTGCTTTTTTAGCGTACCGAGTTGCAATTCCTCTCCACTTTTTTTAAGTGTAGAAAGGCATTTTCCACTAGATGTCGATATTTATATAAGTGCGTATCATAATAACGTTGGTGTTTTCGGTTCTTTTTTGGAGGAATAACTGGCTCAATACCATGAGCATTGGTAGTTTCAACCATCTGGCTACTATCATAGCCTCGATCAGCAAGTAAATATTCAGCACTGATACTGTCAATTAGTGCGGTTTCTTGATTGCCTCCTATAGCACCCGCTGCATGTGGGTGAACTTTACAGTGAGAGGCATCAATCATCAGCCATTTGTTATCAGGGTTATTAATCAAAATCTCCATCAACTTTTCCCATATACCCTTATCTTTCCAACTAATAAATCTGCGATGGACGTTACTCCAATGACCATAGTCTGGTGTTAAATCACGCCAAGGCGCATCTGCTGTCAATATCTAAAATACTGCATTGATAAAGTTTCTGTTGTCTTTTGCTATACCTCCCCAGCTTCCCTTTCGACCTGGTAAGTGGGGCTCCATAGTAGTCCAAGTTTTATCCGTTATATCATGGCGTCGATGTGCTGATATTTTATGAGATAAAGCAACATCCTTTCTGTAAATTAGCATTTACTCTTTTTCTCAATCACTAAAATCTCAAATATTTTGCATTTGTTTCCCACTCTTGACTAACTTCCATCAATATGGCGGAAATCAACCGCTC
>Ga0233438_10002755_pt1 | contig 16988 bp, 15 predicted proteins | sample SI_123_September_FD_182720 | JGI IMG/M metagenome (GOLD analysis project Ga0233438, IMG submission 182720) | Seawater microbial communities from Saanich Inlet, British Columbia, Canada - SI_123_September2016_10_MG | ecosystem: Environmental > Aquatic > Marine > Inlet | place: Canada: British...
AAGCCGAGCCGTTTCACGGCACTTTCGGCCATGCTGGATTTGAATTGGAAAAATCCCTCGACGATTTAATGGCGGGGCATTTTCACATGAAGACGAGCGGGAAATATGTTCACGAATGGGGCATTGGCCGTCACCTCTTGGGCAGCCAGCTCTATGATTATTGGCGCGACCCGCATGGGTTTATTCTCGAGCATTGGACCGATGGCGATTTGATGACGGCGGATAGCCCGCCGCAAGACGTCTCCATTGTGGAAGTCGTCAAAGGGCAATACGGGCCGATACCGCATTCCAGCTTTAACATGTCGCTTCCCCTGGAAGCGGTGGACGGGTTTCGCGAAGCCACGCCCAATCTCACAGAAATGATTGTCGGGGCCATGGAAGCGCCAAAGGCCGATAGCTAAACGATAAGCTGTGAAGGGGAAGCGTCGCACCGCTTCTGTGATGTTTCTGAGATGCCTCTGAGATGCCCTCTGTCTTGCGTTCCCCCGCGGTGCTAGATAAACTCTTCTCATATCAATCGTCGGGAAGGTGTGCTGTGGATCATAAAATTGGGGTCATTCCCTTTAGCCTCGATGGTGAGCGTATCGCCATCATGTTTGTGACGTCGCAAAAGCGCGGCCGTTGGATTTTGCCCAAGGGTAATTTAAAGACCGATGAAAGCCATGAAGCGGGCGGCAAACGAGAAGCCTTTGAAGAGGCTGGCGTGAACGGCGACATTCTCACAGATTTTCCCATCACCACCGCCATCAGCAAATCTACCGCCAAAGGTTTGGTGCAAACAGCTGTGACTTATTACCCGATGTTGGTCACCGAGCAAGCCGACGAATGGCCCGAAAAGAAAAAACGCGAACGCCATTGGGCCCTGTTAAAACACGCTTATCAAGTGACCGACCGCGAAGACTATCAGCAGCTCATCGGCCTATTCGAGGCTATTTCGCCAGCTGTGTTAGCCACTGCAAAGCGTAAAAAATAACCGCCGCTAAGCTGGCCGAGGCCGGCACGGTGATAACCCAAGCGGCCGCGATAGAGACCACAAACCGACGCCGAACCAGACGCCGCTTCATATTATAACGCGTCGTTTGAAACGCTTCTTTGGCTGTCGTATTGAGGCGATGGGCGGGTTTGACCCGTTTTTTATTCGGGTTTTCCATATATTCGCGCAAGAAACCAACGCCAAAAATCGCGCCAATGGCGATATGCGTTGAGCTGACCGGCAGGCCTAAAGTCGTGGCCAAAAGCACGGTGACGGCAGACGCCAAGGCCACGCAATAAGCGCGCGGGGCGTTCAGTCGGGTGATTTTCTCGCCCACGGTATTGATTAATTTCGGGCCGAATAAAAATAGTCCCAAAGCCAAACCAATGGCGCCAATCAGCATCACCCAAAACGGCACGGCCACTTTTGCTTCTACGGTGGTGGAGGTAAGGGTCGAGACAATGGCGGCCAGAGGCCCCACCGCATTGGCAACATCATTGGCGCCATGGGCAAAGCAGAGCAGCGATACGCCAGCGACGAGCGGCACATGGAATAATTTATAAACGTCGTTTTTGCTCTGGCTCAATTGGTCAGCGCGCTTACGGATGAACGGCACAGAGGCCGCCCAGGCGGCCAGCAAAGCCAGGGTGGCATAAGTGGCGATTTCCGTGCCCGATGGTTTCCAGATTTTTTTCAACCCTTTCATCGCCATATAGGCAACAAAGGCGCTGGCCATCAGGCCGATTAAAATCGGCACCCATTTTTTGGCCGCGCTCAGGCGATCCTCGACCCGCAAGATTTTGACCTCAATGATAAATAATAAGCTGGCCGCCGCAATGCCGCCCAGCACGGGCGAGATGACCCAGCTGGCGGCGATTTTCGACATGGTGGGCCAATTGACCAAGCCAAAGCCAGCGCCTGCAATGCCAGCGCCCAAAACGCCGCCAACGATGGAATGCGTCGTCGAGACCGGGGCATTGAGCGAGGTGGCGAGATTAATCCAAAGGGCGGCGGCTAACAGCGCGCCCAACATGAGATTGCGAAAAGCGGCGACATCGACGCCGCTGCCCGGGTCGATAATGCCCTTGGAGACGGTTTTGACCACGTCGCCGCCCGCCAATAGCGCGCCCGCGCTCTCGCAAACCGCGGCGATGAGCACCGCCATCCCAATGGTTAAAACGCGCCCGCCAACCGCAGGGCCCATATTATTGGCCACATCATTGGCGCCAATATTCAGCGCCATATAGCCGCCAATTGCCGAGGCGGCGATTAAGATGATGATATTCTCGGTCGAGACCTCGAGATTGAGATAGCCCCAATAGCCCGCCACGATTAAAAACAGGCCAGCTATGAAAAAAGGCAATTTGCCGAATTGGGCATTGGCAGTCTGCTGCTGCGCAAATTCTAGCTTGCGCAAATCATTGACATATCGATTGCCTAGTTTTTTGGATTCATCGCTCATCCGTCACTCCCATATTTCCCTACCTTTTTACACTAGGATTCGGCTCATCTGGACACAAGAGATGGTTTTGCCACACCCACATCCCGCCAACATCATTGGGGGGTGTGTGTGTTTTGGCCTTGAACAATATATTTCAAGTGCCCGACGGTTTCGCGCTAGGGTGGGCAGATGATGAAGTTAGACGCTTTGGTTGAAAAAATAGCGCAGCCGCTGCTATCTCAAACGCGCGCGCGCCCGCTGGTGTTTGGCGTATCGGGCGGGCAGGGGGTTGGAAAATCGACCTTTTGCGCCGCACTCGAGGCCTATGTGCAAGCGGCCGGGCGGCGCGCCCTGACTTTGGCGCTGGATGACTTTTATCTCCCGAAGGCAGCGCGGCAGGCCTTGGCTCAAAGCGTGCATCCTTTATGCAAAACCCGCGGCGTGCCAGGCACGCATGATGTGGCGCGCTTGCAGCAAACCCTAACCCACCTCTTGGCCGGTGACGTAAGCCTGCCGCTGCCAGTTTTTTCGAAAAGCCACGATGATGTTTTGCCACCCGAGCAATGGCGACGGGTAGAGGCGCAGCCAGATATAATTTTATTGGAAGGCTGGTGCGTGGGTGCGCGAGGGTCTTTCCTCTCCCCGCATCCGCAAACCGAGTGGGAGCTGGCCCAAGATAGCGACGGGGTGTGGAAGCAATGGAGCCAAACCCAAGCCAGTGCCTATGAAGCCATTTGGGCGGCGTGCGATGGCTTGATGCTAATGCGCCAAGATGATTTCGCCAGCGTCATTGATAGTCGTTGGGCGCAAGAGCAAGACAATGCGGCGGCCAGCGGCCTTTGGCAATTCGAAAGCCGCGCGCAAGTGGCTGAGTTTTGTGCCCATTATGAAAGCTGGACGCTGGGCCTCTGGCAGGCTTTGCCGCCCCTATGCGATTTTGTCATCGGGCGCGAGGCTGATTTCACTTATCGCTGGCTAGACTGATCGGGTCGTCATCGCCTATGCTGCGGGCATGAGCGAAACCAAAATCAACGACGCGTCGAAAAGCCCTTTGGCGATAAGCTGGACCTGCCGCCATACGTGGCGCACGGCCAGCTATAATACGATGTGGTGTTTAATCGGCTGCTCGATTGGCGATATGGGGACGATTTTATTTTTTCAACTCAGCGGTATCGCTTGGCCCACGATGGCGATTATGGCTTTGGCCATTGTCAACGGTTTGGCGACGTCGATTGCGTTGGAGACATTTATCTTGGCACGGCAAATGGCGCTGAAACTGGCTTTCCGAACCGCCATTGGCATGTCGCTCATCTCGATGATTGCGATGGAAGTGGCGATGAATAGCGTCGATGTGGCGGTCACGGGCGGTGCTAAGCTGACGCTTAGCGTGGTGCCGCTGATGTGGATAGCGGGTTTTCTAGCGCCCTTGCCGTATAATTATTGGCGTCTCAAGGCTTTGGGAAAAGCCTGCCACTAAAGCCTATTTCTGGTCTTCGAGCTCGCGACGGAATTTCTTGCGTTCGTGCTCCAACAAATAGCGCTTGCGCAACCGCAAGCTGGTGGGGGTCACTTCCAGCAATTCGTCATATTCGACATAGGCCATCATATCTTCCAAAGACATGCGGCGCGGCGTTACCAAAGTTACCGCTTCATCGGTGCCAGAGGCACGCATATTGGTCAGCTTCTTGCCTTTCAGCACGTTGATTTCCAAATCATTGTCGCGGCTATGCTCGCCCACAATCATGCCCTGATAAACCGGCGTTTGCGGGTCGATGAACATGGCGCCACGGTCTTGCAAATTAAACAAAGCAAAAGCCACGGCGGTGCCGGTTTCACTGGCAATCAAGGCGCCATTGCGACGGCCCGGAATATCGCCGCTATAGGGCTGATACGAATGGAACACGCGGTTCAACACTCCCGTGCCACGGGTCTGCGTGAGGAAGTTGCTTTGGTAGCCGATGAGCCCGCGCGAGGGCGCGTGAAACACCATGCGGGTTTTGCCCGCACCGGCGGCGCGCATATCGACCATTTTGGCTTTTCTGCGGTTCATACTATCGACCACGGTAGAGGAATATTCTTCATCCACGTCAATGGTCACTTCTTCGACCGGCTCGAGTTTTTCGCTGCCTTCCATGCGGAATAAAACTTTCGGGCGCGAGACATTCATCTCAAAGCCCTCGCGGCGCATGGTTTCGATGAGAACCCCCAATTGCAATTCGCCACGACCGCCAATTTCAAAAGCGTCGCGGTTTTCACTTTCTGCGAAAGTAATCGCGACATTGGTCTCGACTTCGTCGAGCAGGCGCTGGCGAATAACCGTCGAGGTGACTTTCTTGCCTTCTTGGCCCGCAAATGGACTGTCGTTGACGGTCAAATTGACCGACATAGTGGGCGGGTCAATCGGGGTCGAGGCTAGGGCTTGCGTAATGCCCGGGTCGCCGATGGTATCGGCCACGGAGGTTTTGGTTAGGCCAGCGATGCAAATCAGGTCGCCCGCTTGCACTTCTTCTACGGGCACGCGTTTGGTGCCTTCAAAGCGCAGCAATTTGGTTAATCGCCCGGTTTCGATTTGATTGCCATCGAGGTCGATAGACTTCACGGCGGCGTTCATTTTGGCGGTGCCTTGCAAGACGCGTCCGGTGAGGCAGCGGCCAATATAAGGGTCGCTGTCCAGCAGCGTGGCCAACATGGCGAAAGGTTTATCTGGCTCCACCATGGGCGGCGGCACATGGTCTAAAACCAAATCCAGCAAGGGGGTTAGGTTTTCGCGCGGGTCGTCCAATTCCACTGCACACCAGCCATCGCGGCCCGAGGCGTAAAGAATGGGGAAATCCAGCTGCTCGGCCGTGGCGTCGAGCGAGACGAAAAGGTCAAAAACTTCGTCGACCACTTCATCGGCGCGGCCATCGGGGCGGTCGACTTTATTGATGATGACAATGGGGCGTAAGCCCTGGGCCAGCGCTTTGCCGAGCACAAATTTGGTTTGCGGCATCGGCCCTTCGGCCGCATCAGTCAGCAGAATAACGCCGTCCGCCATATCCAACACGCGCTCCACCTCGCCGCCGAAATCGGCGTGGCCGGGGGTGTCGATAATATTAATGCGAGTGTCTTTCCACGTGATGGAAGTCGGCTTGGCCAAAATCGTGATGCCGCGCTCTTTTTCCAAGTCGCCCGAATCCATGACCCGTTCGTCGACCGCCTGATTATCGCGGAACATGCCGCTTTGTTTCATAATCGTATCGATGAGCGTGGTTTTACCGTGGTCCACGTGAGCGATAATGGCGATATTGCGCAAGCCTTCGGCGGGCACAAGATTGGAAGCAGTTTCGGTTGACATGCAGAAGCCTCAAAAAAAATAAGTATGAGAGGCTTCTATCCCCTCTCGGGCGCACAAGCCAGCGTTATTTACCGCAATCGAAGACGGGCTATTTCTTGACCGCGCCGCCGGCCTCTTGCCACTCGCTGAAGCCACCAATATTGATGACATTTTCAAAGCCCATTTCTTGCATGGTTTTGCCCGCCAGAGCCGCCATGCCCCCGGCACCGCAGACCAGATAAAAAGTCTTGGATTTATCAAAAACCGGGTTGAACATAGGGCTGTCTTCATCGGCCACAAATTCGAAAAGGCCGCGCGGAATATGGTGTCCGCCGTCGATGGTGCCGCTTTCGGCAATCATATAGGCGTCGCGGACATCGATGAAAACGGCGTCCTCATCTTGATAATGGCTCACCGCCGTGGGGCCATCTATGCGCGGCACGCTGGCATTGGCTTCGCTCATATAATCCATCATTTTTTTCATTTTCGTCTCCTCAAGTAACGCAACATGGGCTGCAATAGGGTTAATAGGCCTGGTTCAAAACGTCCATCACATCCTCGGCCGTGTTGATTTTTCGTGGGTTATTGGCCACCGACATATCGCCGACCACATGCTCGGCAATGCCTTGCAAGGCCGTTTGCGGCACGCCGACGGCGCTCAGGCTTTTGGGCAATCCCATGGTTTCCATCATCTGCTCCACCGCGCCAATCATCGCATCGGCCTGCTGGGCTTGGCTGGTGCCGCCGAGCCCTAAGGTTTGCGCGGCGTCGGCCAAAGCGGCTTCGGCGCTATCGACGTTGCGGTTCCAGCGCATCACATGCGGCAAGGCCAGCGTGCTGGCTTCGCCATGCGGCACATTATAGGCGGCGCCGACTTGGTGGCGAATACCCGCCACCAGCCCCAGGCTTGCATTAAAGGCCATCGACATGGCCAAATAAGCGCCATGATGCAGGTTTTGGCGCGCCCTAAGGCGCTGCTCTTGGCTGGCTTTCGGGTCGATAGAGAGGGGCAGATTGTGAAATAAAACGCGCAAGCCCTCGCGGGCATACATATTGGTCATGGTCTTGGCTTTTTGCGACATCAGCATTTCCAGACAATCGGCAAAAATTTTCATCCCCGTGCCAACCCAAAGTCGATCGGGGGTATCGAGGCAAAAAACCGGGTCGTGAAACACCGCTTTGGGAATTAATTTCGCATCGGCAAACATCAGTTTTTCGCCAAGCGCTGGGTCGGTAATGGCCATGGCGAAGGTATATTCGCTGCCCGATAAAGTGGTGGGAATAACAATTTGCGGCAATTTGGGCTGCGCCAGCACCGGAATGGTGGGCCCCGCCTCGGGGCTATAGCGAATGCGCAAAGCTTCCAAATCATCGCCCTCGGCCAAAATCATCGCCACGGATTTGGCCATATCGACCGCCGAGGAGCCGCCGAGAACAATCAGGCCATCGGCCTTGGCGGCGCGCACTTGCGCCACCGCTTCCAGCACGCTGGGCATTTGGTTGTGGGCGGTGGAGCCCGCATAGCTGCCGCACCAGGCGGCGCCCAAAGCGGTTTGAACTTTCGCCAGATGACCGTTTTTCTCAAGCGAGGGTGTCGACAATAAAAAGCCGCGTTGAATGCCCGCCATGGCCACCACGGCGGGAAGATGGGTGATGGCCGAATTGGCGCCATGCACAATGCTTTCCGTGCGCGGCAGCCCCATAATGCCTTCGTCATCCAGGCTGGTATCTAGAGTAAGTGTCATTTGTCTCTCCCCTTTGGTCAAAACTATAGACCAGTCACCCGCTATAGACAGCGATAAAATAGCCAGCGATTAGATAGACTTTGCGCGCTCTTGTTTTCTCTCGCCGCTTCTGCCTATGCTTGGGGCGATAAAACGGGAGCGCGAGATGCAGGATTTGGAGCTATTCACCCAAGAAGTGCGAGACTTTTTGGCCGAGCATTTGACGCCCGAGCTGCGTCGGGCGGGCGAGCTATGCGCGGGCATTTATGCTGAAAAACCCGTCGGCATCGCTTGGCAGCGCATTTTGGACCAAGAAAAAGGTTGGGCGGTTCCCGCTTGGCCAGAGGCTTGGGGCGGCACGGGGTGGTCTTTGGAACAACATGCGATTTTTCAACGCGAGATGACGCTGGCCAATGCCCCGGTTTTGGCCCCCAATGCCATTGGCATGGTGGGGCCGGCCATTTTGGCCTATGGCACAGAGGCGCAGAAAAACCATTATCTGCCGCGCATCCGCAGCGGCGAAGATTATTGGGCGCAGGGCTATTCGGAGCCCGGCTCTGGCTCTGACTTGGCCTCCTTGCAATGCAAAGCCGAACGCGACGGCGACGAATATGTCATCCATGGCACGAAAATTTGGACGACCCATGCGCAATGGTCGAATAAGATTTTTTGTTTGGTGCGCACCGATAATTCGGGCAAGCCGCAGCACGGCATTACGTTTTTATTGTTTGATTTAAATTTGCCCGGCATTGAAGTGCGTCCGCTGATTTCCATCTCAGGCGACCATGAGTTTAACCAAGTGTTTTTCGAAAACGTCCGCGTGCCCGTCTCGGCCGTTTTGGGACAAGAAAACGACGGTTGGACGGTCGCCAAATATTTGCTGCAACACGAGCGCGGCAGCTCTTACGCCCCCGGCCTTCAAGTGCGGCTTCAAAGGGTGCGTGATTTTGCCGCCTCCGAGCGCGATGGCAGCGGCGCACGTTTGGGCGAAGACCCAGATTTTTGTCGCAAATTGGCCGCCGCCGAAATTGAGCTCATGGCCATGCAGGCGTTCGAAGATAAAATTTTCTCAGCCGTCAAATCAGGTGAGCCTGTGGGGGCTTTATCGTCGGCGGTAAAAATTCGGGGCACGGAATTACGCCAGCGTGTGACTGAGTTAGCGGTCGAGGCCGTGGGGTTCTATGGCCTGCCGTATCAGCCAGAAGCGCGCCGCCCCGAAGCCAATGTGGCACCGCTTGGGTCGGGTTTGGCGGCCACCGCCATGCCGCAATATTTAAACGATAGAGCGGCCAGTATCTATGCCGGCTCGAATGAAATTCAGCGCAATATTATGTCCAAAGCCTTGCTTGGGCTTGCTTAAGTCGCGCGGTTCCCCCTTTTCAATTTGGCTGCACTATTTATACTATGGGGCAGATAGATGGAGTTACTCATGTTAGATGCAAAAGACCTAGACGCTTTCACGCAAGACGCGAAAAATTGGTTTCAAGAAAACGCGCCCAAGCAAACCGATTTCATGCTGCCGCTCACCTTCATGGAAGTGGGCACGGATGAGCAATTTCATTTTCTGCGCGACTGGCAAAATAAAGTTTACGAAGCCGGATATTTGGGCGCCCATTGGCCCAAAGAATATGGCGGCGGCGGGCTAGATAAAGCTTTTCAAGATGCCGCCACGCGCGCGATGGCCGTCGAACGCACGCCGATTATGCTCAATGCCATTGGCCTCAATTGGACCGGGCCTTTGCTGCTAGACCGTGGCTCGGAAGCGGAAAAGAAAAAATATATTCGCGGCATTTTATCGGCCGAAGAAATTTGGTGTCAGGGTTTTTCCGAACCCGACCATGGCTCTGATTTGGGCAATGCCCAAACCCGTGCGGTGCGCGATGGCGATGAATATGTCATCAATGGCTCGAAAATTTGGACGACGCAGGGCAATTATGCCGACCATATGATTTTACTGGCGCGCACCAATCCAGAAGCCGAAAGCAAATATAAAGGCCTTAGCTTTTTTCTGGCGCCGATGAAAGCGGAGGGCATTCAAACCGTCCCCATTCGCAAATTGACGGGCGAATATGGTTTCACTCAGACGTTTTTCGACGATGCGCGCATTTCAGCCGATTGCCTGATGGGCAAAGAAGGCGAAGGCTGGCTCATCGCCATGCAGACGCTCGAATATGAACGCGGCGCCCGCTCCGGCCAAGCCGGCGGCCATGTGATGATGCTATCCGACCCGAATGATATTATCGCTCTGGCGCGCAGCGCCCAATTGAACGGCAAGCCAGCCATTGAAGACCAAGCCGTGCGCGAAGAATTGGTTCACCTGATGACCGAAGCGCGCGCGCTGGGCCTCGCGTCACGGCGCGATAAATTGCAACCCTTGACCCAAGACCGGCCGATGTCTCTGGCTTTGGGCAGTAAATTATCGAGCACAGATTTCTACCAAAGGCTCAATGCTTTCGCGATTACTTTGCAAGGCACGCGGGCGGCTTATTATGTGGGCGATGAGAGCGCCCATGATAATGGCATTTGGCAGCGTGGCTATTTGAACAGTTTCTCGGCCACCATTGGCGGCGGAACCTCGCAAATTCAACGCAATATTATTGGCGAGCACGTGCTCGGCCTCCCCAAAAGCTAGCCGTTCAAAACCAAGGCTTCAGCGAGAAGACTGTAAAGAAAAGGAAGACCCTATGTCGGCATATATAGGCCCAGGCATCACCCCCACCATCGGTTTGTCGGAAGAGCAAGCTCAGCTCATCGATATTGCGGCCGCTTTTTGCCGCGATAAATCGCCGATGGACAAAGTCCGCCATTTGCTCGACGACGAAGCCGGATATGACCCCGCCGTATGGCGCGAGATGGCTGATTTAGGGTGGATGGGCATTGCCATTCCAGAAGAATTTGGCGGCATTGGTCTGGGCCTCGGCGAGGTTGTGCCTTTGGTCGAATATATGGGGCGCGCGATGATGAGCTCGCCTTTCGTGGGCACCACGCTGGCGGCGCAAGCGCTGTTGCGCGGCGGCACACAGGCGCAAAAGCAAACGCTCTTGCCGCAATTGGCCAGCGGCGCGCCTGCCAGTCTGGCCCTATGCGAAGCCCATGCGGATTGGGATTTACAAAACCTAAGCTGCTCCGCGAAAGCCGATGGCGAGGCTTTGGTTTTATCGGGCACAAAATATTTAGTGCCTCATGCGGCGGCCGCCGAGCTGATAATTGTCAGCCTTGCTTATGAGGGTGCGCCGGCTTTGGTGGTTCTGCCCAAGGCAGAAGTTGCGGCGTCGCGCCTGACCCGCGAGAAAATTATCGATGATACGCAGCGCGCCTATGCGCTCGATTTAGAGGGCCTGCGTTTGCCGAAATCGGCTTTGATGGATGTGTCTTTGGCGGGCGAGACCTTGGCGCATATTGAGCTTACGGCGGCTTTATTGCTGGCTGCGGATATGTGCGGCGGGGCTTTTTCGTGCCTTGATTACACGCTGGATTATCTCAAAACGCGCAAGCAATTTGGCAAGCTCATCGGGTCTTATCAGTCTTTGAAACACACGGCGGTCGATGTGCATCAGGCCTATGAGCGGGCGCGGTCGCATTTATATTCGGCGGCTTTTTTGGTCGACCAACAAGGCGAAGGCGAAATGGCTGTGCGCATGGCGAAAGCCGAAGCGGGCGAGGCCTATAGTTTTGCCGCCGACCGCGCCATTCAATTTCATGGTGGCTTTGGGTTCACCTATGATTGCGATGCGCAGCTCTATCGCCGCCGCGCCATTATGGGTTGCGCCCTGCATGGGGATGCGCGCTATCACCGCCGCAAACTCGCGGACTTAATGTTTTAGTCGCTCTATTTAAAGCGGTCAGAACGAAAATTTATGCACTAATTTTGCCGCCAGGCTCGGCTGGCTGAGCTGGCCGGCCCCGCCTCCGGTCTTATGTCTGGCGCTGCGTGTCGTTTCAAATTCGGTCCAAGCCAGACCCGACCCGCAATGGTAGCGCCGACGGAAACCATCGAAACACGGCTGTTCCGAGACTTGCCCCCCGACCACGAGCATATTATCGACCCGAAGGCTGGCCATGGTTTGGTGCCCGAGGCGGATGGCGGCGCCAAACCCTAGGCTGAGGTGAGGGCGCGCTTGATATAAATCGGCCGAATAGCCAGCATCGACCGATACGGGCAAAAGCCAAGTTACTTTGTCGGGCGCGCCTTGGCTCGGCAAAGCCAATAATCCGCTGGCGGAGAATTGCGGGCGCGTGGATTGATAAAATTCAGAGGCATTATAGGCCTCTCCATTGAGGCCAAAAAAACGCCCATCCCAGACTTTCGAGCCTTGGTGCTGGCTTTGCGCTTGAAAATGCAATAGCTGCCAATCGCGCGCCCAGCTGGCGCTTGGCACAAGCAGCGCCAGCACGAGGGCGGCCAAGCACGCCTGTTTTAGGTAAATCGTGTTCAAGTGTTTCATTCGGCGGCCAGCTCCCCTTGTGGGCTCAGCGCATTGGCCAAGTCGAGTTTGCCGTGTCCAAACACTTCGTCGATGCCGGCGGCGCCAATATCGGTGGCGGTTTCGAGCAAGAGGGTTTTTAATTGCCTGCCATCGAGGAACGGAAATTTATGCCGCACCAAAGCCGCCGCGCCAGTTACGCGCGGGGCGGCAAAAGACGTGCCCGCGGCATCGCCAGCCGATAAAACATCATCATGGGCAACGATGAAATCATTTTTCATATCGCCCGCCGTATGGCTATAGGTGGCGATATCGGTGCCCGCATCATTGAGGGCGCCAACCCAAATGACAGCATCTTTATCGGCCAGGCCATTGGCTCTTTGCCGATAAACGACGGCGGCATCAAAACTGCATTCTTGAATGCGGCGGTCGGGGCATAAAGCGCCCGAGTTGCCCGCCGAGAAGACAAACAACATGCGGTCGCTATAGGTCGCCGGTCCGGTGGTTCGATATCCGCCCGCCACCGCAGAGGCGACGTCCGCGTCAAAGGCGGTATTCTCTTCATTGGTGAGATGGTTAAACCGGGCAGCGCCGAAAGAATTATTGACGATATGAAACGCATTGGCGTCGAAATCGACCCAATTATCAAACGCACTGGACATGACGAAATCAAAATTTCGCATCTCAAGCGTCGCCTCAGGCGCGACGGAATTGACCACGAGGGAGACATAATCGCCATGGCTATCGATGCGATCATTATCGGTAAACCCGTCCAAGATAGCCACTTTCACGCCCCTGCCGGTCCAGCCCGCATCCCATTGAGTGGTGGCACTTGTGTCGGTGCTGGCAATCGGTAAATCGGCGCTATTGAGGGCCGTATGGGCGGCAAATAAAGAGCCGTAAGACACGCCGGAAGGAGCATCATATGGGTGCTCGCGCAATTCGGCGCCGAGAAACAAAGCGCTGTTGGTTGCCGCGCGCGTGGAGGGGGTGCCAATTTCGTAGGAGGAGCCAAATTCGCTGGTATAGTCTTCCGCATTCTCGTCGCCAATGTTTTGCTCAGCATGGACGGGATCGATTTTCACATCCTGAGAAAATTTAGCGCAAGCGGCAAGCGACGGCAGCAGGGCGAGGCATAAAACCACGCGCGGAAACCATGGTTCCCCCAGACGCCCCCGCCCACGTGCAACACTTGGTTGCTTTTTGAAAAACTCACGCATACACACTACTCAAATTTACACTGCGTATTTTCCCCGATTTGATGCCTCTAGGCAAGGTTCGCAATAAGGCGAGCCGTCGGGTGCGTGTTTATGGCCGCATTTATGGCCGCGTTTTTGGCTAAGTCCCGCGACCGGCGTTAACGCTCTCAAGCTTTGCAAAGCCCCTCGCCTTGGGTAAGCTAAACGCAACTATTTTTTACAGATTAAAGGAGCGGTTCCATGAGCCAGATAATCGATTTCATTTTTGATTTTGCCAGTCCCAATGCCTATTTGGTGCATAAAATTGTGCCGGAAATAGAGGCGCGAACCGGCGCAAAATTTAACTATATCCCGTGTCTTTTGGGCGGCATTTTTAAGTCCACCAACAATCAGGCGCCGATGATTGCCTTTGGGGAAATACCCAATAAAATGGCTTATGAAAACCTAGAAATGCAGCGGTTTATTGACCGCCATGGTCTGACGAAATTCAAAATGAATCCGCATTTTCCGGTCAATACGCTGATGCTCGTGCGCGGCGCGATTGCGGCCCAAAAGGACGGGTTTTTGCCCGCCTATATCGATGCGATGGTGGCCGCGCTTTGGGAGCAGGGCTTGAAGCTTGATGACCCCGAAGTGTTGCACAAAGCCTATGCCGATGCGGGCTTTGATGCCGACGCGTTAATGACGCAAATGAGCGATCCGGAGGTGAAAGCCGAGTTAGTCGCCAACACCGAACAAGCGGTAAACCGCGGCGCTTTCGGCATTCCGACTTTCTTTGTTGGAGACGACATGTTCTTCGGCAAAGAGCGCCTCGACCAAGTGGAAGAGGCGCTTCGCCAATAGGCTAATTTAGCGGCGAGCCTTCGATGGTGATGCGGTGCATCTCGCGACGCACGCCATGATAATCGTTCAAAGCATAGTGCCACGTGCAGCGATTGTCCCAAATGGCGATGGAGCCTTCGGCCCATTTAAAACGCGTTGTGTGCTCCATCAAAGTGGCGTGCTGATAGAGATAGGCCAATAATGGCTGGCTTTCCGCAGAGGTCCAGCCCTCAAAATGCAGGGTAAAAGCCGGATTGACGTAAAGCGCTTTGCGGCCGCTTTCCGGATGCGTGATGATAACCGGATGCACGGCGTCTTGCGTGGCCTTATCGGCATTTTCAAACACATCATCCATCTCGGCGCGATAGTCCGATTGGTCGCCAAATATATGTCGGCTCGAATGCACAGCCTTCATGCCCTCCAGGGTCTTTTTCAGGCCCGGCGATAGGCTCTCATAAGCTTTATACATGCAGGCAAAAAGCGTGTCGCCGCCCACTTTGGGGGTTTCGCGCGCCAATAAAATAGAGCCCATGGCAGGAATTTGATCATAGCTATGGTCGGTGTGCCAGCCGCCGCCGATGTTGGTTTTTTGGTCTTTTTCTTTGGTAACCGAAGCTATTTTCTCATAGCCATCGAGCTTGGGGAAAAACCGATTCACATTAATCTCGCCCCAACGTTCAGCAAATTCTATGTGCTGTTCGGGCGTAATCGATTGGTCTCGCAAAAACACCAATCCATTGTCGACAAAAGCTTGTTGGATTTGCTGGAACTGCGGGTCAGTTAGGGATTGGCCGATGTCCACATTGGCCACTTCGACACCGACACCGCCGGACACTGGGTTGATTGCAATCTCACTCATGAATTTTCTCCCTCATTGTGACAAAACTCTACACCTGAATTCTTGGGGGGGACAAGCCAGTATTTTGCCGTTTTGCGGTTTTTCGAAGGCTTGGTTTCTGGCTTTTGGGGGCTCAGGAAAGTTAGGGAATTCCGCCATTTGTGGTAATTTTGTGAGGGAAACTGTGATAAAACATAGAAGAGTCGAGTGATTCGAAATCATATGGCTCTGAAGGCGTGTGCCGGGTTTGTTGGTGGGCGCTCAGTTACGGGTGTTAATTTTGCGTAGGGTGTATGAAGCCAATGAGTAAAGCGGAAGCCTTTCTCGCCAGTGCCGTGCAAATCGCCGGGCCCCTGACGCGCTTGCAAGAGCGCATCGTGGCCGTCAAGCTTCACCCCGACGCCGTGTCGGTTCTCCAGCTCAACCCGACGCTGGACGATTGGAAGCTCGATAGGCTGGTCAGCTGGTCGCTCGATAACGCCATTGGCCGCCAACCGGTGCAACAAAACTATCCTTATTTGGTTGACCAAATTGCCGCCGCCGCCAATGAGGCGGCTGTCGATGGCGTCGATGCGGGCATTTCCATTCCCGCTAATTTATTTGATACGCGAACTCTCACTTTGCCTTTCATGTCGCAGGCGGAGCTGGAGGAAGAGGCGCAAGAGCCCGAGTTTTGGGAAGAGTTTGACCCAGAGCTCAGCAATCTTGCCGGCCGCATTGTTAAGTTTCAAATTCTATATGGCAATGAAAATGAAGACCGCACGGTGGTGCTTTTATCCTCCATATCGGCAGCCGATTTAGAGCGCTATCGCGGCTTGATGCTCGATGCGAATTTACTGCCAGTGTTCATCGAGAACGAAGTTTTCTCTCTGGTCAACGGCATTTACGCACGCATGAGCGCCGAGGATGTTTTCAAACCTTTCTCGATTGTGCATTTGTGCCCGGGCAATAATTTACTGGTCTCGAACATGCGCGGGCGATTGGTAACCCAGAAAATAAATATCTCCGATTTCGACGAAGCCCTGCTGATGGAACTCGAGGGCGTGGACGAGCCGGGTGGCGATTTTTGGGATGAGGTCGCCATTCGCGTCAGCGAGCAAGTCAAGCAAGCGATTGCCTTTGTCGTTGAGACCTATGATTTTCCCAATCCAGACAAAGTGTTTTTCGTGTCTGAATATAAATCGATGGATAATTTCATCACGCTGGTAGAAGACCGATTGGGCACGGCGCGCGTCATCGTCTATGACGCGATGGAAGATGTGGACGTGGTGAACGAGCACGCCAAATATATCGATTATTTTGAAAACCCATCGGTGTTTACCACGGCCATCGGGCTGGCCACGCAAGGGATAAACGTAGAAGGCCACGGCCACGACGATTTGCACCGCCGCCTTATCTCGATGAATTTTTTGGAAGACGCGCCGCGCATTCGGCGCAATCGCCAATTGGGCGCTTTAAACCGCATTCTGAGTTTGGCCATTATTGCCGTTCTGGTTTTTTCGGGCAGTGTTTTAGGGGTCAATACGATACCCGCCTATCTGCAAACCCGAGAGGCCTCGAAACAGCACAGTGAAGCGCTCGGCATGGCGCAAACGCAAAACTTGCGGCGCAAAGTCAGTGAAGCCAAATTACTGGAAGCCAATTCTGTTTTGGCCAATATGCGAAAAAATGCCGTTAAAAAAGGCCACACAAAATTTTTGGCCGCCTTGCCAAGCGTGATGCCGATTGGCACAGAGTTACAATCGCTCAAGATTTCTGAAACCGATGGCGTGTTTTTATCGGGCTTGGCGACGGGCAATGAGCAAGTCAATGAGATGAAACGAAACCTGCGCACCAAAGGATTGGTCAACCGCGACCCGGCGGTGGATTTAAAGCGCGAAGATGATTTCTGGGCCTTCGAAATGACCATGAAATTAGCGAGGCCAGAATAATGTCTTCGTCGCCGCTCAGCCCCCAAATCTCAGCCGCCAATCGGCCTTCCACGGCGTCTCTTTCGCCAGAAGCGCGCGCGCTGTTGAGCGAATTATCCACGCAAGAGTTTACGCCAGCGCCCGCCCCCCGTTTCGATAGCCCAACGCAAATGGCGCCCGCCCCCGAGGGGCTTTTGGCCCCCCATGAAGATGCGCGCGCCGTCGCTTTTGCAGATTTGTTGAACCATGTGGGAGACGCCGCCCCCGAAACCGCGTTTGACGAAGCCTCGGCCTTGGCTGCGGTGGAAAATTACAAAGCGGAAAAAAACACCCATCCCTCT
>Ga0233438_10002760_pt1 | contig 16958 bp, 11 predicted proteins | sample SI_123_September_FD_182720 | JGI IMG/M metagenome (GOLD analysis project Ga0233438, IMG submission 182720) | Seawater microbial communities from Saanich Inlet, British Columbia, Canada - SI_123_September2016_10_MG | ecosystem: Environmental > Aquatic > Marine > Inlet | place: Canada: British...
AAATATAAAAAAACGGCTACACTTTATAAAAGTATAACCGTTTTATTGTTTTAGTAGCGGGAGCTGGACTCGAACCAGCGACCTTCGGGTTATGAGCCCGACGAGCTACCTACTGCTCTATCCCGCGATTAGGACTACAAAGATACAATAAATCACCAAACCCGACAAGGGTTTTGTACCTTTGCTATCTATGCATAAATCAGGATTTGTCAATATCATCGGAAACCCAAACGCAGGGAAATCCACCCTGATGAATGCCTTTTTGGATCAAAAACTATCCATCATTACTGCCAAAGCACAAACAACCAGACACCGAATCTTTGGGATTTATAATACGCCTGATGTGCAAGTGGTTTTCTCTGACACACCAGGAATCATCAAGCCAGATTATGCATTGCAAGAACGCATGATGGATGCCACAAACTCAACTTTTGAAGATGCCGATATCATGCTCCTTCTTGTGGCTGTTGATGACAAGCGGGAATTTGACGAAAAGACATGGAAACGAATCGCCAACTTTGCGGGCAAATTACTTCTCGTATTCAATAAGGTTGACCTATCGAACCAAAAAGATCTCGCACAACTTGCATCCTCATGGCAAGAAAAACTACCACAAGCCGAAGCCTGGAGTATTTCTGCAACCGAATCTTTCCGAGTTTTGGAGTTACGGGATCGTATTGCATCTCTACTACCCAATCACCCACCTTTTTTTCCCAAGGATCAAATCACAGACAAACCCGAGCGTTTCTTTATCAATGAGGCCATACGGGAACAAATCCTATTGCGATATCAAAAGGAAATACCCTATGCTGTTGAGGTGTTGACAGAGCAATTTGAAGAAACGGAAAACATCATCCGAATTCGAAGTGTTATTGTGGTTGAAAGGAACTCCCAAAAAGGGATTGTCGTTGGAAGTAAAGGAAGCGCGATTAAACACGTTGGTACGGAGGCACGAAAAACCCTCGAAACCTTTTTTAACAAGAAAATTCACCTCGAATTGTTTGTCAAAGTCAATAAAAATTGGCGGTCAAATCATACACAATTGCAGCGTTTTGGCTATTCTTCTTCTCAAAAGAAGTAGTTTTACCAACTAAATGAATACATTTTGAGCAATTTTGTCGCCATTATCGGAAGACCCAATGTTGGAAAGTCAACACTTTTCAATCGTCTCATTCAGCGCAGAGAAGCCATTGTAGATTCGACAAGTGGGGTGACTCGTGATCGTCATTACGGAAAAACAGACTGGAACGGTAAAGAAATCACCCTGATCGATACGGGTGGATATGTCGTTGGTGGGAATGATACATTCGAAGCTGAAATAGATCAGCAAGTCAAAGTGGCCATTGAGGAGGCCGACGCAATTTTGTTTGTCGTGGACGTCGAAGTCGGGGTTAGTGTGATGGATGAAGAAGTTGCACACCTATTGCACCGATCGGATAAGGCAGTCTTGCTCGTCATCAACAAAGTTGACAATGCTTTACGTGTCCCTGATACCGTTGAGTTTTTTGCTTTGGGAATTGATAAAACTTTTCATGTTTCTGCCGTAAACGGGTCAGGGACGGGAGAACTCTTAGATGCCGTAATCCATGCCCTTCCAGAGGGCAAAGAGCCCGAAAACAGCGATTTACCTCGTTTTGCTGTCGTCGGTCGTCCAAATGCAGGAAAGTCGTCATTTATCAATGCCCTATTGGGTCAAGAACGAAACATCGTTACAGATCAAGCAGGCACGACTCGAGATAGCATTGATACCGTTTATAACCAATACGGATTTGAGTTTGTTCTTGTGGATACTGCAGGAATCCGGAAAAAATCAAAAGTCAAAGAAAACATCGAATTTTATTCAGTGATGCGTGCGTTGCGCTCCATCGAATATTCAGACGTCTGTTTGGTGTTATTTGATGCTACAAGAACCTTTGACAGTCAAGTTAAAAATATCTTTTGGTTGGCAGCTCGCAACCATAAGGGGATTGTGATTTTGGTCAACAAATGGGATTTGGTTGAAAAAGATACCCAAGCAACCAAGGCGTTTTCAGAAACCATCCGTGAGGAAATCGCTCCTTTTGTAGATGTCCCCATTGTTTTTATTTCAAGTATCACCAAACAACGCGTCTTTAAAGCCATCGAAACGGCTGTAGAGGTTTACCAAAAAAGAAGCAAACGAATCGTCACTCGCGAACTCAATGACTTTATGCTCCCAATCATTCAGAAATATCCACCGCCAGCGATTAAGGGAAAGTATGTAAAAATCAAATTTTGCGTACAGCTACACAGTGACCATCCCCAGTTTGCATTTTTCTGCAATCTACCGCAATATGTTAAAGAGCCATATAAACGGTTCTTAGAGAATAAATTAAGAGAACATTACGACTTTAGGGGATCTACCATTGATGTATTTATCCGCAAAAAATAACTAGAGGTTTTCTCGAATTCGGAGCAGTTCCTCACGAATGGATTTGAGTCGTCGAACGATTTGGTGTTGACTGCTGTTTTGCGAATGGATTTCTTTTTTTGCCCCTTCCAAGGTAAACCCTCTTTCTTTGACCAAAAAATGGATCAGCTCGATTTTATCGATATCCTGCGCTGTGAATTTTCGTGTTCCTTTGGTATTTTTCTTTGGGGTTAAAATCTCGAATTCCTTTTCCCAAAACCGAATCAATGACGGATTTACGTCAAAGGCCTCAGCGATTTCACCTATGCTGTAATAAAGTTTTTCTGGCAGCTTGGTACGCATTTAGTCAAGGGATTGATTTTCGCGGTTGGCTGCTTCAAGCAAGGCATTAAACTCTTCGGTGTTCAGGTCTCCGTAGTAGAAATTAATGGGATTTAAATGTTTTCCATCCTTTCGAATCTCATAATGAAGGTGAGGAGCCACAGAGCGACCTGTGTTCCCGACAAAACCAATCACATCCCCACGTTTTACTTGCTGACCCCGACGAACATTGTACTCACTCAAGTGCCCAAAGAGGGTGACGTAACCAAACCCGTGATCGATACGAATGTGTTTTCCATAACCAGCCGAACGCGAATCTACTCGGATTACTTTTCCATCGCTGGGTGCATAGATTGGTGTGCCTGTTGGCGCCGAAAAATCCATCCCTTTGTGCATTCGTCTCGATTTGGTAAATGGGTCAGTACGCCAACCATAGCCCGAAGCCATACGGCGGAGGTCGTCATTATTGATTGGTTGAATAGAGGGAATCGCAGAAAGCAAGATTTCTTTGTCCAATGCCATTCTTTGGATTTCGTCAAGGGATTTAGATTGAACCACAATCTGTTTGGACAGGACTTCCATTTTTTTTGTCGTATTGATAATCAACTCAGAATTATCAAAGCCTTCCAAATCAGCATATCGGTTGACCCCTCCAAAACCAGCTTTCCGAACATCGTCCGAAATGGGGTTTGCCTCAAAAATGACTCGATAAATTTGGTTGTCACGATCTTGCAGATTGTCCAATACACTTTCAATCTGTTTCATTTTGCGATTGAGCTGCTCATACTGTAGTTGGTAATTCTGAATTTCTCTTGCTTGGGCGATCTCTTTCGGAGTTTCAATCACTGGTGAGGATAACAATACCAATAACATAATCAGCCCAAAAAGAGCGGAAACGGTTGTAAAGACAAAAGCATTGCGAAAACGAACACTGTTGTTGACCTCAATTCTTTTGTAAGAAAGGGTCTCTTGGTCGTAATAAAACTTATACTTTGGCATTCGTTAAAATGTGCTAATTTTACACGCAATTACATGTAAATCTTTGCAAATATAAAAAATGTTGTTTCAACTTATGGCATTTGCAAATTAAAGGGGTTCTATGAAGGCGCAAGAAATTCGGCAATCGTTTTTTGATTTTTTTCAGTCAAAATCACATAAAATTGTTCTTTCGGCTCCGTTGGTAAACAAAAACGACCCATCACTTCTCTTTGTTAATGCGGGTATGAACCCGTTTAAAGAGTTCTTTTTAGGGCATAAAAAAGCAACAGACAAACGAGTAGCAGATACCCAAAAATGCTTGCGCGTTTCTGGTAAGCACAACGACTTGGAAGAAGTTGGAAAAGACACCTATCATCACACCTTATTTGAAATGCTTGGAAACTGGAGTTTTGGAGATTACTTCAAGCAAGAGGCCATTGCCTACGCATGGGAGTTTCTGACAGATGTGATGAAGATCAGTAAAGCGGATTTATATGTAACTGTCTTTGAAGGCGATGAATCAGATTGCTTAGAAACCGATACCGAAGCCATTTCGTTTTGGAAAAAACACATAGCATCTGACCGGATTTTGATGGGCACCAAAAAAGATAATTTTTGGGAAATGGGGGATCAGGGACCATGCGGGCCTTGCTCAGAAATCCATGTGGATATTCGCTCTGCGGAAGACAAAGCCAAAACACCAGGATCGGAGCTGGTCAACAAAGACCACCCACAGGTTGTTGAAGTCTGGAACTTGGTCTTTATAGAGTTTAACCGTAAAGCAAACGGATCTTTAGAAAAGTTACCAGAAAAGCACATCGATACGGGTATGGGCTTTGAAAGACTTTGTATGGTTGTGCAGGGCGTCCAATCTAATTATGATACGGATGTTTTTATTCCCTTGATTCGCGAAATCGAAACGCGAACATCCACCTCTCATGGCAGTGATGAACCTATCGACATTGCGATACGTGTAGTTGCCGACCACCTTCGTGCGGTTTCCTTCTCGATTGCTGATGGGCAATTGCCATCAAATAATGGCGCTGGTTATGTCATCCGTCGCATTCTTCGTCGTGCCATTCGCTATGCATATACCTTCCTCAATCAAAAGAAACCTTTTATCTACACCCTAGTCGAAACGCTTACTCTCCAAATGGGAAGTGCTTTCCCCGAGCTCAAAGAGCAGCAAAACTTTATTCAAAATGTAATTAAAGAAGAGGAGCAATCGTTTTTAAAAACACTCGCGCAAGGATTGGGAATGTTACAACAACTGATGTCCTCGAGTTCGGGTAAAGAATTGTCAGGGGCTAAGGCCTTTGAATTGTATGACACTTTTGGATTCCCAATCGATTTGACGGCATTGATTCTTTCGGAACACGGCATGACCCTGAATGCGAAAGACTTCCAAAATGAAATGGACAAGCAAAAGGCGCGTTCACGTGCCGCCTCTAAAGTTGATACGGAAGACTGGGTGGAGCTCCTCGATGATGAGGAACAAGAGTTTGTCGGATATGACTTGCTTTCAACTGCTGTTCGGATTGTTCGTTACCGAAAAATAACCAATAAGTATGGCGACTTATTTCAGTTGGTTTTCAACATCACGCCTTTTTACCCAGAGGGTGGAGGTCAAGTTGGCGATAAAGGCTATTTGGAAGCACCCAACGGAAATGTAACCTATATCTACGACACCAAGACAGAAAACAACATTATCGTCCACACGGCCAACCAACTTCCTGCCAATGTCAATGTGAGGTTTAAAGCAGTTGTGGACAAACAAAAACGCGATGCAACTTCGAGTAACCACACAGCAACGCATTTATTGCATCAGGGCTTGCGCAGCGTTTTGGGAGAACATGTCACTCAAAAGGGGTCAATGGTCCGATCGGGCTATTTGCGTTTTGATTTTTCTCATTTTTCAAAGCTCACCCAAGAGGAGCTACATGCTGTCGAAAATTTTGTCAATGCCAGAATTCAAGAACAAATCGATGCGCAAATCACACCCAAAGTACCTTACGACCAAGCGATAGAAGATGGTGCGATGGCTTTGTTTGGAGAAAAGTATGGCGATACGGTGAGAACAGTTCGTTTTGGCGAGTCGATTGAACTATGCGGAGGCACCCATGTATCGAATACTGCAAAAATATGGCATTTTACAATTACAAGCGAATCTGCAGTTGCATCTGGAGTGAGAAGAATTGAAGCAGTTACTGGTGAGGAGGCCAAAAAACTGGTCTATGAGCAAGCAGCGATGATGGAAGCGGTCAAGTTGCAATTAAAAAATCCGAAAGACCTTGTGCAATCAGTTCAAGCTTTGCAAGAGGAAAATGCTAAACTCAGAAAAGAATTGGACAAGTTAGGCACACAGCTCGTGCAGCAAATGACTGCCGACTTGGAAAGTGAAATCCAATCTCACAAAGGCATTTCATTGCTTTGTATGGAAGTCAACCTCAATGCAGCGGGGATGAAAGACGCCTTATTTCAAATCGGAAAAAACCGAAAAGATCTGGTTGCCATTCTCGGTAGCAAAAAAGACGGTAAACCGATTTTGTCTTGTTATGTGTCCAAGGAATTAGTCTATCAGGGCACCTACCAAGCCAATACGATTATCAAAGAGATTGGCCACTACATAGAGGGTGGTGGCGGAGGTCAACCATTTTTTGCGACTGCTGGCGGAAAACATCCTGTGGGATTGTCAGATGCGTTGCAGGCGGCCAAAGACCTACTCTAAACCTTGTTTTTAAATCCATAGGGGCAGTGCCTACAGTTGCTCTCACAGCAATACCCCCTTTTTAAATGGTATTTTTCAGTAAACACCAAAAAGCCCTCCAGAGTTTGATAGGAGTCACCGTCCTCCATTGGGATAAATTTCTTTTTCACACGCTAAAAGTAGTCGTTTTTTTGACAAGCTGTACTTTTACGTATGTTTAACCATCCACGACCATCTGTAAACCAAACCCTTAGGTTACAAGAGATTGAAGGAGAATTGGAAATTATTTTGAAAAGAGAAGACCAGATTCACCCTGATATCTCAGGAAACAAGTGGAGAAAACTCAAATACAATTTTCAACACGCTAAACAAAATGGGCACCAAAGCGTTTTGACTTTTGGCGGTGCTTTTTCCAATCATTTAGCAGCTGTCGCTGCTGCTGGACACCAATACGGTTTTCAAACCCACGGTATTGTACGTGGTGAGGAATTGGAGACCCAAACCCTTAACCCAACATTGGAGTATTGCACAAAAAAGGGCATGGTGTTGCATTTTGTCAGCCGATCGTTGTACAAAATCAAAAAATATGCTTTAGCGAGCGTGATTATTGATGATAAATATCCTTATGTCATTCCAGAAGGGGGTACCAATGAGTTGGCGGTAAATGGGTGTGCGGAAATCCTGACTTCTGCTGATAAGGAATTCGATACGATAGCAGTCGCTGTGGGAACAGGGGGTACCATGGCGGGTTTAATCCAATCGACATACGATCATCAGCATGTTGTTGGATTTCAGGTGGTAAAAGATATCGAAATCCCCAGTCGGATTCGTACCTTTGTCAGCAATGACAGATGGTCATTGGTGTCAACTTACGGTGAGGTGGGTTATACCAAAACACCAAAATCATTAATTGATTTTGCCCATTGCGTAGCAGATCAAACGGGCGTGATTCTCGACCCGCTATATACCGCTCCGATGTTATGGCATTTGATAAAAAATTGGAAAGAAAACACATGGAATTTTGGAAATCGTTTGCTGATGATACACACCGGGGGTCATCAATCGATCAAAGGGGTCAATCAGCGTTTGGCGCAACAAGGCAGTTCGTTGCGCTGGCCATGCTAGTGCTTTTGGCATCATGCGGAAGTAAAAAGCAGGTTTACTATGCAGATGCAGCGATGAATGAACAAACCATCACTGCTAAGGATAAAGATCAAAAACAATATCAAAAGAAAAAAGACAAGCAGGTCGTATATTCTTCCGATCCAACGACTCGATATATCCAACAGTATGCCGCCATTGCACAAGAAGAAATGCGTCGCTACAAGATTCCAGCGAGTATCACCTTGGCACAAGGACTGCTCGAATCTCAATTGGGACAAGGCGTGCTTGCTCAAAAATCAAATAATCATTTTGGAATCAAATGCAAGCGTGAGTGGAAGGGAAAGAAGGTATATCATGACGATGATGCTCCAGGCGAGTGTTTTCGGGCGTATCAAGACCCCAAAGAGTCCTATCGTGACCATTCGCTGTTTTTGGTAGAACGGGAGCGTTACGCAAGCTTGTTTCGATTCAAAAAAACCGATTATAAAGCATGGGCAAAAGGCCTCAAAAGAGTGGGATATGCCACAGACCCTGCCTATGCAGACAAACTAATTGGGCTTATCGAACGATTGGGACTATGGAAATATGACAATCCAAAAGTATCACCAGATTTTAGTGTTAGAGATCGGGATGTTCACATTGTACAAAAGGGAGACACCTTATACGGGCTGTCCAAACGCTATAAGATTTCGGTGGAAAAACTTAAAAAAATCAATCGATTAACCTCTTCTGAGATTCAGATTGGTCAACATATACGTGTAGAAAAATGAGATATGAACGCAGTAGTGCTTTGTTTGCGCAAGCAAAACGAGTGATTCCAGGAGGGGTCAATTCCCCTGTTCGTGCATTCAAGGCGGTTGGGGGCACGCCAATCTTTATTCAAGAGGCAAAAGGGGCATATTTGTTTGATGAAGATGGGAATCAATACATTGATTTTATATCCTCGTGGGGACCTTTGATTTTGGGGCATGGTTATCAGCCCGTTGTGCAAGCCGTGCAAGATCAAGCGGAGAAAGGTACGTCATATGGAATCCCTACCGAACTCGAAACCAAAATTGCTGAACTCGCCATTACGATGGCACCCAATATTGATAAAATTCGATTTGTAAACTCGGGGACGGAAGCTTGTATGAGTGCTGTTCGACTTGCTCGCGGGTTTACGGATCGTGAAAAAATCATCAAGTTTTCCGGTTGTTATCATGGCCATTCAGATGCGTTTCTCATTCAGGCGGGGAGTGGAGCGGTAACTTTTGGGAGCCCGAATTCCCCGGGTGTAACCCAAGGTACTGCAAAGGACACCTTATTGGCGACATATAACAATGTGGATAGTGTGGCACAACTATTCAAAGCAAACCCTGATGAGATTGCAGCTATTATTATCGAGCCCGTTGCGGGAAATATGGGTTGTATTCCACCAGAACCAGGCTTTTTGGAAGGTCTTCGGTATTTGTGTGATCAGAATGGTGCGGTACTGATTTTTGATGAAGTCATGACTGGCTTTCGTCTTGCTGCTGGCGGCGCACAACAGTTGCTGAGTGTCGATGCAGATATTGTCACCTATGGCAAGGTGATTGGAGGTGGACTACCAGTTGGAGCCTTTGCAGCAAGAGACGAAATCATGGATGTGTTAGCCCCTGTAGGACCAGTCTATCAAGCAGGTACTCTAAGCGGAAACCCACTTGCGATGGCGGCAGGACTTGCTATGATCACAGCCTTACATGAACAACCCGATGTCTTTGCTCGGCTAGCAGAGAAAACGGCCTACTTACATGAGGGTATGGAAAGTATGCTCGCAAAAAGTAGAAAGGATTATCAAATTAATCGCTTAGGCTCTATGATATCCTTGCATTTTACCGATACACCAGTCAAGGACTTTGCTTCTGCAGCAAAGGGAGACAACCAGACCTTTAAGAAATACTTTCACGGAATGCTCAAGCGTGGGGTGTACTTGCCTCCCAGTGCTTTTGAGAGTTATTTTTTAAACGATGCCACATCTTATAACGACCTTGATACAATGCTTGAGGCCTTTTCAGAAACCCTTAAAGAACTCTGATTAGTTTTCGTCTAAGATGGTATCAATTCGAGCAATCACATAGCCTAAGTGATATTTCGTATTTGTATCCGAAACGCGCTTTATTCCCTTTTCAATATCTTTTTTAAGTTTGTTGAGCTGCCCTCTTGCAACAGATCGGATATCGGATTGACTGACCAGCACGCGAGTTTGATTTCCATAGGTGCGTGCCCAACCAGTTGCAGGGGTTTGGCTTTCCGTCATTAGATAAGAAAGGCGTTCGATATAGGCACGTTGGAGATTTCGACGATAGGTTTCGATTTGGTTTCCTTTAGCAAGTTCTGACCACAGACCATTCTGCAAGTCATTCATCATACTGACAATAGTATAAGCCTGCGCCCCATGTAAGGCCTCATTTTCGATCATTCTTGCCAATCGACCAAAATCGAGAATGCTATTGATAATCCTAGTTTGTGTTCTACGCATGCTATCAACCGCCCCAGCAAAATCAATTTTATTTAAGATATCTTCTTCTAATAACCAAGTCGGCGTTTGAAAAAGCTCTTGATGAAGAAATGACAAACAGTTTTGCTGATGATCTTTGGCAACATGGGTGTAAACTGCACCATCCTGGTCGTAGGTTTTATAGTATTCATAAACTCCGCCTATATTGGAGGCCACATGACCCATATAGCGATTGAATTGGCTATACACCTGACCGTATAAAGTTTCTAAATCATCATAGTTTTTCCCATCCTCTGCTGTCCACTCAATCAGTTTGGGAGTAATACGCTGAAGATTGGCAATGCCATAAGCACTGGCTTTTATGGCATCATCTCCAAGGTCTTCTGTTTGTGAACTTGGGTCAACAACACCAAACTGCTGTCGTCCGAATCGATACATGGGATTGTCTTCTTTATCACGAATCCATTTATCGAGAATGGGCTTTTCATCCTCTGCTTTTTCTACGGAAGGGATGGGTCGATACCCCCAACGAACTGCATGGATGTCGTAGGGGCCAATATCTGGCATAAGCGACACATCGCCATCACCTGGTTGGGCAATATAGTTGAAGCGAGCATAGTCCATAATCGATGGAGCAGTGCCGTATTTTTGGGTAAATGATACAGAACGTAAAGAGTCAACGGGGTAAGCAACACTACTCCCCATATTGTGAGGTAGCCCAATAGTATGCCCTACCTCATGAGCAGATACAAATCGGATCAATCGACCCATGATTTCATCTTTAAATGCAATACCCTGCGCTTCGGGATTGATCGCTGCGGTTTGCACGAAAAACCAATTGCGCAACAAGGTCATCACATTGTGGTACCAATTGATATCCGACTCGAGAATTTCACCAGATCGTGGATCGCTCACATGCGGGCCATTTGCATTCGGAATGGGAGAGGCCAAGTAGCGCACAACAGAGTATCGAACGTCTTCAGGACTCCAATCTGGATCTTCCTCTGGCGTTGGTGGGTCTTTTGCAAGAATGGCATTTTTAAAGCCAGCTGCTTCAAAAGCAACTTGCCAGTCTTCAATCCCTTGCTTGAGATATTTCCGCCACTTTTTTGGCGTTGCCCGATCGATATAATACACAATGGGCTTGACGGGCTCTACAAGTTCACCACGTTCAAATTTTTCAATGTCTTCTGGCGCAATTTCCAACCGCCAGCGATCGAGGTATCTAATGGTTTTACTCTCCTGAACATCGAGTCCATAGTCCACTTGACTACGTGCAAACCATCCGACTCGCTGATCAAAATATCGACGCTTCATCTGCTCTTTTGGCAATAATATCATGGAGTTATTCATTTCCAAACTAACTGACCCTGTACTCGCATTTGAAGGTGGCTCGGATGAATTGTAGGTTTTTACGTGACGCATTTCTACATTCAAAGGATAGCTCTTAATGCTCTCAATAAACGAGCGTGTTTTATCTAAACCACTGATTTTATATGTTTTTCTTCTCGATGCTGGAAAACCCATAGCCTTGACATCACCTTCTAAAAATTTATTGATTTGGATTAATGTGGAAGTCGAATCTTTACCAACAGTTTTTACATCAAAACGATACAGTATTGGTTCAAAATTTGAATTAACAACCGCTTCATGTATCGGTAAAGAATCGGCTGCGATGACCTGATGTGATACCACACGAAGTAATACTTTTTTTGATCTTTTTTCCCAACGCAAAACTTGGGTATTTTGCTTGCCTCCTCCAAAGCCAATTCCGCTTGCTGTTTTGGCAATCCGGGTGACAACCAGCATTTCACGTCCAAAGAGACTGTCTGGGATTTCATAAAAGTAGTTTTCATCGACCTTGTGCACATCAAACAGCCCTTTGTCTGTGATTGCATTCTTGGTGATGATATCATCATAAGTCTTTATTTTGGATGCTTCCTCTTTTTTGTCTGATGATTTATCTGTTTTGGCATCTTCATTGTTCTCTTTGTCTTGTGCATGCAATTGTCCAACGACGATAAATAAAATAACGGACAATAGGTGTTGAATTCTCATCGGATATATTTTTAAGATTAGTATGAAGTGACTTTAAATGTATCAATTTAAAATCAAACCGAAATTTTACGCTGAAAGATGCACAAAAAGACCATCTTCTGATTTGGTCACTTTGGCCAATTTGTGAGCACCCAGCCCTTTGATGGCTTTATCCCATTTCTTGTTGCTCAGTCCAGCATTTTCTTTTAATTCAGACAGTAAAACAGGATGGTTTTTCTCGAGGAGATTCAACACAATTTCTTCTTCATCTGTCAATGCTGGGCCTTGGATTTCTGGTCGCATTTGAGGAAAAAACAGCACTTCTTGGATTGAGCTATTATCTGTCATCAGCATAACAAGCCGATCAATCCCAATCCCAATCCCCGATGTTGGGGGCATTCCGTACTCAAGTGCCCGAACAAAATCTTGATCGATAAACATGGCCTCGTCGTCGCCTTTTTCCGACAAAGCGAGTTGGTCTTCAAAACGCTCCAACTGATCGATCGGATCATTGAGCTCAGAATAGGCATTGGCTAATTCTTTTCCATTCACAAGGAGTTCAAAACGCTCTGTTAGTCCGGGTTTATCACGATGGATTTTGGTCAACGGGCTCATTTCTTTGGGATAATCGGTAATAAAAGTTGGTTGGACGTAATGATGCTCACAACAGCTGCCAAATATCTCGTCGATGAGTTTTCCAACACCCATACTGTCATCAACTTCGATTTCAAGAGAGCGAGCAGTTGTTCGCAACGCTTCCTCATTCATACCACTGACATCGATACTCGTATGTTTTTTGATGGCTTCAAGGATTGGCACCCGAGGGTAGGGGGCTTTAAAATCAATCGTTTTCTCGCCGACTTTCAATGCAGTGCTGCCATGGGTGTCAACAGCAACCTTCTCGAGAAGTGTTTCGGTCGTTTCCATCATCCAGTGATAGTCTTTATAGGCGACATAAAGCTCCATAACCGTAAACTCTGGGTTGTGGGTTCTGTCCATCCCTTCATTTCGAAAGTCTTTGGCAAACTCATAAACGCCGTCCAGTCCCCCAACAATCAGACGTTTGAGGTACAGCTCGTTGGCGATACGCAAGTAGAGTGGAATGTTCAATGCGTTGTGGTGAGTGACAAAAGGGCGCGCTGCGGCTCCACCCGGAATGGGCTGAAGGATTGGCGTTTCCACTTCCAAATACCCCTTGTCATTGAAAAAAGACCGAATGGTATTTGTGATTTTCGTTCGTTTCAAAAAGGTATCCTTGACTTGTGGGTTTACAATCAGGTCAACATAGCGCATGCGATAACGCTGCTCAGGATCTGAAAATGAATCGTGGGTATTTCCATCAGCATCTGTTTTTGGCAACGGCAATGGACGAAGGGACTTACTCAACACATGCAGGGACTCTACTTGTACCGTTTTCTCACCCACTTGTGTGGTAAATAGGGTACCGCTGACCCCGATGATATCTCCGATGTCTAAGAGTTTTTTGTACACATCATTGTACATGCTTTTATCATCGGTTGGACAAAGAACATCTCTGTTGAAGTAGATTTGTACGCGTCCTTGTGAATCTTGAAGTTCTGCAAAACTCGCTTTGCCTTGAATACGACGAGACATCAACCGACCTGCAATCGTAACTTGTTTTCCTTCAACAAATTCATTGCGGATGGTTTCACTATTTGCATCTGCAGAAAAAGCAGCAGCCGGGTAAGGGTCGATCCCCAATGCACGAAGTTGCTTTAATTTCTCTCGTCTGACGAGTTCTTGCTCAGAGCGTTCCAAATTGAGATTGTTTTGCACAAAGATAATCATGCGAAATCAATTGCGTGGCTTTGCGGAGGGTTTTGTAACGATGCAGTCAATAATTTACCACAAATCGAAACCCTTTGTCATGATTTCCTAATTTGTAAGCCAAAACGGTTCCTTTGTTTAAATCAAGTCTATCTTTGTAAACGATATGAAGAGGGAAGTTCATTTTCGCGACCTTGGTGTTTTGGATTATCAAACCGTTTGGGATTTGCAACACGATTTGTTTCAGCAAACGATAGACACCAAAATTCACAACCGTCGAAACCAAACTAAAACCCCCACCACAAACCACTTTTTGCTGGTTGAGCACAACCCCGTTATCACCTTGGGAAAGAGTGGTTCGGCGGATCATCTCCTCACAAGTAAAGCGGAGTTGGAAACCCAGGGAATTTCGTTTTTTAAAATTGATAGAGGCGGGGATATTACCTATCATGGGCCCGGCCAAATCGTTGGCTATCCCATTCTTGATCTGGATCATTTTTTTACCGATATCCACAAGTATTTGCGTTTGTTGGAGCAAGTCATTATCGATACCCTGGCCGATTTTGAGATCATGGCGACACGGAGTCAGGGAGAGACTGGCGTTTGGTTAGATGTCAACACGCCCTTTGCGAGAAAGATATGCGCCATGGGGATTCGAGCAAGCCGTTGGGTCACCATGCATGGGTTTTCTTTAAATGTCAACACGGAACTCTCTCATTTCGACCACATCGTTCCCTGCGGGATTCACGGCAAGCAAGTCACTTCAATGGCGCAAGAGTTAACCAAAGAAGTCTCAATTTCGGAAGTGAAAAAACGAATCATACACCACTTTCAGAAGCAGTTTGACGCCACTGTGGTACGTTAGGCAACAAATCTTATTGCGGAATTTGATAAACAACCAAGCTGTTATTCTCGCCAGTCGTTGCCAAAAACACTTTCCCTTTTCGATCGCTGTCAATCGTGATTGGACCAGCACCATAAATCGGGAAGTGTGGAAGCAGGTTTCCTTTTCGGTCAAAAACATACACCTTTTCCTCTTGTTCATCAACCAAGCTGATCATGGTGCGGTTGTTGACCACATGAATTGAGGGTTCTCCGTATAATCCAAAATCGAGTTCTAACAGTCGCCCATTGATTTCGAGTTTATTTTCGGTGAGCAACACAAGGTTTTTTCCTCTTGCACGGACTTGATATGGGGTTTCAAAGGGGAGTGTGCGATAGCTTATTTTACCGTTGATTTCAATGCGAAGCAGTCGGTTTTTATTGTCCAGACCAACAAAACCATTTTGATGCAGATACACATCGGAGGACATCACCAAATCATTTGGTGTTTTGATACGAACATTCCCCCTGCGATCGAGTAAAAGTAATTTTCCACTTTTTTCGACCATTGTGATATAATCTCTTGTGCCAATTCGAATATGTTTGGGCGCATACTTAAGATTGGCTTTTGTACGGTTGAATCCGCTTACTTTCGTAAACTGTCGATCGCGAAATGCTAACTTGTTTTGGTCGATCAGAACGAGTCGATAGTCTCGGGAGTTTTCATAATCAAAAACAGCGAGAGGCAAAGGATTGTTGAGTGTCGAAGAAAAGGGAGTTACAGGCTTTGCATTTCGATCGATGACTTCAAAGCCATTTTTTGTGGTGTAAGCCATTTGAAGTCGACTGTTTTTATACAAATCAACTTGACGAATGGGAAACTGAATCGGACTCCCGATGGGCCTTGTCCAAGTGCTTTTTCCACTATTGCTGATTAACATCAAATTGTGCTTTTCATCTTGAACGACCCATTCCATTGATCCATTGAGATGATTCAGTACAGCGTTTGGACCTTGCGATATGGCGCTTTCAATTGGCGTTGAAAACAAGAGTTTGGGTCGTTTATTTTTGATTTTTTCTTGCTTGGAGACCCGCTTAAATTGGATTTGAGCAACGCCACTTTCGACCAATCCAGCCCCAAGCCAAAAGGGGAATTCGCTAGTGGAATCCATGGGTAGATCGTCAATCAATAGAGAATTGAGTTGTTTTAAAAAGAACTCCTCCACGCCAACATAGAGCAAAGATGATTCATTTGGCACTTCTTCCAAAAGTCCAGCAAACTGCTCGTCGCTGCCTAGGGTATACCCATTGAAGATTTGCGTAAGTATTTCAGTAAGAGATATCTCGGATGGTGCTAAAAACAATAGATTATTCAATAGAGACGCATTTGTGAGCGTTGGCAGATTTAACAAAGGTGCGCCGAGGCCTTTAATCGATTTTTCTTTTGAGAACTGATAGGTCATGACATCTCTTAACTTACGAGTTGCTTCTGCATTTTTTTCCAGTATGTCGATAACGCCTTCAACTCCAGTCATGTCTAGCACTGCAATTTGGCTTTGGAGCGTATGCACTTTAGCAATTGCCTGCGCTTGCATGAAAAGACTGTCGATAGGCGGACTTGGTAAATTTTGTTGTGCGTTATAGCGATCCCGAACAACAGAGAATCGATCAGCGTCAAATCCATATAGAGATGCACCGATCATTGTGAGGGGTAGATTTGAGAGTAACTTTGATAGATCGTGTGTCTGATTGGAAAGCAGACTTATTTTTGTCAATTCTTCTGAGGAGAGCAAACCGACGGTGTTCAAAATAGTATTTCCATTTTCGATTTCTGGCTGGAGGGACACCCAAGACGAAAAATCGGAGAGGTTAAAGGGAATCGTAGTCTTAAATTTCTCAGCCAATAGGGTTTGGGATCTCTCATTGATAAAAAGTTGGAAAGTCCCTGCTTTTGAGTTGTATAGTTTTTGAAGATTTTCATCTGGGAGGTTTGGCGTACTGTGAAGTCGGATACTGTTTTCGAGTAAAATTTTCGAGTCAGATTCAAAATAGGTATTCTGAAGAACAACAGCATAGCGGTCGATGCTTTGTTTTTCAAACCGAATGACAGGTAAGTTTTCATAGCGCAGCGTATCTCCAACAAGTTGGGGAAGGCTATCGAGCGGAGCCAAAGGGTGAATCAAAAGGTATTTGTATTCTTCGACACCCTCTTTATGATAACTGACGATACACTCTTGAAAGGATAACCAATGTTCTTTTGCAGATACAAGCGGATGGAGGAAACGACTGAGTTGAGTCTGACTATTTGAAAAACCAACTAAGGATTCCATATCCTC
>Ga0233438_10002775_pt1 | contig 16906 bp, 19 predicted proteins | sample SI_123_September_FD_182720 | JGI IMG/M metagenome (GOLD analysis project Ga0233438, IMG submission 182720) | Seawater microbial communities from Saanich Inlet, British Columbia, Canada - SI_123_September2016_10_MG | ecosystem: Environmental > Aquatic > Marine > Inlet | place: Canada: British...
CTTTGTTACCATAAATATTTAGTTAAAAAATGTTTTTAATTTTTACTTTCATGTTAATTAACTTCAATAATTGGAAACATTAGAAGCTAATTAACAGAATTTTTATTCATAAAGTGTTACACCTAAACGAATAGCTAAAACACTCGCTAATAATGCAATTAATAATATTGTATATACTTGAGTATCATAAATCATGAGATATTCCTATAATTAAATTAATGGATAAATTTTTTGATTCTAGAGAGATATTAAAAATTCAATACTTGATCTTAGCTTGAATTATAGCATAGTTTTCAAAACTTTACCTTAACACCAAATTAAAATTTTAGATATAAGTTTTTTAAAATTAAAAACCTTATATTTAAAATTAAGATTTAACCTTAAGAATGTTTTTATTTCTAAATTAAAAAATTCTTTTAAGATTGACTTATAATACTTAGTGTAAGCTGACAAGATAAAAGTAAAAATTACCAGTTAAGGTTTACTTATTCGATGATTTTATTTAAGGATTATAAAATATGACCATTGCTATTGGACAAAACCAAGAACGTGGCTTATTTGATCTTGTTGATGATTGGTTAAAAAAAGATAGATTCGTTTTTGTTGGTTGGTCAGGTTTATTATTAGTACCTACAGCTTATTTAGCTGCTGGTGGTTGGTTAACTGGTACAACTTTCGTAACTTCTTGGTACACACACGGTTTAGCAAGTTCTTACCTTGAAGGTTGTAACTTCTTAACTGCTGCAGTTTCTACACCTGCAAACAGTATGGGTCACTCATTATTATTATTATGGGGTCCTGAGGCACAAGGTGATTTCACTCGTTGGTGTCAAGTCGGTGGATTATGGACTTTTGTAGCTTTACACGGTTCATTAGGTTTAATCGGTTTCTGTTTACGTCAATTCGAAATTGCTCGATTAGTAGGTATTCGTCCGTATAACGCAATTGCATTCTCAGGTCCAATTGCAGTATTCGTATCAGTATTCTTATTATACCCATTAGGCCAAGCAAGTTGGTTCTTCGCTCCTAGTTTCGGTGTAGCGGCAATTTTCCGATTCCTATTATTCTTACAAGGTTTCCATAACTGGACATTAAACCCATTCCACATGATGGGTGTTGCAGGTATTTTAGGTGGTGCATTATTATGTGCTATTCACGGTGCTACAGTAGAAAACACATTATTTGAAGATGGTGATGCTGCGAACACATTCCGTGCATTCACACCAACACAATCAGAAGAAACTTATTCAATGGTAACTGCGAACCGTTTCTGGTCACAAATTTTTGGTGTAGCTTTCTCTAACAAACGTTGGTTACATTTCTTCATGTTATTCGTGCCAGTTACTGGGTTATGGACAAGTGCTATTGGTATCGTAGGTTTAGCATTAAATTTACGTGCATACGATTTCGTATCACAAGAATTACGTGCTGCTGAAGATCCAGAATTTGAAACATTCTACACAAAAAACATTTTATTAAACGAAGGTATTCGTTCATGGATGGCTGCTCAAGATCAACCACATGAAAACTTCGTATTCCCTGAGGAGGTATTACCACGTGGAAACGCCCTTTAATAGTAGTATAGCAGGTCGTGACATTGAATCAACAGGCTTTGCTTGGTGGAGTGGAAATGCTCGTTTAATTAATGTCTCAGGTAAATTATTAGGTGCTCACGTTGCACACGCAGGCTTAATGGTATTTTGGGCTGGTGCAATGGTTCTTTTTGAAGTATCACACTTCGTTCCAGAAAAACCATTATATGAGCAAGGTTTCATTTTAATTCAACATTTAGCCACTTTAGGCTTTGGGATTGGTCCTGGTGGTGATATCATAACAACAGTACCATATTTCGCTGTAGGTGTAATTCATTTAATTTCATCTGCTGTTTTAGGTTTTGGTGGTATTTACCATTCATTACTTGGTCCAGATACGTTAGAAGAATCATTCCCATTCTTCGGTTATGATTGGCGTGATAAAAACAAAATGACGACAATCTTAGGTATCCACTTATGTTTATTAGGTTTAGGCTCATTATTATTAGTAGCTAAAGCTATGTACATTGGCGGTGTTTACGATACTTGGGCTCCAGGTGGTGGTGATGTACGTTTCATTACAACTCCTACTTTAAATCCAATTGTTATTTTCGGTTACGTTTTCCGTTCACCTTTCGGTGGTGACGGCTGGGTAGTATCTGTAAACAATATGGAAGATATTGTTGGTGGTCACATTTGGGTTGGTGTTTTATGTATTATTGGTGGTATTTGGCATATCTTTACTAAACCATTTGCATGGGCTCGTCGTGCTTTTGTTTGGTCTGGAGAAGCTTACCTTTCATATAGTTTAGCAGCAATTTCATTAATGGGCTTCACAGCTGCATTATACGCTTGGTATAATAATACAGCATACCCAAGTGAATTATATGGTCCAACTGGTCCAGAGGCTTCACAATCACAAGCTTTTACTTTCTTAGTACGAGATCAACGTTTAGGTGCTAATGTATCCTCTGCACAAGGTCCAACTGGTTTAGGTAAATACTTAATGCGTTCACCAAGTGGTGAAATCATTTTTGGTGGTGAAACAATGCGTTTCTGGGATTTACGTGCACCATGGGTTGAACCATTACGTGGTCCAAACGGTTTAGATATTAACAAAATTAAAAATGATATCCAACCATGGCAAGAACGTCGTGCCGCTGAATACATGACACATGCTCCATTAGGTTCATTAAATTCAGTAGGTGGTGTTGCAACAGAGATTAACTCTGTAAACTATGTATCACCTCGTTCATGGTTATGTTGTTCACACTTCTTCTTAGCATTCTTCTTCTTAATTGGTCACTGGTGGCATTCAGGTCGTGCTCGTGCTGCTGCTGCTGGTTTCGAAAAAGGTATTAACCGTGCTAACGAACCTGTATTATCAATGCGTCCTATTGACTAATAAATTTATACAATTCAATTATAAGAATTAAAATTAATTTTTAGTTTCATATGTCTATCGCTTATAGGTTTTTATTATCCTATAAACGATAGACAAATTGGCTTGACAATGTTATAATAACTGAAAATGTATAGCATTTTAAGAATGCTAACGCGGAGTAGAGCAGTCTGGTAGCTCGTTGGGCTCATAACCCGAAGGTCAATGGTTCAAATCCATTCTCCGCTAGAAAATTTTATAAATTAACGGAAAAATTATTAATTTTTTATTACAATATTATATTGAACGTTAAATAATAATAAGGTTTTACGTATGACATTAAATTTACAAACACCATTTCCAACTTTTGGTGGTAGTACGGGTGGTTGGCTGCGTGCAGCCGAAGTAGAAGAAAAATACGCAATTACTTGGACAAGTAAGAAAGAGCAAATTTTTGAGATGCCAACAGGTGGAGCTGCCATAATGCGTAATGGAGAAAATCTTTTGTACTTAGCTAGAAAAGAACAATGCCTTGCATTAGGAACTCAACTGCGAACATTTAAGCTAAACGATTATAAGATCTATCGAATTTTCCCAAGTGGAGAAGTTCAATATTTACATCCAAAGGACGGTGTTTTCCCAGAGAAAGTAAATCCTGGTCGTACATCTGTAAACTCACGGGATTTCTCGATTGGTAAAAACCCTAATCCGGCTTCGATTAAATTTAGCGGAACTACAACATACGAAAGTTAATTTATTTAAGATTAGTGATCCCACTAATCTTTCGGCGAGATGGCAGAGTTGGTCGATTGCGTCTGATTTGAAATCAGATGAATCTTTACGGATTCCGTGGGTTCGAATCCCACTCTCGCCTTTAAAAAACTTTTTGGCTAATTTACTAGTAGCCAATTATATTGCTTAGCTGTGTTTTTGATCTTTTTGAATAAATTTTTATGGGTAAGGTTTACGATTGGTTTGAAGAACGATTAGAAGTTCAAGCTATTGCAGATGATATTTCAAGTAAATATGTTCCACCACACGTAAATATTTTTTACTGTTTTGGTGGTATTGTTTTCACATGTTTCTTAGTACAAGTAGCAACTGGCTTTGCTATGACATTCTACTATCGTCCAAGTGTAGTTGATGCATTTGCATCAGTTGAATACATTATGACAAGCGTTAACTTTGGTTGGTTAATTCGATCAATTCACCGTTGGTCAGCAAGTATGATGGTTATGATGATGGTATTACACGTTTTCCGTGTTTATTTAACTGGTGGTTTCAAAAAACCGCGTGAATTAACATGGGTAACAGGCGTGATTTTATCAGTTGTAACAGTATCATTCGGTGTAACAGGATACTCTTTACCTTGGGATCAAGTAGGTTTCTGGGCATGTAAAATTGTAACAGGTGTACCTGCAGCTGTTCCTGTTGTAGGACCTCCATTAGTTTTAGTATTACGTGGTGGCGAGAGTGTTGGTCAGGCAACTTTAACACGTTTCTATAGTGCACATACTTTTGTATTACCTGTAGCAGCAGCTGTGTTAATTTTAACGCACTTCTTAATGATTCGTAAACAAGGGATTTCAGGACCGCTTTAATTACGTATTAGTATTAAATATTTATTTTTTTTCGATATAAGGAACAGATATGTCAGTAATTAAAAAACCAGATTTAACAGATCCAAAATTAAGAGCAAAATTAGCCAAAGGTATGGGCCATAACTATTATGGTGAGCCTGCTTGGCCAAATGATTTATTATATGTATTCCCAATTTGTATTTTAGGGACTTTCGCTTGTTGTATTGGGTTAGCTGTTATGGCTCCAACACAAATGGGTGAACCTGCTGATCCATTCAATACTCCATTAGAAATTTTACCAGAATGGTATTTCTTCCCAACATTTAATTTATTACGTATTTTACCAAATAAATTATTAGGGGTATTAGCAATGGCTGCAGTTCCTGCTGGTTTAATTACCGTACCTTTTATTGAGAATGTAAATAAATTCCAAAATCCATTCCGTCGTCCGTTAGCAAGTTTAACATTTATTGTTGGCTTTATCTTCGCGGTTTGGTTCGGTATTGGGGCTTGTTTACCTATTGATAAAGCAGTATCATTAGGTTACTGGTAAAGTAACAAACATAACTAGAGTCAAACTCTAGTTATGACTAAATTACTTTTATTTCAATAAAAATTTTTTAATTAAAAAATACAAATAGCAAACTGTAGTATTATTTTACGTCTAATGAATATTTAATATTGTTGGTATTTTTTTTAATAATCAGTTATGATAACTATATAGTTACAGAATCATCAATTTTATCAATATGTTATCATTACTAAAACTGTTATTCACTATAACTGTTTCAGATACTTTGGCATCCAATAGTTTTACTGATTTTTATGATTTTGACACTTCACAGTACGATTTTAGTACGAGTGAAATCATTATTAATAAAATCAAAGAAATTGTCTCTAGTGGATTCACAATTGAAGAGTTTCAAAAAGCAATGTTAATTTTATGTTTAATTCGTTTTATTATTTATGCGTTTAAATATAACATTTTAACATCTTTTAAAATTTGTGGCATTGGTCTTATTTCTTGTACTTTATGGGGTATTGCTTTAAATGATTGTGTTGGAGTTTATTTTCCAATATTAAAATATAATCCTTTGTTAAATAGGATTCTTGAAGAAGAAGTCGCATTTCGTCAAGTTGCAGAAAGGGAAGCTTTTTTAAAAGCAAATGCATTTATGATTTCTCAATTAGGAGATCAGCATTATCCATTTGAGTGGATAACTCCGTTATTTGCTCGTATACCTGAAAATCTTACTCACCTAACTGATCCAATATATCGTTATATTAGAATGGATTTGTCTGAAACGGTTAAAACATTTTACAAATCAAATCTTCGACAAATGTTACCATTTATTATTTACATTTTGGTTGTACGAGTTGGAAAAAAATACTGCCCGTACCATATACGATGGCATTTCACTTTTGTAACGTTATATAATACTTTTATTACGTACATTTTTTCATGTACAATGCGTGCAAGAGAGTTATTATTTCAAACTTTAATTCCTCAACATCGATTTGAAGAAGCCGAAACATTACAAATTTATTTAGGTGCAATAGCTTTTGTACATATGACGTTTATTATGCTTGCAATGTTGCATGCTATTTTTTCACAATATTTTTATCTTCCTTTTTTAACCTATAGTGTTGAATTGCATATAGGAAAACGTCCGAAAACTAGTATATATAGTGGAGGTTATACAGCTTGGCAAGATGACTTTGTTTTTTATAATATAAAACTACGTGATTCTTTAAGATTATGGTGGGGATTTTTAGGAAAAGGGACCAAGAGATCACGCGGTAATAATGGTAAACGAAAGAATAATTAAGTTAAAAAAATCAATTTAATTTTAAAAGTTAGTAAAAATTACTAACTTTTAAAATCTATCTTGTCTTACTCATACTTAAATCTTATATGATTTATAATGAAGAGCCTAATCCCGAATACGAACCATAAATAAATAAAGAAAGTACCGTAATTGCAGCTAAACCACCAACTAAACCTACAAGCCATAAAGGAATTCTACCAGTATTAGACATATTAAAGACTCCTATTTATAATTATTAATTGAAGAAATAACTTGAAAATAATACAGCTAAAACAAAAATTAATAGAAGCCCCCAATACAGAGAAGTTCGATTAAGTTCTACTGCTTGTTTATTAGGATTTGGACCTGTCATAAAATTTACCTCTTTTCTATATTATTAATTTATCTTTGAATGAATTGCATAGCTGTAATCCCACCTAAGAAGAATACAGTTGGAATAGCTAAACCATGAATAGCAAGCCAACGGAAAGTAAAAATTGGGTAAGCTACAGGTTGATTAACATTTTTTGTCATATATTTTACCTCTTATAAACCTTTAGTTAAATCTTCTAATTCTTGTTTTGCACTGAAACGATCATTTACTAATGGTACTTGTTGACGATCTTGTGTAAAGTACTCATTTGGTCGTGGAGTCCCGAAAACGTCATAAGCTAAGCCAGTACTAACGAATAACCAACCTGAAACGAAAAGAGACGGAATAGTAATACTATGAATAATCCAATAACGTACACTTGTAATAATATCCGAGAACGGACGTTCACCTGTAGATCCACCAGACATAAAATTTTCTCCTGTAAAAAAAGGATTGTTACTCATTCAAAGCTTAACCAGCAGCGGGCAGGGGGAATCGAACCCCCATCATTAGCTTGGAAGGCTAAGGTTTTACCACTAAACTATGCCCGCATATTTTAATTATAAAATTATGCAAGCATAAAAGCAATAAAGTCTTATAAATTTTCTAATTTAACATCAATAAATTTTGCTAAATCGGCGGCATTTTCTTCTAAATTCGAAATCGCTGTTGGTTGTTCAACAGGTGTTAAAGGAATTTGACGTTCATCTTTTAAACATAAATATATTGTTCTTTTGGGATTTAACCCTTCTGAGATTTTAATTCCAATCGCTCTAATATTATTTAACGGATATGTTAAAAGAACCTCACGATTTTTACCTGGAAAACCTTTTCGAACAATTTTTACTAAGTTTTCAATTTTATTATATTCATTATAGCCACTTCCAATATCCCATATGATTGTTAATACGGTATAAAGGCTAATAGATAAACTTAAAGTACCATAAAACATCATAACTATACCTTGAGGTATGAAAACTAAGTTTTCCGTATTAGTAAAGGGTAATAAATTAATTTTTAAATAACTTGAAAGTCCTGCTAGTAGAAAACTAATGCCACCAATAAATAGAAAAAACCCCCAAAAGTAATTGCTGAAACGTCGCGATCCCATTATTTTATCTTGACGAATGTCTTTATTCATTTTTGAGTTTTAATTCTTTGAGTAATATTAAATTAATTTAATTGATTTTAATCCTAAAAATAAGCCTGACGCTAACGCAAAACAAAATCCTAACAATAAAAAGTAATCGATAACAACTGTCATAATATCTTTTTGATTTATAAAAATGAAGTTTATAAAATTTTTTATATATATTAATATATATTATATAGTAATCTATATTTAAATTTTGGTTGGTAAAAATTTTCATTGATTTACACTAATTAAAAATTTTACTATTCATTTTATTAAAACTTAAGTTAAATTTATGGCTAATTTTATTAAACCTTACAATGATGATCCATTTGTAGGTCATTTAGCGACGCCGATAACATCATCTGCAATAACTCGAGCTCTTTTAAAAAATCTACCAGCCTACCGTTTTGGTCTAACACCCTTATTACGTGGTTTAGAAATCGGTTTAGCTCATGGTTATTTTTTAATAGGCCCTTTCGTTAAATTAGGCCCATTACGTAATTCAGATATTTCATTACTTGCAGGTTTTCTTTCAACGATCGGTTTAATTTTGATTCTAACATTAGGTTTAACAATTTATGGGATTGCAACATTTGGTGAAGAAAAAGCATCGGATTCAACTCAATCAAATCAATTACAAACAAAAAAAGCATGGGATCAATTTAAAGGCGGATTTTTCGTAGGCGCTTCTGGTGCCGCAGGGTTTGCTTTTATTTGTTTATCAAGTATTCCAACTTTTTAATTTGAAAGCTGTAAAGAATATTTTTTTTTCGAAACTTTATAAATATTTTATATAAGTTTAGAAAAATTTATATTCTTTTATTTTAAATTAATAAACGTATAATAGTTTTATATATATACATATCGCTCTTTTTAAATTTATTAGATAACATTTATAACATTTATGAACTCTACAACAGTTAATTTACAAGAAGAATACGCAAAAACAGATATTGCGAAAATTTTAAATTTATTAGATGAAGAACTAGTCGGTTTAGCGCCTGTAAAAGCTCGAATTCGTGAAATTGCAGCTTTATTATTAATCGATAAATTGAGAAAAAGTGTTGGAATTACTACGGGTAGCCCTGGTTTACATATGTCATTTACAGGTAGCCCTGGAACAGGAAAAACAACTGTAGGTCTAAAAATGGCTGATATTTTATTTCAGTTAGGTTATATTCAAAAAGGACATTTACTTACTGTAACACGAGATGATTTAGTAGGACAATACATTGGACATACTGCTCCGAAAACTAAAGAAGTTTTAAAAAAAGCAATGGGCGGGGTATTATTTATTGACGAAGCCTATTATCTTTATAAACCAGATAACGAAAGAGATTATGGATCAGAAGCTATTGAAATTCTATTACAAGTAATGGAAAATCAGAGAGAAGATCTGGTAGTAATTTTAGCTGGTTACAAAGAACCTATGGATAGTTTCTATGCGTCAAATCCAGGTTTATCATCGCGTATTGCAAATCATATTGATTTTCCCGATTATACAGTTGAGGAATTGTTAACAATCTCAAAAATGATGTTAGATGAACAACAGTATCAGTTAACACCAGAAGCTAATATAGCGTTAGCTGAATATATTAGTATTCGAAAAGAACGTCCATTGTTCGCAAATGCTCGTAGTGTGAAAAATGCTTTAGATCGAGCAAGAATGCGTCAAGCAAACAGAATTTTTGAAAGTCGCGGTCAAATTTTAACAAAGCGTGAATTAGTTAACATTGAAGCACAAGATATTTTACAGAGTACAATCTTTAGTTAAAATTATTTCACTTATAAAAATCTTAGAATAAGCAAGATTTTTAAGTAATTATTAAAAAGAAATATATGAGTTTATTAGTTATTGGAGGGACTGGCACATTAGGCCGTCAAATCGTTTTACAAGCTTTGACCCAAGGTTATCCCGTTAGATGTTTAGTTAGAAATTTAAGAAAAGCTTCTTTTTTAAAAGAATGGGGAGCAGAATTAGTATATGGTGATTTAACTTTGCCAGAAACAATCCCACCTTGTTTACGAGGTATTACTGCTGTTATTGATGCTTCAACAAGTCGACCTTCTGATTTAGCAAGTATTAAACAAGTTGATTGGGATGGAAAAATTGCTCTAGTAGAAGCCTGTGAAGTGGCAAATATCAAGCGATTTATCTTCTGTTCAGCATTAAATGTAGAGCAATTTTCGAGTATTCCATTAATGGAAATGAAACAAGGAATCGAAACGAAATTAAAAGAGTCTTCTCTTTCGTATACAATTTTTAGATTAAGTGGATTTTATCAAGGCTTAATTGAACAGTACGCAATTCCAATCTTAGAAGATTTACCTATTTGGATCACAAATGAAAATACGAGTGTTTCTTATATGGATACACAAGATATTGCTAAATTCTGTCTGCGCTCATTGCAATTACCTGCAACCGAAAATAAAACTTTTTTACTAGGTGGACCTAAAGGTTGGTTATCTTCTGAGATTATTCAACTATGTGAGCAACTTGCAGGACAATCAGCGCAAGTTAAAAGAATTCCAATTGCCATTTTAAAATTTTCCAGTCAATTTTTAGGCTTCTTTGAGTGGGGTCAAAATATTAGTGATCGGTTAGCATTCGTTGAAATTTTAAACGTAGAGAATAATTTTTCAAAATCAACGTTTGATTTATACAAAACTTTTAAAGTCGATCCTGGAGAAATTGTACAATTAGATGACTACTTCTTAGAATACTTTATTCGTTTATTAAAACGATTGCGTGATATTAATTTTGAAGATGTTCAAAAACAGAAAAATTTAATTATCTAAATAATAAATTTTCATGAACTATAGCACTTTTATTGTTAAGATTTTGAAACAACCAAAAACAATTCTCTTTAAACAAAATTATTTAGTAACCGAAGTTTTAGTTCAATTTCCACAAATTCGTTTAAAAACAGCAAAAAATCAATTCAAAATTTTTGTTTGGGGAGATTTATCTATAGCAAATTACGACATTAATGATTATATAATTATTGAAGGATATATAGGCGTGTCGAATGAAAAACCGCAAAATAAAATAGAAGTGTCAGTTTTAAAAATTTATCCATTTGTTTTAAATGAAAAGAAGAATGTACAATAAAATAAATAAATTACTGAAATTAAATTATTCAGATTTAGAATTTTTAGTATAATTAATAATATTAGAAATAATTCTCAGGAAAAATTTAATGTTAACTTTAAAAATTTTCGTTTACACAACGGTTATCTTTTTTGTATCTTTATTCATTTTTGGGTTCCTTTCAAGCGATCCATCAAGAAATCCAAATCGTAAGGATCTTGAATAATAAAATATTGGATATAAAATTTAGTAATCATAATTAATAAGTTTAAATTTCAATAAATAAAAAATTAAAGTCAGTCTTAAAATAGGCTTTAATTTTTATTTATTAATATTTTTTATTTAAAAAATTTAAATTTTTGTTTGGAAAGATCTTATTATATAATAGTAATTAATCAAACTTTTCTTTACTAAAAAATTTTTAATTTATTTCACTCATAATGAAACGTTTTAACTTACTAAATATTATCCTTGTTATTTTAATCGCTGTAACACCCAAACAAGCTCTAGCAGATATCGGGGGGTTAACTAAGTGTAGCGAATCTCCAGCTTTTGAAAAAAGATTGAAAGCTAGTGTTAAAAAATTACAACAACGTTTAGCTACCTATGAAGCTGGAACACCACCGGCATTAGCATTAGAACAACAAATTGCTCGAACAGAAGCTCGCTTTGATAAATATAGCCGTTCAGAATTATTATGTGGAACGGATGGTTTACCTCATTTAATTGCAGACGGGCGTTGGAGCCATGCTGCTGAATTTATTTTACCAGGATTTGGGTTTATTTATATTTCCGGTTGGATTGGCTGGGTCGGTCGTAAATATCTTCGTGCAGTAAGTACTAGCGCAAACCCAACAGAAAGCGAAATTATTATTAACGTTCCGTTAGCTTTAAAAATAATGACAACAGGTTATATTTGGCCAATTTCTGCATGGCAAGAACTAATTAGTGGTGAATTAGTAGCATCAGATGAAAATGTTACTGTTTCGCCTCGATAATTCTTTCTTTATTAAATTAACTTAAAAATAATATATTTATATGAATAATTTTCAAAAATATTTATCAACAGCTCCAGTTCTTTTAACATTATGGATGACGTTTACTGCAGGGTTTATTATTGAAATAAATCGATTTTTCCCGGATATGTTAGGTTTATACTTCTAGTATATTTATTTAACAAAATTAAAAAAACAAAATTTCTTAATTTTGTTTTTTTAATTTTGTTAAATAAATCTTAACCGTATTTACCTGTCGTTGATGCAATTACAAATGCTGCGTATGTTAAAATATAACCTACAGAGAAATGTACTAAACCAACTAAACGTGCTTGTACGATTGATAATGCAACTGGTTTATCACGCCAACGAACTAAGTTAGCTAACGGTGTTCTTTCATGCGCCCAAACAAGAGTTTCAATTAATTCTTGCCAGTAACCACGCCAAGAAATTAAGAACATGAATCCAGTGGCCCAGATTAAATGAGCAAATAAGAATGTCCAAGACCAAACAGATAAATTGTTCATACCAAATGGATTATATCCATTAATTAATGGAGATGAATTTAACCATAAGTAATCACGTAACCATCCCATAATGTAATTCGATGATTCATCAAATTGACCAGGATTACCACCCCAAATTGTCATGTGTTTCCAGTGCCAGTAGAATGTTACCCAACCAATGGTATTTAACATCCAGAACATAGCTAAGTAGAAAGCGTCCCACGCAGAGATATCACAAGTACCACCACGACCGGGGCCGTCACATGGGAAACTATAACCGAAATCTTTCTTATCCGGCATTAATTTTGAGCCACGTGCATCTAACGCCCCTTTCACTAAAATTAGGGTAGTCACATGTAAACCTAATGCAATTGCATGGTGAACTAAGAAGTCACCTGGACCAATTTTTAAGAATAAATCATTTTTATTATTATTAATCGCTTCTAACCAACCTGGTAACCAAACTTGGTTACCTGCAACTGTAGCAGGACTTGTTGATGACGATAATAAAACATTAAATTGGTAAACGGCTTTACCTGATGCTGCTTGAATATATTCAGCAAATAATGGTTCGAATAAAATTTGTTTTTCTGGTTGACCAAAAGCTACTACAGTATCATTATGAATGTATAAGCCTAATACATGGAAACCTAAGAATAATGATGCCCAACTTAAATGTGAAATAATAGCCTCTTTATGTTGTAACATACGAGCTAACACATTATTTTTATTTAATTCTGGATCATAATCTCGTACAAAGAAAATAGCGCCATGAGCAAAGGCACCAACCATTAAAAATCCTGCGATGTATTGGTGATGCGTATATAACGCTGCTTCCGTTGTAAAACTTTTTGATAAAAATGCATATGGCGTTAAGGCGTACATATGTTGTGCTGTTAAAGACGTAGCTACGCCTAAACAAGCTAATGCTAAGCCTAGTTGCATATGTAATGAATTCGTAATAGTTTCAAATAAGCCTACGTGCCCTGCGCCTAAACGACCTCCAGGAGGGCGATGTGCATCTAAAATTTCTTTCATGTTATGGCCAATACCGAAGTTTGTTCGATACATGTGACCAGCGATAATGAAAACAACCGCAATTGCTAATTGATGATGAGCGATATCGCTTAACCATAACGATTGAGTTTGTGGGTGGAAACCACCTAAGAATGTTAAAATAGCAGTACCTGCACCTTCACTTGTACCATAAACATGGTTTGGAGCATCAGGATTTTCTGCGTATACCGTCCAATTTCCAGAGAAAAATGGAGCTAATCCTGCCGGGTGTGGAGGAGTTGTTAAGAAGTTATCCCAACCTACATGAACACCTCGTGATGCTGGAAGTGCAACGTGAACAAGATGTCCTGTCCATGCTAATGAACTAACTCCTAATAAACCTGATAAATGATGATTTAAACGAGATTCATTATTTTTAAACCAAGATAAACTTGGACGGAATTTAGGTTGTAAGTGTAACCAACCTGCAAATAATAATGTACAGGCTAATAATAATAATCCAACTGAGCCAGTATATAATTCTTGGTTTGTTCTGAATCCAATTGTATACCACCAGTGGTACACACCGGAGAAAGCGATATCTACAGGATAATTATTCCCTTTACTAAATGCTTTTAAAGCAGCTTCTCCAAAGTGTGGATCCCAAATTGAATGTGCAATTGGTTTAACTTTTAATGGATTTTCTACAAATTTTTCAAAGTTACCTTGCCATGCAACGTGGAATAAGTTACCTGCTGTCCATAAGAAAATGATAGCTAGATGGCCAAAATGAGATGCAAAGATCTTTTGATAAAGATTTTCTTCTGTCATACCATCATGGGCTTCTAAATCATGTGCAGTAGCTATCCCATACCAAATTCTGCGTGTTGCGGGATCTTGTGCTAGAGCCTGGCTAAATTTTGGAAATTTAGTTGCCATACCTTTCAGATGCCTATTTATATTATTTATAGTTGTAAATAAAATAGTAAATAAATTTAGTTTTTATAAATTTAATTAACTAATTGAAATTGCACGTGCTAAGAAGAATGACCATGTTGTACCGATTCCTCCTAATAAGTAGTGCGCTAATCCAACAGCACGACCTTGCGTAATACTTAATGCTCTTGGTTGAATTGCTGGTGCAAAATTTAATTTGTTATGTGCCCACACAATAGATTCAATCAATTCTTGCCAGTAACCACGGCCACTGAATAAGAACATTAAACTGAATGCCCAAATGAAATGAGCCCCTAAGAAAATTAAACCATATGCAGATAAAGCAGAACCGTACGATTGAATTACTTGTGATGCTTGTGACCATAAGAAATCTCGTAACCAGCCGTTAATAGTAATTGAGCTGTTTGCAAAATTACCACCTGTGATATGCGAAATGGCACCATCTGGTGTTACTGTACCCCAAACGTCTGATTGCATTTTCCAACTGAAGTGGAAGATTACAACTGAAATTGAATTATACATCCAGAATAATCCTAAGAACACGTGATCCCAACTTGAACTTTGACAAGTACCACCACGACCTGGACCATCACATGGGAATCGGAAACCTAAATTAGCTTTATCTGGAATTAATTTAGAACTACGAGCATATAACACACCTTTTAATAAAATTAAAACTGTTACATGAATTGTGAAAGCATGAATATGGTGTACCATAAAATCAGCAGTACCTAATTTGATAGGCATCATTGCAATTTTACCGCCAACCCCAACGACATCGCCACCGAATGCGTAACTTGTTGTTGCTAATGCATTAGGAGCTGTGCTTCCTGGGGCTAATAGATGGATGTTTTGAATCCATTGAGCAAAAATTGGTTGTAACTGAATTGCTTTGTCTGAGAACATATCTTGAGGTCTACCTAATGCACGCATTGTATCATTATGAATGTAGAAACCAAAAGCATGACAACCTAAAAAGATACAAACCCAGTTTAGGTGAGAGATAATAGCATCACGGTGACGTAATACACGATCTAATAAATTATTATAGTTATTAGCTGGTGTGTAATCTCTTACCATGAAAATAGCTCCGTGGGCTGCTCCACCTACTACACAGAAACCACCGATCCACATATGATGTGTAAATAATGATAATTGTGTTGCATAATCAGTAGCAATATACGGATATGGTGGCATTGCGTACATATGGTGAGCTACAATAATACTTAACGAACCCAACATTGCTAAATTAATAGCTAACTGTGCGTGCCATGATGTTGTTAAAATTTCATATAAACCTTTGTGACCTTCACCAGTGAATGGGCCTTTGTGAGCTTCTAAAATTTCTTTCATACTGTGGCCGATACCCCAGTTTGTACGGTACATATGACCTGCAACAATGAAAAGAACAGCTAACGCTAAATGGTGGTGAGCAATATCGCTTAACCATAAACCGCCAGTGATTGGATTTAATCCACCTTTAAATGTTAAGAAATCAGAATATTCTCCCCATTGACCACTGAAGAATGGTGCTAATCCTTTTGAGAAACTTGGGTATAATTGTGCCATTAATTCACGATTTATTAAGAATTCGTGTGGTAATGGAATTTCTTGTGGAGCAACCCCTGCATCTAACAATTTATTAATAGGTAAAGCGATATGGATTTGGTGACCTGACCATGATAAGCAACCTAAACCTAATAAACCTGCTAAATGATGGTTCATCATTGATTCGGCGTTTTGGAACCATTCTAATTTAGGCGCAGCTTTATGGTAATGGAACCAACCTGCAAATAACATGATAGCAGACATTGCTAATCCACCAATTGCAATCCAATATAGTTCTACTTCACTAGTAATACCTTCAGCACGCCACATTTGGAACCAGCCTGAGGTAGTTTGTACACCTTGGAAATTTCCACCAACGTCAGCATTTAAAATTTCTTGACCAACGATTGGCCAAACAACTTGAGAACTTTGTTTGATACCAATTGGATCTGTTAACCATGCTGAGTAATTAGAAAAATATGCACCATGGAAGTGCATACCGCTGATCCATAAGAATATTACCGCTAATTGGCCAAAATGTGCACTGAAAATTTTTCTTGAAACTTCTTCTAATGAGCTTGTTTGACTATCAAAATCATGCGCGTCTGCGTGTAGATTCCAAATCCAAGTCGTTGTTTTTGGCCCTTTAGCTAAAGTTCTTGAAAAGTGTCCGGGTTGTGCCCATTTTTCAAAACTAGTTTCGACAGCGTCTTTTTCGACAAAAACTTGTACATTTTTTGTACGACGTTCTGTTGAGCTTATTGCCATTTAATTTCTCCTTTAGGGAGACGAAAATCTATGAAACTCCCATAAACAATAACTTCGCGTTTCGAGTTAAATATGAGTTTTCAATTTAGTACTATAATCATTTTTTTTTTATTTTTGTGGAAAAACCTATCTATTTATTTATAATTAAATTTTTCTGATTAATTTTTGACTCTTTTTATATTATAATTTCTAATAATATAATTAATAATTTCTCATTTTTTTATGGTTAGTCGCGG
>Ga0233438_10002778_pt1 | contig 16866 bp, 18 predicted proteins | sample SI_123_September_FD_182720 | JGI IMG/M metagenome (GOLD analysis project Ga0233438, IMG submission 182720) | Seawater microbial communities from Saanich Inlet, British Columbia, Canada - SI_123_September2016_10_MG | ecosystem: Environmental > Aquatic > Marine > Inlet | place: Canada: British...
GTTCCCAAGCCACCTCAAGAGACGCTCCTGTGGCATGGAGAGTTTCTCTGACATATCCTAACCCAAGACGACTTTACCTTCTAAGGCCATCCCTTTCTGCATCATAAATCCAAACGCGTCGGTACCGTTGTACATGCGGGCGTGTATAAGTTACAACATACCTGTTTGTCGTCGAGAAGAGATGCGCAACAAACACGTCATTCTGTTGAGGAGTAATCCGGCCACGGGCGTTGGTCGTCCCAATCCGCCCAATCTTGAACCCAGGGCTGCATGAACGTTTCCGCTTCAAATCCGAGTGCCGTCATGACCTCTAGCGGTAATGCAGTGCCTCCTTTCATTCGCAGTGCTGTTCGAACAAGTGCCGATGAGCAAACTGCACCCGATTGCTCGGTCGTGTGTTGGAAATAGAAGAATTTTTCATCCAATCCAACCAGTTGGGTTCGAATTCGAATTTTCCGGAACGGTGCGAGGCGTTTTCGATACCGAATACTTGAACCACCAACAACGAATGCTAACCTATTCTTTCGGACGTATTTCACCAAACCAATGGCGAAAGCAAGTTCGTATCGCGCCATGTCGAACAACACAAAATGCCGCCCGTTGTTGACTTCTGGATAAACATCTAAGTCTCCAAGTAAAGGCCTGTAGGATGTATGATACTCTGCACGCCAATCAATTGGCTTATTCTTTCGAAAAAGAGAGCCGAAGGCCATTCGTAAAACACGAAAATAGGGGTACACAGCCTCGGCACAAAATACCCTATGTTGAAGATTCTCCCGTTATACCTGGGAGGCCTCCGAATATGGCGAAGGCTGAAGCGAACATATCAGTTGATGGTGGCAGAATAAAGGACAACTGGGGATACCGGTCGATCACTGTTTTCTCCAGTTAAGACTTGGGAAATGGTCGTAACGTGCTCACAACCTTCCGTAATTTGGCCGAATACTGTATGCACTCCATCGAGCCAATGGTGATGCTCAATATCATCCGGAATCAAGAAGAATTGTGAACCTCCGGTATTGATTTGAGAAGTTTTTGCCATCGAAATTACACACGGGTAGTGCTTGAGGCCGTTGTCTGCTTCGTCGGGTATTGTCCACGAGGTTTGCTGACAGTCAGATTGGTTTGAAGAACTTTGACCGCCGCAATAACCGTACCAATCGGCTGCATAGCCTCCACTCCCATCGTGATTCTCAAAATCGCCACCCTGAATCATGAAATCATCGATGACTCGATGGAACGTCGACATGTTGTAATTTCCTGCTGCAATATGCTTCAGCATGTTATCAGCATGAATTGGAGCTGCTGTATGATTCAGCATGATGGTGATCGAATATGTACCGGTTGCATTTTCCAAATTGTCACCTTGGAAAATATTCAGGGTTACATTGCTGTATGTGCCGTTGAACATCGGATCAAAATCAAGGTTGGAAGTGGTTGACGCATCTGTTCCCTCCTCGATACATCCTGGCATAAGTACGAGTAAAACAGCAAACAAAATCTTCAGTTTCATAGTATCAAACAATCCGAAACGCCTCACCGTAATGAACGATTCGACATTCAACCTTCATCTCTATCTTCTGTGTCGATGGGTTGCCTTATTTGGGTGGGCATCAAGCCAACATCATGCCTGTGACGCTCTCTTCGGTAGATTTTCCGAAGAAACCGGGGGTATATCTTTTCAAATCAGAAAAGGGAAAAGTCCTCTACGTTGGAAAAGCAACGAGATTGAACGAGCGTATACGGTCGTACTTCGCCTCCAATCCAGACCGGCAAATGATTCCTGAACTTGTGCGGAAGTCCGACTCCATCGAATGCATGGTCACACCCAACCCTGAGGAAGCCCTCATTCTCGAACGAGAACTGATACGGCAGCATAAACCGCGGTATAATTCAATGCTCAAAGACGACAAATCCTATCCATTCCTGGTCCTCACTGAGGAAGAATTCCCGCGCATCATGTACACGCGCCATCCGCCTAAGCAAAGTGCTCGTTGGGGGCCGTTTCCGAACGCAGGTGCAGCGAAGCAAGTGATGCAATTACTGCGCCGTCAATTTGGAATTCGCGACTGCAAAGATTTGCTACCGCAGGGTTGCCTCTCGATGCATATTGGATTGTGCTCTGGCCCGTGCATATCCGGCGAAGGCTATGCAGAGAGTGTTGATGCTGCGAAGCGAATCCTCAACGGCGATGCCGCGGAACTCTTAGAAGAATTCGCCGTACAGATGGATAACGCCTCACATGCGATGCAATTCGAAAAAGCAGCACAGAGCAGAGACATGATTCGCGCCATCCGAACGACGACAGGTCAACACGTTGTTTCCAGTAAGGTGTATCGCGATTGCGATGCGCTCGGCATTGGAGTGCAAGGTGACCTTGCTGCTGTTGTTGTTGTTCATGCCAATAATGGGGTCGTACAAGGGCAAGAGGTTTGGCCGATGCTGCACAGAGGTGATGTCAAAGAAACAGTATCGATGTTCGTATCAGAACATTACACCAACCGTACACCGCCGAGATTACTGGTGACGCCAGAACCTCTTGAAGACGGAACTGAACAATGGCTAACGCAACGTCGAGGTTCGAACGTCGAGGTTCGCATCCCTGTTCGCGGCGACCTCGTGACGCTGCAAACCCTCGCTCAGCAGAATGCTGAAATTCAAATCGTTCGGCTTTCCAACAAGACAAGTGGTTCTCTTGAGCAACGTGCTGCGGATGAAGGCGCTGCTCTTCTCGGATTGGAACAACTCGACCATCTTGTTTGTTTTGACATGGCTCAACTCTTGGGTGACGAGAGAGTTGGAGCGAGTGTCTCGTTTCGCAACGGTAGGCCTGAGAAGAAAGAGTACCGGAAATACACCATCAAGGGCGATGCAATCGATGATTTGCGAATGATGAGAGAAGTCGTCGAGCGGTGGCTAAAACGCCAGGATGAATGGCCGGACATGGTTCTTATCGACGGTGGAGAAACTCATTTGTCAACCATTGCCGCCTTGGTTGAAGAACATGGCATCACCGGCCGATTCGAACTTGCTGCACTGGCAAAGCGTGAGGAGACAATATTCAGGAACAATGCAGCACCGCTTGTTCTTGACCGAAAAGGCCGTGTTATGGTTCACGCACGTGACGAAGCGCACAGGTTTGTCAACACATTCCATCGCAAACGGCGTAGCAGAAGAAAACTTGACGACCCACTGCAAGAAGTTGAAGGACTCGGGGCCAAAAAGATGCAGAATCTCCTGAGACACTTTGGCGGCCGGCAAGGAATCGCTCACGCTTCACTTCAGGACTTGAAAACAGTCCCGGGCATTGGCCCTTCGCTCGCCATGAGAATTCATTCAGCGTTGCATGATTAATCAGTCAAATCTTCCATCGCCCAATCCCGAAGATGTTGGAGGGCGAGGAGGTATTGTATCTTCTTGGTAATCCTTCAAGACCTCCATGTCCCCATGAATACCCTTGCTGTGGAAACCAGAAAGATCAGCGAATTCTGTCGGATTAATGCTTACTTTGTGCGCAGAATGTGCCTTGGCAGCATTGCGAACCTTCTGTTTACGTAACTTACGCTTCTTTCGCCGTCGTATAGCGAGAACAAGAAGTATCACTACAATGCCCAGATATTTCCATAGTTGGATGAAGAAGAAATACCATGTCACTTTGAACTTGAATGTAATATCGTCTTCAAACTCACCGTATGGGACATGGTAGGTAATTTGCTGTCGACCATCAACTTCGCCAATCTCAATGTTGCCTGCAGATGAATTGAGATAGGAGAATTCGAGGCCTTTCGGCATTGTAACGGTAAAGGGCCCGGTCCAACCCAAATCAAACTCCTCATTGACGGTGCTGTTGGTCAAGAAGAACGGCACAGTCACTCGTTCTGGAGGAATGTTAACGCCCGATAAAGAGAAAATCGAAAATATTCCAGACGTAAGGGCATGGCTGAATGAATCAACCATGCTTGTCATCGGGCCTAAAATCAAATTCTGAACAGCGTTAGTAGTCAGCGTGTATTCTGCAGAATCGAAGTTACCGGTCCACATTTCTGCAAGATTACCATCGACTTCAAGCTTGAATCGAACCTTTGGAATCTTCATTGAAAGGTATATCCCTTCGTTATCGGAGACAACATAGTCTGGAGCATCGATGCCACCAATGCTGAAATCGATGACAAATGCATCCAAATCGACGGATTTGATTTGAGTTGAATGTGTGTCAAGATAGTATGCAATCGTTTGATGGATGAAATCTGTTAGAACTTCACCAAAGCGCGCAACGAATTCCGTAATGCCTTGACTTGAGAATTCAAACGTAATGTTCTCTCCACACACCGGCATGGATTCCATCATTTCAGTCGTGCAGTACTCTGAAAATTCCAATGTACGGTTAATTGGAGATTCCAGCCGACTCGAAATATCGATGCCAAGCCGTATCAAATCGGAAGGGATTGCCTCCATGGAGATGCTGTGGTTTTCATACGTAGGTATTCGGTCTTGCGGGATACCAATTCGGTGTAAAGCAACACTAGCATCGAGTCCAAATTCGACTGAAACGGACCGATCCCATTCATTGAAATCGAACTCCATTGCATCCAAGCCACCGACGTTTGTGGTGCAGGTGGATTGATTGGAATAACATGCGATATCACCGTTTTGATTTTTGATAACATTCCGCCAATCGTATTGATTTACTCCGGAAAAAGAAATTTCCATTTCGTCGTTGCCGTCAAGAGAATCCTTCAAAGTGATGCGGTCAGAACCATCCATGGTTTGAATCCATGCAGGGAGAATGATTTCGAGAGTGAGTTCTGATGGAGGGAGATCGTCTGGAACAATGTCAGAGAGGAAAGTACTGTCCATTACCGATTGGAACTCAATTCCTGCATTCATCACTCTGCGGAAATCCTCGGTTGTAAGGACATCGAGCACATCGGCTACATCCTCATTATCGTTGTTCTCTTTCATGATATCGAGCAAGCGCATGGAGAACGGTTGGCTTGTCGCTCGAAGGTAGACTGGGTGTTCGTAGGACATCGCTTTTTCACCCTGGACACAATAGTACAGAGGCTTGTTCGGTGGAACAATTTCAGTACAGCCACTTGAGTGTGTGAAGTTGAGACCTCCCTCGGGCCCTACGATTCCTTCACCGCCCGTCGATTCAGAGACCCATGACATCGGATTCATTTGAATCGTTTCCATTCCAGCAACAGTCGAGGAAATACCCTCCGCTATGGTATCTACGGGGAATTGGCTGGTAATATTGGAAAGGTCGACAATATCGTTATGATAGGCTAGACGGATTCCATCAGAGGTGACTTGGTTCATCGTCGCTCGATCGGCGACGCTCATCATCGAAATACCCCAATCAGACATTGTATCTTGGTCCAAATAATGCAAGGCAACGATGAAGTCCAATGTGGCTGAAGATTCATCTCGCAAGTCGAGTCGAATCTGTAGGTCCAGCGCTTTTTCATCGCTCGGAATGACAACAGTCGATGTGTCCGTTCGATTTCGGTGTTCCATCTCTACCTCAATTGGTAAAGCAAGATCGCCGTCGTTTTCTCCAGCGTTACGGTGATCGATTTCCCATTCACCAGCAAAATAGGCTGGTGGGCCAGTTCGTGCTGCACGTACCCCATTGGCATCAACGCTCTTGATGGAAGCGTATTCTGGAGGATTGAATGAGTACGAAGACTTGTGTCCGGGGAGTCCGACTAAATCGAACATTGTGGTGACCTCTGTCCCCATGACCAGAAGGCCTTGATATGCTCTTTCAAGTTCCAAATTCGTATTGGAAACGAGATTGAATGAGTCCGGCGAGAGCGTGATGTCGACGCTGCTCTGGATACAAATAGGTGGCTCAAACGCGTTATTGGTCGAAGCACCTTCATCAGATGCATCGCTCATCTCATCGGTCGAACATTGAACCGTAACACCACCGTTCGTGTAAGTACCGACATAACCGGTCATCGGAGAAGAAGCTGAACCAAACCCTGATTCGACAGAATCTTCGATTGCTTTGTCTATTTCAGTAATGAGTTGGTCTTGTACACGAACACCAGGTGAGTTTGGAAGTTCCGTATCAAATTGGTCTCGAATAAGGTCAGCAGGAGCTCCGTCTTTCGAATCTAAACCGTCGTTAGCAAGTGCAAGTTGGACAGCAGGTATACTGTCTAGACCAAGTGCAGTGCGGTTGAATTCACGAATGGCCCACACCAAATCGAGTCGGATGGTCGATGTGTCTTCGAGATTGAAATCATATGTCCCCTCAATCCAATCTTGTCGATGAGGTGTGAGATCCTCATTACTGTCGTATTCATCGCATGCAGTTTGACATGAACTCATATTCGCAGCAGAAACGAGCGGTGCGTAAAGATGCAGCGTCATCACCAATACCAAGGCAACCGATGTCGAGAAACTGAGGCGAGTAGGCCGTTGACTCTTGTGCGACATGGTACAGTGTTGCCACGCCATGTTCAAAGTCGTTGCTCTCTTGGGGCAACCATGGCTGATTCGGTCTCAAAGCCCTCCTACTGCAATGCAGTAAGGTGCCAACTTGAGATGGGTGAATCGCTTCACATGGCTCTTGACAACCATGATCTCCTCAATCTAGATTGGAAACCAATGCGCAAGCGTGATTCGCTCATACTGCCGTTGAAGAGTGGATTGAAGGACGAGCAGTTACGGGTTTTGAAGGGCCTGTCGTTTGAGATTCATTTCACATACCAAGAATTCGAAAGAGCAGAATTGTCGAACAATCCTCATGCTCTACTTGGCAGAACAGTATCCGATTGGCTCACAGGTAAATCCAATGCAGCAGAAATCGAACCACTCGTTTCTCAACTCCCTCGAAAGTGGGAACGCTATGGCGACATGATTATTCTGACAGAACGAGCGTTTGAGAGCGACGACTGGGTAAAACTTCTGAATCGCTGCACAAAGTCTCAACTGGAAGCACTATGGCGATGTATTACTGAGGCACTCTCAGGCAAACGCTTAGCGCGTCAGCGTCCAATCGCCAAAGATATGTTTCGAAGTTCTCAAACTGAACTGCTGTTTGGAGAGAACGGTTGGGTAGAATTCACAGACCACGGTGTTCAATTTGGATTTGATGCAACACAAGTCATGTTCTCATCAGGCAACAATACGGAGCGACGGCGTATTGGAAACATTTCAATGGATGGAGAAGTCGTCGTTGATGCATATGCAGGAGTCGGATACTATACCTTGCATATGGCACACCGCAGCCAAGCAATGCATGTTCATGCGTTTGAGATGAACCCACATTCCATCGAAGGGCTACAGTGGGCAATAAAAGCGAATCACCTCGAGAACAAAATTACCGTTCACCATGGCGACAATCAACTGCTACTGCCCAATGTATATGCTCAAGCAGACCGATGTCATCTCGGGATTCTGCCTTCTTCTGAGCATGCATGGGAACACGCTATCCAGTGCCTAAAGCCGAGAGGGGGCTGGTTGCATATCCACATGAATGTTCAAGAGGAAGACATCGAAAGTTGGCGCGTTGAAACACTTGAAAAATTGAGCATATTGGCAGCAGCACACGGGAGAAAATGGTCGATTGAATCCCATCACTTGGAGAAAGTAAAGTGGTTCTCTCCAAGGGTTCGTCACGTGGTGCTCGATGTGCATTGCCAAAGCAGGACACTTCATTCACGAAATAGGATCGTCGACGAGAAAAGCGTCCAAACTGACGGTTGAATCATGCTTCTCCAATGTCAGCGGTTGTTCAGTTCGTGCAACATACATCCCAAGAGCTACAATAAGAAACATACCAACGAGTGTTAATTTGAAAAATGTGCCCGAGATATCATCTGAGAACGAAAAGAAGCCTTTGCTGTCACTCGAAGATTTGGCAACACCTCGCAGAGTCCCATCAGGGTCAGACACACCGACTAAATCGACGGTGACGATGAGTACTTCATTGACAGGGCGGCCGAGTAAATCAGGTCCTGGATTTTGAAAACCTTGAGCACTTGCTGGATTCGTTACGGTTGGAGAGGTTGCAATACCGCGGACATGGACCATGCCATCTCTTACGATCCCAAACACAGCGTAACCTCCGTCATCACGGTTCTCAGGGTCAAGTCCGTGTTGCTCGGAGTGTGTGATGTACCATTGGGAATCCGCTGAATCTTCTTCTGCGCCTCTTGCCATTCCCATTGCACCGTCAACATGAGATAATTCCTCGTGATGCTCCAATGGAATTGTAGTGCCTGTTCCACCACTACCACAGGTAGGTTCTAGAGGATTCGTTGCAGGGTAAACTCCGAATTTCTTGCACGTAGGATCGCCGGATTGAGCGACAAAATCCTCTACGACACGATGGAAGAAAATGCCGTTGTAAACGCCTAAATCGATGTTTTTGATCATATTGGCAGTGGTAATAGGTGCCCGTTGTTCAAACAACTCGAGAGTTATGCTACCAGTGATACGTTCTTCACCGAAATTTGGAACATACGATACTTGAATTACAAAGATTGGATTTCCCTGATAGGTTTCGTTCATTGGAGTATCTTCTTCAAGTGGCCCGTCGCTCCACAACGATGGGTCGATACCGGTTGAACGCCATGCTGGCTGGTCGTCATCGGCACTGGCAAGACCGATTCCGCCGGTAGTCATGAGCAGTAAGTTGAGAACGAGAACTACTGCAAATCGTCCTTTCATACTACGCCGAGAGAGTTCCCCCCAATGAATCGCTCGCTTCGATGGCCGAACCATCGACATTTTCAAAAGTTAGTCCGCTTTACCGGGGATATGAGTGATTTCACATTCTTAGGGCAAACAGTACCTCGATTGACTATGCTGGTTGGAGGTGCATTGGTGTTGGAAGGTGTTGGATTTTATCTCGGCACAGGAATGACCAGTTTTACCTCATTGATTCCTGCCTTCTTCGGATTGCCTTTGATTGCAATGAGCATCATGGCAACCCGCCAACCTGAGCGCTCACATTTTTGGATGCACATTGCCGTCGTGTTTGGACTCTTGACCTTCCTTGGTGGAGGCATGGGCCTACAAGGTCTCGTCACTGGGGATCTATCGGCATCAACCGTTGCTCAGTTGCTTATGTTGGTGATGGGTGGAGTCTACACCTTCGCCTGTATTCGCTCTTTCACCCACGCTCGAAAAGCCCGCGAAGCTGCAAACGCGGCATGAACGCCAAAGCGTCATGCTCTTGATGGTTAATGCACTGGCAACATCATGGCAGGAGTTCCTGACGATGATGTCGAGGTCGTTTTGGACGCCATCATCGCTGATGCCACGCAACAGAAAATCATTGCTGGCGGTATTGAAGAATTGAACCACGGACGTCGGCAATTAAACTTCTCAGCGGTCACCACAGTGGCGGTTTCCATCGTCTTTCTTCTCCTTGCAATGACCTTTGGTGAATCGTTGATGAAAACGACAAGCGAGGGCGACTTTAGTGGCGATTGGTGGGATACTCCGCTCCAACTCCGCCACACAATGGATTTACCGATGGACACACTTCGGGCACAATTGCCAGTGAACGGAACCTATGAAGCTCTACCTTACACAGAACACTTCATCGAAGTCGAACTACCAGCAAGTGAACAAGATGTAGGATTTCCAGGACCTGCATTGATGCACATTGCTCTGTGGCTCCCTAACGTCCCTGAAGGCGAAAAGATTCCAGTCATTATGACGATTCACCCCTACTATGACTTCGGTGGCGAAGGAATGCCAGGCGTGGGTGATGATTCATCGCCAAACACGGTTCCCGATGGCGGCGTTGGTAAATGGGTCTACGACACCTTCCTTCCGCATGGCTACGCTTTTGCCCAAGCCTCGACCTTCGGCACCGGCCAATCGACGCATTGCCAAGATGTCAAAGGCCTTGGCGAGCAAACCGGGATTCAAGCCGCTACCGACTGGTTGGGTCAACAAAACTGGTCGAATGGAAACGTTGGACTCATGGGTAAATCCTACGCAGGAACTACAAATTGGGAAGCAGCCCAAAATCCGTCTGAACATCTGAAAACCATTGTTCCAATTTCGGGCTCCATCGGTGTCCAAGAAATGTTCTATCGAAACGGTTCTTCTGAGGCTCGTGCAATGGGTTATGATGCCGCTTATCAAGCAGCAACGACTGACCTTACGACCGATGATGTCCGCATGTGCAGTGACGACCTGGTTGGCCCCCTGAACCCATGGAGCACGTGGGGCTGGGCTGAGTTCGGTGGAGCTGACTGGTCAGATTATTGGGATGAGCGCCGCCATCTACCTGACGTTCTTGAGAATTACAAAGGCAGTGTATACATTGTATGGGGCCTTCAAGATTGGAACGTTGACCCATACCATGCCTTCCCAACCTACCAATTGCTGCGCGATGCTGGGATCAATACTCGAGCGATATCCGGTCAATGGGCACACAATTACCCCGACCAACCCGACCGACACAGTGAGTTGTCGTCAGGCTATGGATCTGAAGCATACCCGAACATGAGTCGAATGGATTGGGCAGTGGAACTGTTTGGCTGGTTCAACTATTACCTCAAAGACATCGGTGAAGAACCCGAACCAATGGTCCAAATCCAAACCAACGATGGACGATGGCACGTCGAGGAAACTTGGCCACCGGAAGATGTGTCGCTGCTGGTTCACGACCTCTCAAGCGACTGGAACGGTGCATCTGGCACGGTCAACGGTCTAGGCTCATCCGTGACAATGACCAGCCCTGTGTTCCCTAACCAAACGCACATTTCGGGGCTTCCAACATTGCACCTCGAGGTGACAACACAGGTCTGCAACGGCGGACAAATCTTTGCTACAATGTACGACGACACATCCAATCTGCGTCTTGGCCATGCAACAATGGATATTCGATACCGTGATGGGGGGTATGAGGCAAAAGCAACTGCGCCTGGAACTGGTTATACGATGTTGATGGAATTCAACCCCCTCGATGTCATCGTCCCTGCCGGGCATTCTCTGCGCATCGAATTAACAGAGACCGGAGAGGATTATCTCCCTGGACCGTGCGCTGGAAATCCTCTCGGTGGACTGATTATTGAAGGCGGAACAGTTGGTCTGCCTCTCATTGACCGGCCTGTGGATGACGACCGATGGTTCCTTTCACCAGCATGGTGGGATCAGCAACCAATTCCATCATGATGGTTGAATATGTCAGAGTCTCCCCGTTTTCGTGTGAAAGGCCTAAATCAACTTACCCCAACGCTTCGTCATGGCAAGCCCAACCGTTGACGATGCAGGTTCGGTCCTATTGACTGAAATCACGAGCATTGGGCCGTATCTTGGCCCTATTATGCTCGCAATATCGTTGTTCTTAATGTTCAAAGGTCACGAAAAGTTACAATTCGTTGCTGGAATGACCGGAGCAGGAATTGGATTCATCATCACGCCTCTAACGCACACCTTTGTTACTGAATTAGGCGTCGAAATACGCCAATTGTACGTCATGATTGGCCTCGTTTTATTGTGTGGATTCTTCATGGCTGCTACAATTCAGTTGAGCATTCGGTTGATGGCTGGTTTCTTGATTTACGTCAGTTTTGCAGGTGTCTTTGAATTCCTGCAAGGGAAGGGATTCGAAGTGGTTGAAAGCGATACAATTCAGGGCGTAATGGCTATACTCGCTTTCTTCTCAGTTCGATGGATGAGAAATGTGCTTCCAGTGCTGGTATCTGGATTGTTAGGCTCTATGGGGACTATGGGTGCAATGTTGTTGCTTACGGGTAACCCGCTTACCTTGATGACCACCTCAAACAACTCAACGCTGATGATGCTGATCGTGTTGTTCGTACTCAGTTTCACGTGGCAGTACAATCAAATTAAATCAAAGAAAAAGAATGCAAATCAAGACCCGAACATGCCACAAATGCAACAGGTTGACGGACAACAGATTCAAACCCGCCAACGCAGAGCTGGCGACTTACCAGACTTGAGAGACTTTTCCTGAAGTTCAGTCTTCGTAAGGCTGCCATTCTTCTTGGCCTTCTTCGCGATACCACCAGTATCCGTCTTCATCTTCAAACCATTCAACGCCGTCTTCGTCGACCGAATAGCCCTCCAAATCCTCTTCTTCCGCTTCTTCAAATTCTTCAGCATCCTCTGCGTTAGGATCAACCAAACCAGATTCTTGTGAAATCTGCTGTTTGAGGCGTTCTAATTCTTCATTTTCGTCACCAAACACTCTGTTCTCGGTACGGATTTCAGCCTCATGGTCACCCTTTCGTATGGCATCATCGGATTCAGCAAGGAAATCATCGCTCATTCGAGCTTTGAATTCTTCGAACTCATCTCGCCCATAACTTCCTACGAATTCGTTGCCTTTGGCTTGCATCAAATCGTCGAGGCTTTTACGCTTACCAAGTTTCAATTCTGGAGCGTCAGGAACAGCACCTGCATAGAAGGAATCTTCATCTTCGGACAATTTGCCAAATGAACGGTTTTCCGGGTCGACTTCCTCAATTGCCTCTATGATGAGGTCGTGTTCCTCTTCATCGATGTTTTCTTGTTCGTAGTTCTCGCCAACGATGTTCACGAGCTTATTGAGTGTTCGAGCGAGTTTACGGTCGTCGTCCTCATGTTCAGACACAAGTTTGTCTACTTGCTTCAAAAGTCGTTCATATGGCGTTCCAGTGAGAGCGCCAATGAATCGGCCAAACCCTCCTTTCTTCCTCGCCATGATGATGCTTGGCACGACCTTCTTCAAAGGTTTTCTCCCGCCATGACCGCTGACTTCATTCACAAAGAACAACTGGAAGACACGATTGCGATGGTCGAAGCGTGGCTCGAGGAACTCATGGAGAGCTACAACCGTGAATCCTACGACAGCCGCGAATCATACACCGCACAAATCCATCTACCCGGACGAATCTTTGAACAATTGGTATGGTGGGCTTTACAGGCATTACCTGATGAGATTCTTGTCGGGATGGACATTGATTCTGGGAAACCTCACCGCACAGAGGTTGAGGCTCGATTTCGGGGGAATGAGCATACAGACGGCCTGTTTCAAGGACAAGGCTTCGTGATAGGCGAGGCTCACATCGTGAATCGCGGCGATTCGTATTCCGTTCATCACCTCCCTGAAGACTGGACAGATGATATGTTCTCCACCTCACGTGGCTCTCGGGCTGGGCGCTTTACCCATTGGCTTCATACTCATCCAAATGCTCCAGCAATTCCGAGCAATGCCGATGCCGATGCCGCTCAAGAAACGCCTGGTGTTGACATGATTCTTGGCTTGAGATTCTCTCCTGAAGGGCCACTACCTTGGTTCGATGATGTCGACGGAGTGCGCAGACGAGTAGGTGTCGAAGCACAACCCGAGCAGCCAAAAAGTCGAAAACGTTCGTTTTTCTTTCGTCAAAATCTGAAGGTGCTCGGTGTTGCTCCAAGTGGGCATAAAATACACGAAATCCAATTGATTGCATTCCGTAAGAATGGACTTGGAATCAATGTTATTATGGTGAATGAGGATGGGTTCCCTTACGGTTGGGAAGCACTTCCTTCATCATAAACCGTTGACGATTTTTTGATAGATGCTGTCGATACGATTTGGATTGACGCCAAGATCGCTTTGACCGAGCCGAGACTGTGAATTCATCTCTAATTGACTTGAAGAACCGTCTGCAAGAGGTTGCACAGAGATTGAGATGTCATCTGGAAAGCGCCAAAACGTCGTTCGCTCAACGAAGTGAACATAGCGTTCTCCCGAATCCATTGTTTCATCAACCAATACCTCTGAACCCGAGTCATCGATGTATTGCTCTACTTGCGACCAAACTTGTTCAACCGTGGCATTGAGGGTTAGCGTGTATTCTCCGTCCATTCGATAGGTATCTCCACCGCCCAAATGAGCGCAATTGTAACTTGTATCAGGGCACGATGGCATGGCAGTGAACGCTTCATCTGGTGCGCCAACTGCGATCCATGCTTGACACAAAAGCCAAGGTGAACTGATAAGGAGAACGAGAAGAATACCTCGCTTCTGAAGGGTGGAACGGTCCATAGCAAACGCCTCAAAACTCGGTGAGGCGAGTCCAGCCGCCGTCTTCTCGTCGGTAAACAAGAGGCACACCCGTTGGGACTTCCAACGACAGAATTTCATCTCGCGAAAGACCTTCAAGGTCCATGATGATGCTTCGTAGAGAATTCCCGTGCGCTGCCACAAATACATTTTTGCCGTTGTCGATGGACGAGAGGATGGATGCAGAGAAGTAAGGTAGGGTTCGTTTTGCGGTTAACTCAAGGCTCTCTCCATTTGGTGGAGGAACATCGTATGAACGCCGCCATATCTTCACTTGGTCATCTCCAAACCTCACTCGAGTTTCTTGTTTATTCAAGCCTTGTAGATCGCCGTACATTCGCTCATTAAGTTTCCATGACGCATAAACAGGTAGAATGTTTGAGGTGTCGGCTTGTTCGTTCATCTGAGCCCAAGCTGCCATTTTCCCTTCATTGGAAGCCGTTGATTCCCCGGAATCCTCGTATTGGAAGATTGGAGTTTTACCCGATTGGTGTTGGCTAAGGGCCAACATTGCCGTCATTTGAGCACGGATGAGCGCTGATGTGTGTACTTCGTCAATCGGCAAATGGGCAATCTTACGACCGCCGTCAAGCGCTTCATCGATACCTTTCTGGGTCAAAGGAACATCGACCCATCCGGTAAACAAGTTTGCAGCATTCCACATTGATTGTCCATGGCGCATGAGAATAAGCATTGACACGGTCGTCCCTCATGTCAACGGCTGAGACGCTGCTCAATGAACATGGCGGAGAAATCAACCGAGAAGAATTGGCAAATAAGCCAAGAATAGAATCGGTATGATACCCATTAACAAATCACGAAAGAGGAGCCAAAGTAGAGTCTTTGTATTGGTTTTGGCAATTTTATCAAACTCTTTCTGAAGTCTTTCGTCTACTGCATCGGTGATTTTTCCTGCTCCTGCTCGAGCCAATTCTATCGAAGCGCTCGTCGCTACGCTGGCAACTAATCCTAAAGGACTGAGTTTTCGAGTCAGAAGAATTCTGCGCCCCCATTTCTTGACCGAGTTTTTTGCGATTTCCTCGCTTTTTTCGGCTACAGTAGGTTCATTTTTACCTTTCCGCGCAAACAGGCGTAACCACTTTCGTGTTTTCAAACCTGCATCCGCAATTTTCTTCATCCGCTCAATATCTCTTTTTTCAATGGCTTTCATCATTCGTCTAACACGAGCGATTCTCAAGAAATCTAAAAATATCCAAATCATGAAACCCAATGCTAACAAAGCCAATCCTGTATTGGATATTTCATCCCAAGTTTGCCAACCAATTGGATCAAACAACAAACGGAGGCCTAGGACAGTCAACGGAGGAATAATGAAAGCAATTGTTTCATTGAAAGCAAGTAATCCAATTCCACGTATCGGTAGTTCCTTCAATTGAGTAAAAGCCCATTTGGTATGAGGTAAGAGCCTATACACTGCTTTCCTAAAAGGTACCAAAAGAAACAAAATCCTCAGCAGGAATGGCAACCAGATGACTACCAAAACATACGCAGCCCAAGGGCCTTCTGGAGGTAAATCGGGGACTTGAAGAGGTTGTACCACAACCGTCCATACTCCTGTGCAACTTCAAAGTTTAGTTTCTAAACTTGTCAATAGACATGGTAACTGTAGATTCAACTTTATCCATGGCAACGCATAGCTTCCGTCCGTATTTTCTACCAATTCCATATCCAGCACCGGCTGCTGCCGCTCCAGAAATCAATTCAAAAGTGATTGTGGCCAATCCAACTCCAGCAATCAGTTGAGGGATCATTCAACCACCTCGACTTCACCGACAAAAGTAACCTCTTGTATACCAGTGTTCGTCAAATCTTCAAAATCGGCGTATTTTTTGTAATAATGCTTGAACGTACTGTCCATCATTCCCACTGCAACACCGGCTAATCCAACTACTGCTGTTGTTATCATCATTCTGTATATCATATTTATTCCTCCTCATTGTTTTGTTTTCTGGCTTTCGAACTGACGGTTTTTACAACACCTTCTGTAACAGTATTCACCACATTTCCTGCGGTTTCCACTGTTATTTTGGTGACTTCACCGGTTGCATTGATGGCAGCTTTGATGACTCGACTTGAGCCAACTGCCAGTTCCACAACCGTTGCTTCACCAGCGTTCACCATCTCTTTAACTGCAGATGAAAACTCATCGATAAGAGAAGTAAGGCCTTTGGAGACCTTATCCACCGCTTTCTTGCCAGCCATGATTCGTCGATAGTGCTGACCTACTTAACCAGACGTGGTAAATTATACCGGTATAAATTACCCGCAATTAATCATCCGAGGGGAGGTAGAAGAATTCTTCCGGATAATACCCCATTCGCACACACAAATCGATCCACCGCCCAATATCTGAACGAAGCGTCTTACCATTCTCAGTAATGTCATACACAATTACTGGATGTCCGCCTCTACCTCTCGATTCGAGATAGTTCATCTCTACATGACCCGATTCAGTCATCCGTTCAAGATGCAATCGCAATTCCTTTCGATCAACGCTCACAGCCCTTTCTATTCTCATCAGCCGACGAGTACTGTTTTCTCTTTCACGCATACGCGTAAGGTAAAGAAGTATCCGATACAATGTGACGGAGAGGTCTCTGCGTCGTTTCTCCATGATTGGGGGTTCATCATCCTCATAAAAAAAAAGACTGATGGTTTGGACTCTTTGACATCAATCGAAGCGCTCATGTGGTAAGGCCACTTCGCCTAGCCATGCCCTTCACACATAACATGGCCGACTGGCTTGGGTTCAACATTGACAAAGCCTGGCTTGAAGAGAATATTCGCTGGAAAGACTTCGGCACTGGTGT
>Ga0233438_10002779_pt1 | contig 16865 bp, 18 predicted proteins | sample SI_123_September_FD_182720 | JGI IMG/M metagenome (GOLD analysis project Ga0233438, IMG submission 182720) | Seawater microbial communities from Saanich Inlet, British Columbia, Canada - SI_123_September2016_10_MG | ecosystem: Environmental > Aquatic > Marine > Inlet | place: Canada: British...
TTGATAATTGCTAATGTCATAATTCCTAAAACTGGAAATGGAATTTTTGTTAATTGAAAAAATAATATTGTTCCAAAATCTCCAATAGCACAGCCTAATAAACACCAAGCTGTGTTTTTTGCACTTCTTTTCCATGTGTGATTACAAGACCAATTAAAAGTACTAGCTGTCATGATTATTTGCTTAGATTTATTTGATACTCATATGCTTCTTTAGGCCAAAAAGACTTGATATAAGCCAATACGCTATCAATTTCTTTATCAGATAAATTGTCCTCAAAACCAATCATCTTACCTTGGTAATTTTTTACTAATTTTGCCAATCCATATTTAATTATTGAATGCAGTGTTTGGTCATCATGATGCCAAGTATGTCCTGTTCCATTTAAAGGAGGAGCTTTTCTATGGCCATCTTCATCCATTTCTTTCCAATTTTCTGCTCCAGCTAAATTAACCATATGACATGAAACACAATTTTCTTGATATGCAATCTTACCTCTTTCAATCATAATTTTTGACTCAGTTGTAATTGGAAAATGATTATGCGCTTTAGCAACAGTTAAGCTGCTAAATAATATGAAGATAATTAATACTGGTAATGACTTAATTATATACTTAAGCATATAAGTTATATAGATATTTCATTTATATTAACAAGTACATGTGTTAATTTAAAAAATGATCTTTAAACAAATTTTTGATACTGAATCATCAACTTATACATATCTAATAGCATCTGCAAAAGGACGGGAAGCAGTTATTATAGATCCCGTAATAGAAAATGTAGATAATTATATTAAAGTCTTAGGGGAACTGGATCTTAAACTCGTTAAAGTAATAGATACTCATATTCATGCTGATCATGTCACAGGAGCTACTAAGTTAAAACAAGCTACTAATTGTACAACACTCATGGGAGAGCATACTCCAGCTGATGCGGTTGAGATTAAAGTAAAAGATGGTGAAATTATTGAAATTGATAATTTGAAAATCAAATCGTTATATACGCCTGGGCACACCTCTGATAGTTACAGTTTTTTATTAGATAACTATCTTTTTTCTGGAGATACACTTTTGATAAATGGAACTGGCAGAACAGATTTTCAAAATGGGAGTTCTAAAGATGCATATAACTCTTTATTTAATAATCTTTTAAAATTACCTGAAGAAACTTTGGTTTATCCAGGTCATGATTACAACGGTAAATTTTCAAGTACAATCGGAAATGAAAAAAAATTTAATCCTAGATTACAGGTAAAAAGTGAAGATGAATATGTTGATATAATGTCTAAGCTAAATTTAGCTAAACCTAAATTAATAGACATCAATGTTAGTCGAAATATTAAATTGGGTGCTAACTAAATATAACGAATATTAAAAACCAATACGAAATTAATCCAGATAATATAGTTGCAATAATGTTTTTGGAAAAATAACCAACAATAATTGCAACGATAGCTCCAAAAATTTTAGGATCATTCATTTCAACAAATGATCCATAATCGTTGATAAAAATTGCTGGAAATATAATTGCAGGAAATACTGCTGAAGGAACATACTCTAATACGGCTTTAATTTTTTTTCCAAGCATATCTCTATCGACTAATGCAATCATAGTCATTCTAGTAAAATAAGTTAATATTCCTGCAACGATAATCGATAACCAAGTCATTTTTTTAACCTCAATAGTAATGAAGCAACAAATAAGGCAATGACTGGTGAAATAATTATGTATGATTTAAATGGAGCATCAAAAAATAATAAAGAACTTAAACCACAAGTGATCATAACAATTAAGTGATCAATTTTTTTTAAATCTTGAACAACAATAGCAATAAAAGTAAGTGGAATAGTAAACTTTAGTCCAAGTTCTTCAGGTACAAATGAACCTAAAATAATACCTGATAGTGTTGCAAGTTGCCAACAAACCCACATCGTACATCCTGTGCCAATTAAATGATAATGCAAATATTGCTCAGTTTTATTTTTTTTAAAAAATTTATTAGACTCAGCAAAACCTTGATCTACTACGAAATAAGAAATTAATAGTTTTTTAATAAGTGATAATTTTTCTAAATATTCAGCTAAGACAGCTCCATATAATAAATGCCTTGAATTTATAATTCCAACAGATGTAACGGCAACTAAACTAGAAGCACCACCTGAAAGCAATTGCAAAAATACAATTTGTGAAGCTCCTCCAAAAATAATGATGGACATTCCATAAACTAAATATGGGCTAAAACCAAGTTCAACTCCAATAGCACCACATATAATTCCAAATGGAATTACTGAAAGCATGTGAGGAGAAATATCTAACATCCCCCTGGTAAATAATTGTTTTTTTGAAAGCATCAGCCTGTTCTATTAAAAACAAACTATGTGATCAATATTAATTGGTCTTTTAATACCAAATTTTTCATCTACTTCATGTTGGTGCATATGGTGAGAGTGAACAAAAACTGGTATTAATAAATCACTGTCTGTTTTTAGTGTATAGATAAAGTTAGTTCCTCTAAACTTTCTATCTACAACCTCTAGCTTCAAATTACTCTGATCATCATGCTCAAGGTCTTCTGGTTGTAATAATAATTGAACATCTGAACCTTTTGGATAATGTTTAGTAAAATTTCCATTTATAGTTCCAAGATCTTTATTTTCTAAACTATTTTCACCTGTAACTTTTGCTGGAATTAAAATTCCTCTATTTAAAAAGTTAACAACCTCTACTGAATTTGGAAAATGGTAAACGTTATAAGGATCATCATATTGCTTTAATTGGCTGTCTAAAATTATCCCACATTTACTTCCAAGATAAAAAGCCTCATAAGAGTCATGTGTTACTATAATCGTTGTAATTTTTAAATCAGTTAAAACTTGTTTAAGCTTAACTTGAATTTCTTCTTTAAAACTTTGGTCTACATTAGATAAAGGTTCGTCTAATAGAAGTAAATCTGGCTTAGAAAGTAAAGCTCTAGCTAATGCAGCTCTTTGAGCTTCTCCAGAACTAATTTGATGAGGAAATTTATCTTTAACATGATCTAAATGAAGAAATTTTATAACTTCATTAATAGTTAAATCTTTTTTCTTTTTTTTATTTCTTTCAGCTCCAAATTGAATGTTTTGCAAAACATTATAGTGAGGAAAAAGTGAATTATCCTGAAATGCTAGAGAAATGTTTCTATTTTCTGGTTCAACATGAATATCTTTAGAGGAAATAGTTTTATTTTTTAAAGAAATTTTTCCAGATTGAATTTTTTCAAGGCCAGCTATAGTTCTTAAAATTGTTGTCTTGCCGATTCCAGAAGGTCCCAATAGACAAATAATATCACCTTCATTTTCAATATTTAATGAAACGTTATTAACTTTATTTTTATCACTTGCAGCAAAAGTAACATTTTCAATTTCTAAAAAGTTTTTTGGCATAAAACAGTTAATCCTTAAGAATATATCTAGATGTAATTAAAATAAAGAAACTTGCAATAAGAATAAGGAATAATGAAGGTGCAGCAGCAGCTTCAAGTAAATCTTGAGAGGCATATATATATGCTTGTGTTGCAAATGTTTCAAAATTAAATGGTCTCATTATTAGTGTAATTGGTAACTCTTTAATGACTTCAATAGAAATCAAAATCCCAATTAATAAAATAGAATTTTTTAGATACGGTATATGAATATTTTTGAAAGTTTTAAATTTTGAGTATCCTAGCAAGTATGCGCTTTCATCAATTGAATAACTTATCTTTAAATAGCCTGACTTAATTCCATTACTTGCCAATGAATAAAATCTTATAAAATAAACAATAACCAAACCTAAAATTGAACCTATAAAAATTGATTTAATATTTTTAATATCAAAAAAACTAACAATGTTTTTATCAAACCAAGAAATAAAAGTGATAAATGCTACAGCCAAGATTATTCCAGGTATAGCATAACCAGAAATTGAAAAAGTAGTTAAAATTTCTAAAAACTTACTTCTAGATAATCTATTTCCATAATTTGAAATAAAAGCAAAACTAATTAAAACAAAGCTTGATAAAAAAACTAAAATTATTGTATTTGAAAATAAACTAATTAGATCTAAATCTATTAAATGTTTTGGGAAAATAATTGTCCAATAAAGCATTTGTAAAACAGGAAATAAAAAACTTATAAAAAAAATTGAAAAGCAAAAAGAAAAAGCTAGTAAAGCTTTATAACCATGTAAAGTTGTTAATGCCTTTTTTTTAAATCCACCTCTAGTTGGTGAATGATATTGTGCTTTTTTTCTAGATAAATTTTCTAATACAAATAATCCAAGTATAAAAATCAAAAGATAAAAAGATAATTGATTTGCTAATGCAAGGTCATCAAATGAGATCCAAGCATTATAAATTCCTGTTGTAAGTGTTGATATTCCAAAAAACGATACCGATCCAAAATCAGACAACGTTTCCATTGCAACAAGTGATAATCCCGCAACTATTGCTGGTCTTGCTGAGGGTAGAATTATTTTAAAAAAAGATTTTTGCTTGTTAAAACCTAGGTTTTTTCCAAGTTCTATTAAGTTTTGTGACTGATAATGAAAAGATGCTCTTGTTAATACATAGACATATCCAAATAACGAAAATGAAATTGCAACTATAGCTCCTATCATGCCATCAAACTTTGGTATTTTAGAATTATAATCACCTTCTCCAAATAAATTTTTTAAAATTGTAAATGCTGTTCCATAATTTTCAAAAAAAGCTGTTAATGAATAAGCATAAATGTAAGCTGGCACTGCAAAAGATAAAATTAATGCCCACTTAAAGAAATTTGATCCTGTAAATTTATAAAACGAAACTAAGTAAGCAGATGATACTCCAATGATAAAAGTTAAAAATAATACACCAAATAATAAAGAGAAAGAATTAAGTAAATAATCGTAAAGAAATGTATTCTTGATAATATCAGAATAATTACTGGTACTATCAAAAAAACTAGAAAATACTGTAACAATAGGTATTGCTACAGCAATCGAAATTAAGAATGAACTTAAATACCAAATATTTATTTTTCTTAAATAAATACTAATCATTATTATTTACTTCCACTTAGCTAAAAGCATACATTCTAAAGCTATTGCTTGATTTTTTTCATAATTAACAACTTTAGTATTTAAATCTTGTTTAAAGCCAATACCCATTTGTTTAACTAAATCATGTGGTTCAACACCTTCAATCATAGGATATTCAAATGTATTATTAACAATATGTTCCTGCGCTTCTTTAGTTAATAAAAACTCAAGAAGTTTTTTTGCATTTTCTGGATTTGGTGCATGTTTTAATACTCCACCCCCACTAATATTCATATGAGTTCCTCTATCACCTTGATTTGGAAAAAATGGTAATACTTTTTTAGCAGCTGCTTGTTGTTCGGCTCCTTTTTGTCCTGATAACATTAATGCTAAGTAATAAGTATTTGCTACAGCTAAATCAGCCTCTCCTGCTGCAACTGCAAGTATTTGAGCTCTGTCATTTCCTTTTGAGTCTCTTGCCATATTAGCCACAACACCTTTTGACCATTCACAAGTAGATTTTTTTCCATTATTTTTAACTAATGAAGCAACAAGTGATTGATTATAAATATTATTTGATTTTCTTATAACAATTCTGCCTTTCCACTTAGGATCAGCAAGTCCTTCATAAGTCATTCCATTTAATTCATTAGCATTAACTCGCTCTGGTGAGTAATACATAATTCTTGCTCTCTTTGCTATTCCAGTCCAATTTGGAGATCTAAAGTTTTTTGGAACAGCCTCCTTGATTACTGAGGTCATTGAGTTTTGAAACATTCCTTTAGCATCAAATGCACCCAATCTTCCTGCATCGGCTGTAATATAAATGTCTGCTTTAGAGGCTGGGCCTTCTTCAATTATTCTTTTTTGAAGTGCCTTATCTTTTCCTGATACAACATTTACTTTAATGCCAGTTTTTTCGGTAAATTTTTTATAAAGCTGAATGTCAGAATCGTAATGTCTTGCACTAAAAACGTTTACTTCAGTGGCAAAACTTAAATTCGTAAAGAGTGCAAAAAACATTGCAAATATAGTTATCTTTTTCATTTTATCTTATTCTTTATCATTGTTGAGTTGCGACTGAGAATTATTATCAATGCGAATGATTATCAATCGCATATATTGACGCAGTTGTAAAGAATTATTTAATGATTGAAAATTTTAATTTAATTGAATGGGAGATAATTATTTCCAGTCACCTATTTTACTAAACAAGAAGTTTCTAAAAGCTTGAACTCTTGCAGTATTTTTTAAGGATTGAGGATAAACAAAGTGAGCTTCAGTAATAGGTCCTTCAGACTTAGGTAATACCTTGATAACATTAGTTGAGTTCGATACTAAATACTCTGGTAAAGCAGCCAACCCTACCCCTGACTCTACTGCTAAAAGTAAACCCATAACACTATTTACTTTCATAACAGTTTTTCTTTTTTTACCATCACTCATTCCAAGTTTTAATGCCCAGTCTGGATTATAAACTGGTGAAGGTGCACCTTTTCCAAAAGAAATAAACTTATGTTTATTTAAATCAGCGATTGTTTTTGGCATTCCAAATTTTTCTAAATATTTATTAGATCCATAAACATAATATTTAATATCAACTAATTTTTTTTGAATATAATTTAGTTGTTTAGGCCTTCTCATAAAAATACCTATATCTGCTTGACGAGTACTAAGATCTAATTCTTTATCATCAAATACTAATTCGATTTCAATTTCTGGATTTAATCTCATAAACTCTTGAATTCTTGGTGTTAACCAGTGAGTTCCAAAACTTCTAACAGTTGTGATTGTTAATTTTCCAGTTGGCTTATTTTTTTGATCACCTAGTGATGTTTCAACTTCTTTTAATTTACTAATAACTTCATGAGCAGTTTTAAATACATATTCACCATTTTCAGTTAGTGTTAATCCTCTAGCATGTCTTTCAAAAAGTTGTACTTTTAAATCGTTTTCTAGTGCTTGAATTTGTCGGCTAATAGCAGATTGACTTAAATTTAGATTAACTGTTGCATTAGTAAAACTACCTGCTTCAGCAACTGCATGAAAAATTTTTAATTTGTCCCAGTCCATTATTTATTTAAATCAACTATAACTCTTCCAGAAATTTCTCCTTTTAAAATTTTTGGATAAGTTTCAATTAATTCCTCTAGGCTAACTGTTAAAATTGATTTTTCGAGTAAATCAAAATCAATTAATTTTGAAGCTTCTGCCCAAATAAATTCTCTTCTTTTAATACTACAATTTGCAGAGTCCATTCCCCAAAGTTTAATTCCTCTTAACATAAATGGTATGACGCTAGTATTTAGTTCATTGTTATTTGCGTTACCACAAACAGCAATTATTCCATTCGGTTTAGTTTGAACAATAGCGTTTGCTAAAATTTTTCCACCGACAGTATCGACTACACCGTCCCATAATCCTTTATCAATTAACCTTGGATCTTTGTCAAATTCAGACCTATTTACAACAGTTTTAGCACCTAATGACTTTAAGTAATCTGCTTTAGAATCTTTTCCAGTAACAGCGGTAACATTATAACCCAGTTTTGATAAAGCCATCACTGCCACACTACCTACTCCACCTGTTGCACCAGTAACTAATACATCGTTAACTTTTTCTCCCAATAAAATACTTTCTCTTGCCTGGATTGCAAAAGAGCTCATTAAAGAAGTAAATCCAGCAGTTCCTAAAATCATCGCTTGTCTACTTGTTAAATCTTTAGGTTTTTTAACTAAAAAATCTGCATTTACTTTTGCTATTTGAGAATATCCTCCAAAAAATACTTCTCCAACTCTAAAACCAGTTAAAATTACTTCATCACCTTCATTAAATTTTGAGTTTTCACTCTCTAAAACTGTACCTGAAAAATCTATCCCTGGAATGTGCGGAAATTCTTTAACTAGTCTTCCTCCATTTTTTAGAATCATTCCATCTTTAAAATTAAGATCTGAATAATCTACTTTAATAGTTACATCACCATGTTTTAAAAAACTTTTATCAATTGATTTAATTTCTCTTGTAAAGCTTTCACCTTCTTGGTTGATGATTAATGCTTTAAATTGATCTGACACAATATTATTTGCTTATAAATCGAAGATACCTATTTTGAATACTTAAGTCTTCTTTAAATTGACCTAAAAAATAATTTGTAACTGTTGTTGCATTTTCTTTTTTGATACCTCTCATTGTCATACACTGATGAGCAGCATCAATTGTAACCGCAACTCCTTTTGCATCTAAAGATTTCATTAAAGCTTGAGCAACTTGCATTGTAAGTCTTTCTTGGGTTTGTAATCTTTTTGAAAATACCTCAACAACTCTTGCAAGTTTACTTAATCCAACAACTCTATCTTTGGGGATATAAGCAACATGAGCAGTACCAACAATTGGTGCCATATGATGTTCACAGTGACTTGTAACTGAAATATTTTTCTCAACTACCATATCGTCGTAGCCCTCAACATCACCAAATGTTTTATCTAATATTTTTCCCGCATCTTCTGTATAGCCTCCAAAATATTCTTTAAATGCTTTAACAACTCTTTTTGGAGTTTCTAATAAACCTTCACGATTTGGATCTTCACCCATCCAAGCTAATATAGTTCTAAAAGCTTCCTCAGCTTCTTTATCTGAAATCTTATTAGTTTCTAAATTTTTGTTATCAGTATCTTTAACTAATTTCATAGCGCCTTTTTATACAGTAAATACTTAATTTTAAAATATTTAATATACCGAGATATATGCTAAATAGTCACTACATATGTTCAAAAAAAGAGAAAATGTCCTAGAAATTGAAGAAGGAAATCTACTATCTCCAAAATTCGATAATGATGGATTAATACCTGTAATTACTATGTGTTCCAAAACAAAGGACGTATTAATGCATGGCTACATGAACGTAGAAGCTCTAAAAAAAACTATTGAAACTAAAGAGGCTCACTATTTTAGCAGATCAAGAAAAGCTATCTGGCACAAAGGTAAAACTAGTGGATTTACTCAAAAGGTAACTGAGTTAAGAATTGATGATGATCAAGACTCTGTTTGGATGACTGTTGATATAGGTGATGGTGCAAGTTGCCATGTTGGATATAGATCTTGTTTTTATAGATCAATTCCAATGGGACCAATTGATAATGGTCGTAAAATAGAAATGGAATTTTTAGAAAAAGAGAAAAAATTTGATCCAGAAGAAGTTTATAAAGGTCAGCCTAACCCAACAAAAATTTAAATGAGTGATAGACAAAAAAATGTTCTAGGAGAAGATCTAGAAGAATGCTCTAATAATCCATTAACAGGTTGGTACCGTGATGGTTGTTGCAATACAGATGAAAACGATCATGGTGTTCATACCGTTTGTGCAAAAGTTACAACTGAATTTTTAGAATGGTTAAAAGTTGCAGGTAATGATTTAATCACACCTCATCCTGAATTTGGATTTCCAGGTTTAAAAGATGGTGATGGATGGTGTGTTTGCGCAAGTTGGTATGCTAAAGCGATAGAGGCAGGTAAAGGTTGTCCAGTATTTTTGAAGAGAACTCATCAAAATACTTTAAAGCATGTACCTATTGAAACATTAAAGAAGTTTGCAATAGATTTATCTTAATTACATATTTCCATATTTAGGTCCACCACTTCCCTCTGGTGTAACCCAAGTAATATTTTGTGAAGGCTCTTTAATATCACAAGTTTTACAGTGAATACAATTTTGTGAATTAATTACAAATTTGTTTTTATCATTTTCTTTTTGAACCTCATAAACTCCTGCTGGACAATATCTTTGTGCAGGTTCATCAAATTTTTCTAAGGTATAACTAATTGGTAAATTAGGATCTTTAAGTTTTAAGTGAACAGGTTGATTGTCAGCATGATTTGTACCGGTTAGATAAACTGAGCTTGTTTTATCAAAAGTAATAACATTATCATATTTTGGATATTCTATTTTTGGCATCTTATTTGCAGGTTTTAATGTTTCATGATCAGCATGCTTATGCTTTAAGGTAAAGGGTAATTTTCCCTTAAATAAAATTTGATCAATTCCAGTAAATATTATTCCAAGAATTAAACCCCAACTAAAACTAGGCTTTACATTACGAGCTGCGTGAAGTTCTTCATAAACCCAGCTCTTTTTAAATTTTTCTTCATAAAGCGATAAACTTTTTTTTTCTTTAATATTCTTAATTATTGTTTCAGCAGCTATCATTCCACTTTTCATTGCTGTATGAGAACCTTTAATTTTTGGCATATTTAATGTTCCTGCATCACAACCAACTAGTAATGCTCCGGGCATAAACATTTGAGGTAAACTTTGAAGGCCACCTTCAATTAATGCTCGTGCTCCATAAGAAATTCTTTTTCCACCTTCAATAATTTTTTTAATTGATGGATGAGTTTTAAATCTTTGAAACTCATCATAAGGTGAAAGATGTGGATTTTTATAATCCAAACCTATTACATACCCTAAAAATACTTGTTTATTTTCCGCATGATACATGAAGCTTCCACCATAAGTATTGTTGTCTAGTGGCCACCCTGCTGTGTGCATTACCATTCCTTCTTCATGATTTTTATCCTCTATTTCCCAAATTTCTTTAAAACCAATTCCATATTGCTGAGGATCTTTATCTTTTGAAAGATTAAATTTTTCAATCAACTGTTTTCCTAAATGGCCTCTACAACCTTCTGCAAATACAGTTACTTTTCCTAATAATTCAATACCAGGTTCAAAACTATCTTTTTTATTACCATCTTTATCTATACCCATATCTTGAGTAGCCACACCTTTTACTGATCCATCTTCATTATATAAAATTTCACTTGCAGGAAATCCTGGGAAAATTTCAACTCCTAAAGCTTCAGCTTGCTCTGCTAACCATCTACATAAATTTGCTAAACTAATTATATAATTATTATGATTTTGTTGAACCTTGGGAAGTAACCAAGTCGGCCAACTTAGTGATTTTGTTTTACCTAGAAATAAAAATTTTTCCTTTGATACTTTAGTTTTAATTGGGGAATTAAGTTCTTTCCACTTTGGCAAAAGCTCATCTAATGCTCGTGTTTCAAAAACATTACCACTTAAAATGTGAGCACCAATTTCTGAAGCTTTTTCTAACAAGCAAACATTTAAGTTTGGATCAAGTTGTTTGAGTTTAATGGCTGTAGATAATCCTGAAGGACCACCTCCAACTATTACAACATCATATTCCATCGACTCTCTAGTCATATGATATTTTTATCTGTAAGAATTATTTTTGTATAGTGTTTAATTTATTCAGCTCTTCTAAGAACTGTGGCAAAGCTTCAAATAAATCTGCTTCTAAACCATAATCTGCAACACTAAAAATTGGAGCCTCTCCGTCTTTATTGATTGCAACAATTACTTTACTCTCTTTCATTCCTGCTAAATGTTGGATTGCTCCAGATATGCCAACTGCAATATACAAATCTGGCACAACTACTTTGCCTGTTTGCCCGACTTGGTGATCATTACTAATATAGCCAGCATCAACTGCTGCTCTTGATGCACCTATTGCTGCATTTAGTTTATCTGCAATAGAGGTAATTAATTTAAAATTATCTCCACTTTGCATACCTCTTCCACCTGATACTACTATTCTTGCAGTGCCAAGTTCCGGTCTATCTGATTTGATTTCTTCTCTTTTGACAAATTTTGTTAGCAAAAACTCTTCTGCCGCTTCAGCAGTTTCTATTGGTGCTGAACCACCAGAACTTTCACAAGGATCAAACGATGTTGGTCTAATAGTAATACATTTTTTTGCATCAGTACTTTTAACGGTTGCAAAAGCATTACCTGCATAAATTGGTCTAACAAAAGTATCAGATGCCTCTACTTTAATAATATCACTAACCTGCGATGTATCTAATTTAGCAGCTATTCTTGGCATTAAATTTTTACCAAATGTGTTAGCTGAACAAACTATATGTGAATAATTATCTGCAAGCTTAACAATAACTGGCGCAAAATTTTCTGCTAAAAAGTTTTCATAGTAGGTGGCTTCTACTGTTATTACTTTTTTGACTAAAGGTAATTCTGAAGTAGCTTTTGCAACATCTCCACAATTATTTCCAATAACTAATGCGTGAACATCAGTATCTATTTGTGATGCTGCTGTTACAGCATTTAATGTAAATGATTTAAGCTCTTTGTTGTTGTGTTCTACAATTAATAGTACTGACATTATATGACTTTAGCCTCATTTTTTAATTTTTGAACCAACTCAGCAACACTTGAAACTTTAATTCCAGCTTTTCGTTTAGGTGGTTCTTCAACTTTTACCTGTTGTATTTTTGGAGTTACATCCACACCTAAATCTGATGCAGCCATTTGCTCAATTGGCTTTTTCTTTGCTTTCATAATATTTGGCAATGATGCATATCTAGGTTCATTTAATCTTAAGTCACATGTAACAATTGCAGGTGTATTAATTTCAATAGTTTCTAAGCCCTCATCTATCTCTCTAACAACTTCAAGTTTTCCATCTTTAACTTCAATTTTTGAAGCAAAAGTAGCTTGCGGCCAGTCTAATAAAGCACTTAACATTTGCCCTGTTTGATTGCAGTCGTCATCAATGGCTTGTTTACCCATGAATACTAAGTCTGGTTTTTCTTTATCAACAATTTTTTGTAAAATTTTTGAAACAGCTATTGGCTCTATCACACCATCTGCTTTAACATGAATTCCTCTGTCTGCTCCAACGGCTAAAGCTTTTCTTACAGTTTCTTGAGCTTTATCTTCTCCAATTGTAACAGCAATGACTTCTGTTGCTTTTCCACTTTCTTTTATTTTAACAGCTTCTTCGATTGCATTATCGTCTGGTGGATTTGTTGACATCTTAACATTGTCAGTGACAACACCTGTTCCATCTTCTTTTACTCTTATTTGAACGTTGTAATCAATAACTCTTTTAACAGCGACTAAAATTTTCATTAAGCTCTCAATAAATTATTTTCAGAATCGTAAGGACTCTCTTCTATTACTGTAGCGTCATACATTTCACCTAAAATATCAACTTGTAATTTGTCGCCTACATTAGCATGCTCTGGTTTGACCATTGCAAGAGCAATAGACTTATCTAATCTAAAACCAAACTCACCACCTGTTGCTCTACCAACAACTTTATTGTCTTTATAAATTGGATTATTTCCTAAAACATCAGCGTCTTTGGTATTATGAATCTCAAGAGTAATAAGCTTGTTATCAAAACCTTTTTCTCTCCATTTATTAAGTGCTTCAAGTCCAATAAAGCTACCTTTATTTGGATGTACAAATCTATCCAAGCCTGACTCATATGGTGAATACTCAATTGAAAGCTCTGTTCCTACTAGCTTGTATGATTTCTCTAATCTTAAGCTATTCATTGCTCTAATACCAAAAGGTTTAATACCTAAATCTTTTCCTGCTTCCATCAATTTATCAAAAATATGATTTTGATATTCAATTGGATGATGCAGTTCCCAACCTAGCTCTCCAACAAAGTTTACTCTCATTGCATTAACTGGTGCGTATCCAATATTTACATCTTGAGCTGTTAACCATTTAAAATTTTCATTTGAAAAATCATCTGTTGATATTTTTTGTAACAATTCTCTTGATTTAGGACCAGCAACCACTAGTACACCTGTGCTGTTTGTTAAATCTTCAAATGTAACACCTTCATTTGGCATCCATTTTTTGATCCAGTCATGATCTAATCGTAAGTTTGCTCCAGCAGATACTAAATAAAAACTATCTTCGGACTCTCTCATAATTGTAAATTCTGAATGAACTCCACCTTTAGTATTAAGTGCATGACATAAACCAATTCTTCCAATTTTTTTTGGAAGTTTATTTGCAACTAAATGATCTAAAAATTCTTCTGCTTTTGGACCTTTTATTCTACATTTTGCAAATGCAGTCATGTCTAGAAGACCAACGTTATCTTTTACGTTTTGGCATTCTTTCTTAATAGCATCGAACCATTTGGATCTTCTAAAAGACCAATCGTCTTTTTGTTCCATGCCATCTGTTGCAAAAAAATTAGGTCTTTCCCAACCAAATTTTTGACCAAATACTGCACCTAAATCTTTCATTCTCTCATAACAAGGTGAAGTTTTTAAAGGTCTTGCAGCTGGTCTTTCTTCATCTGGATAATGAGTAATAAATACATGGCTGTAAGCTTCTTCATTTTTAGCTTTTAAATAAGATTTAGTTGCATAATCACCATATCGTCTTGGTTCTACTCCAAGCATATCAATTGTTGGCTCCCCATCAATAATCCATTCAGCTAATTGCCATCCTGCTCCACCTGCTGCAGTAATTCCAAAGCTATGTCCTTCATTAATCCAAAAGTTTTTTAGTCCCCACGCAGGTCCAACAATTGGGTTACCATCTGGAGTATAACAGATTGCACCATTATAAACTTTTTTAACACCTACTTCTCCAAAAGCAGGAACACGGTGTATTGCACCTTCAATATGTGGTGCTAATCTATCTAAATCTTCTTGAAATAATTCGTACTCTGAATCTTTTGATGGTCCATTTACATAACACGCTGGTGCACCATCTTCGTATGGTCCTAAAATTAATCCTCCAGCTTCTTCTCGCATATACCATCTGCTATCACTATCTCTAAGAACTCCCATTTCTGGTAAGCCATCTTTTTTTCTTTTTTGAATTTCAGGATGAGGTTCTGTTACAATATATTGATGTTCAACTGGAATTACTGGTATATCTAATCCAACCATTTTTCCTGTTTGTCTTGCAAAGTTTCCAGAACAAGAAATAACATGCTCGCATTCAATTGATCCTTTATCAGTTTCAACAACCCAACCATCTTTAGTTTGTTTCATAGAAAGTACACTTGTATTTCTATAAATTTCTGCACCCATATTTCTTGCACCTGTTGCCATTGCTTGAGTTAAATCAGCAGGTTGAATATATCCATCTTCTGGATGTTGGATTGCTCCAACTAAATCATCAGTATGACACAAAGGCCAAATTTCTTTAACTTGATCTGGTGTTAAAAACTTTACATCAACACCAATAGTTTGAGCAACACCAGCGTACTGATGATACTCGTCCATTCTATCTTTGGTGCTTGCTAAACGAATATTTGACACAACACTAAAGCCAACATTTTTTCCAGTTTCTTCTTCTAATTTTTTATAAAGGTCCACTGCATATTTATGCAATTGTCCTACTGAATAACTCATATTAAATAATGGTAATAAACCTGCGGCATGCCAAGTAGATCCAGAGGTTAATTCTTTTCGCTCAACAAGAACAACATCTGACCAACCTTTTTTTGCTAAATGGTAAAGAGCACTAACCCCTACAACTCCACCGCCAACTACTACGACTTTAGTTTTTGTTTTCATCCGCGATTCCTACTAAATTTTTTGAAATAACGAAACAAAATTGTATCTGTAGATAATTAAATTGAACTGCCAAGTGGAATAGGATTTGACACCATTGTAGTCAACCAACAATCCTTTAACATCCCATCATGAGTGTACTTTTCGACTTGCCAATTGAACTTATGATAAATCTTATTCTTATCTAAAATTATAACCTCAAATTGAGCCCATTTGTCACTACTTCCAAGCTCTGTAATAGTATGACTAAGATGATCTAGCATCATTTGATAAGCATCTCCTTTGATCATTCTCTTAAAATTAGGCAAAGGACCTGTAACCTTTTTGTTATTAGGGTGAGCAAAATTCCAAGTTTGCTCTATTCCGCTATCTTTGTATTCTAGGTCGTTTGTTTGAAGTCCACTCAGTTGGATCTTGACCACTTCTGATGGTTTAATATCACTATTGGGTTTTAGAATTTCTGCATTTGATGAATTAAGAAAAAAAGAAACAAAAAATAATACTTTAAATATTATTTGCAGTTTTCTTAACATCTTCTAAAAATTCTTTCCTTTTTGCATCACTAACGAATGGTACTGCAAAGTATCTTCTATAGACAATGTTATATATGCCACACATATGAAACACTCCTCTTTTCAATCTTCTTATGGGAAGATTCAAAAAGAAAGTTGTAATTGCTAATCTAGGTGAACCATATGTACAAAAAATAATAGCTTTTTTATCTTTTAGATTTCCAATTGGATAACCATAATTACCAACTAATTTTTTAAAAGTGTATGCCCAAGGAGGAGAAAGTACTTTGTCTATCCATCCTTCTACAATAGCTGGCATTCTAAAATTCCAAATCGGTGCTATTAAAACAATTATCTCACAATTTTCGATTCTTTTTCTATGATCTAGAACTTCATTATCTGGTTTTTCTCCTGCAAAAACAGGATTAAATTTATCCTTATATAAGTCTACAACATCTACGGAGTGTCCTTTTTCTTCTGCTGCTTTTTTAAAAGTATCTCTTATCGCAGCATTAAAAGAATTTTGATTATAATGACCAAAAACTAAAAAAATCTTACTCATAAATTTTAAATATATTGTTAAGAACTTAATTTAAAAAATTTTACCAAATAAAAACCAACAAACATAGCAATAACAAATGTCATAGAGTTTATATTTAATAATGCAATAGATGATATGGCCGGACCAGGACAAAGTCCTCCAAGCCCCCAACCTGCTCCAAATAAAGCAGATCCAATAATTAGTCGATTATTTATCTCTTTGTTTTTTGAATAATTAAAACTATCGGCAAACAAAGGTTTTTCTTTATTTTTGATTAAATGAAATAATGGCGAAGAAACTATTAGAGCCCCTATCATTACAAAAGCTAATGATGGATCCCAATTTCCAAATACATCTAAAAAACTTAAAACTTTTTCAGGATTAATCATTTCTGA
>Ga0233438_10002782_pt1 | contig 16858 bp, 13 predicted proteins | sample SI_123_September_FD_182720 | JGI IMG/M metagenome (GOLD analysis project Ga0233438, IMG submission 182720) | Seawater microbial communities from Saanich Inlet, British Columbia, Canada - SI_123_September2016_10_MG | ecosystem: Environmental > Aquatic > Marine > Inlet | place: Canada: British...
TGTGATGGCGATCATCAAAACCAAGTTTGGCTTTTCATTGGCCTATGCCTATGATTTTAGGGGGGCATCCAATGATGTAGAGGTGCAAAAAAGCGGAAGTGAAATCTTTTTGAAGTTTAAGTTTTAAAGTCTGCTAAAGGTGCTTGATTCTACCTTGGTAACGATCATATAATGCTTCGTTGTCAAAACCGTCAATATTCTGACTGTAATATACGGGTAATTTCACTCCTTGATCAGTGGCCCTTTTCATGGCCTCCGTAGAAATCAAATTAACAATAAAACATCCTGCTATTGTAGAGGCGGCTCCAGTGAGATCCCCTCCTATTTCTAGCATTCCATCTCCAGGAGGAACACAATTATCGATTACCCAATCAGCAATTTCATAGAGTTTCTTTTGTCCCTTTATGCGGACAGGATACTTCTTGGATTGTTCAACAGAGGTAATGGCGATGACTTTATTTCCATTGGCTTTGGCTCTTTCGGCCATTTCGATGGGCATGGCGTTTCTGCCTGAATTAGAAATGACGATAAAAAGATCCTCCTTTTCAATTTGGTGTTGGTCCCATAAAACATTGGAAACTCCACTGATCCGCTCAATTTCTGCACTTCGACGCGCCCCTTCAGAGGTCATTACAATGGAATCCAAAAAGGCATTGACATTGGCCAGTCCTCCCGCACGAATAAAAAGTTCCAAACCAATCATGTGGGAATGTCCAGTACCAAAAGTATGGATGATACGGTCTTCAATGATGGTTTTGGCCATCCATTCAACGGCTTTAGGGATGGTTTTTTTATTGGTATCAACAATCTGCTGGAATAAAGCTATAGAAGCTTGGTGATAATCGAACATGAATTATTCTTTTTTGAATACTTTAAAACTGAACGCAAAATACGGGTTTAAAATATAAATTCAATTGTTCGGCGACACATACTCTGGATTTAAAGCTGTGGGAATGGGTGCGTTGGTTTGATACCACCAGTTTTTTAAATCTTCAATCAATTCCTTTCTCTTATCCGTCTGGGTTTCGGAAAGGTTGTTTCTTTCTCCTATATCCTCTTTTAGGTTGTACAACTCTATTCCATGATCCTCAAAATAGTAATGCAACTTCCACTCTCCTTTTCTAATAACTGAACCGGGGCGAGTCCTAAAAAGGGAATCTCTATTTTCATTGTTTTTGATGTCATACCCTTGAAGATAGATGGGGAAATGCCAGAAAAAGGATCGTTCTTCCATGATTTTATCACCCATCAAAAAAGGTAAAAGGGAGATCCCGTCCAATGACTGCTCCATACTACGATCTCCCAAAAGATCCATTAGAGTAGGGAAAATATCGAGGTGAGAAATAGGGTTTTGGGTATTGATTTTGGCATCGATATTGTTCTTCCACAAAAAGAAAAAAGGGACTCTGATTCCTCCCTCATAATAACTTCCTTTTCCCGCCCTTAGGGGTTTTTGCATGGTAATTTTCCCATAATAACCCCCATTGTCGGAGGTGAAAATTATAAAACTATCTTCAAATAAATTACGTTCTTTAAGCTTGTTTACCAATAGGCCTATATTCCTATCGAGATTGTCAACCATAGTAGCATATTTTGGATTCTTTTGGCCTTTATAAGCAGGCTTATTTTCATATTTGTACAAAAGAGAATCCACTGGATGTATAGGGGTATGAACGGCATAGGGAGTGAAATGTAGAAAGAAAGGGCCTTTCGTTTGATCCAAAAAAGTTAAGGTTTTTTCCATGATCAAATCTGTAAGGTATTCACTTTTACCTGCTTCGATATTAACCTGTATATTTCCCCTTCCATAAGGAGGGTAATAACTTCCGGGTGCCCCACGGTGATCCCCTCCAATATTGATGTCAAAACCATAGTCTAAAGGATCTTTACTGAGATGCCATTTTCCAGCATGACAGTTGGTATATCCGTTTTCTTTTAGTTTTTGGGAAATGGTAGTAATTTTTTGATCTAAAATAGTAGTGTTTTTGATGGGGATCAATTTTCGATCTTTTGCCTTTCCACGATCGGAATTGCCAACGGTATAGATTTGATGGCGAGTTGTCCATTGACCAGAGGCTATGGAAGCCCTACTAGGGGCACAGTTGGCCGAAGCAGAATAGCCTTGGGTAAAGATCATTCCTTGGGCTGCCAAGGCATCAATATTTGGAGTTTGGTAATACTCACTCCCCATAAAACTAACATCATTCCACCCCATATCGTCTATGTTGATCAATATGATATTAGGGGTTTTTAAATTCTGTTTACTGAGGTTACAGTTGAAAAAGAGAATCATTATAAAAAAAACCGATATCAGTAATTTTGTTACATTATTTTTTTTCATGTGAATCATTATTGAAATCTAAAATAAGTAAAACAGTTAATCTATTTTTATAAAGTTTTTTAAATCATTAGATTGATAATATAAACCAAAAACACATTTCAACCATTTTAAAGGAATTTTCAAAATGCAAAAATCATCTGTAATATTTATTTGGATAACGATTATTTTCTCTGCTTGTAATACCATCGGTGAAACACGTCCTAACATACTATTTGTAATTTCTGACGATCAGTCCTTCCCACACACAAGCAGTTATGGCACCACTTGGGTCAATACCCCAGGTTTTGATCGTGTGGCTCAAGAGGGTTTACTTTTTAATCAGGCTTATACAACCAATGCCAAATGCTCCCCTTCTCGGTCTTCTATTTTGACTGGAAGAAACAGTTGGCTATTGGAAGAGGCTACGAATCACGTACCCCATTTTCCCGAAAAGTTCATCACCTTTCCAGAAGTGCTCAAAGACAACGGATACAAAACGGGTTTTACAGGAAAAGGTTGGGCTCCTGGTAAAGCCACCAAGGGAGGAAAAAAAAGAGACCTGATCGGTCCAATGTATCGAGATATAAAATTGAATCCTCCTGCTGATTTTATTAGCAATGTGGATTACTTCGAAAATTTTAAGTTTTTTCTAAATGAAAAAAAGGAAGATCAAGCTTTTTTCTTTTGGGTTGGAGGCCATGAACCTCACAGGGCCTATGAATATAAGGTGGGAGTCAATAAAGGCAATAAAGAGTTGGAGAAGATAGAAGAGGTTCCTGCTTTTTGGCCCGATTCTGATAATGTTCGGACCGATATGCTCGACTATGCATTTGAGGTGGAGTATTTTGACCAACATTTGGTTAAGATTATTGCTGAATTGGAAAAAAGAAAATTATTGGACAACACCATCGTTGTTGTTACCTCCGACAATGGAATGCCCTTTCCAAGGATCAAAGGTCAGGTATATCCTTTTGACAACCGATTACCTTTGGCCATTCGATGGGGTAAAGGGATTAAAAAACCGGGAAGAATCATCAACGATTATTTTAGTTTTTCGGACTTTGCTCCCACCTTTTTGGATTTGGCGGGCATAGGAGAGAAAGAACACAATATGGCAGCTTTTTCAGGAAAAAGCTGGCGCAATACTTTTGATGATCTCCCAAATAAAAATCCAAGGGAATATATGATTATTGGTAAAGAACGTCACGATGTAGGCAGAGAAAACGATGAAGGCTATCCTGTTAGGGGAATTGTTGCTGGAAAATATTTTTACAGTCAAAATTTCAAACCCCAGCGTTGGCCAGCTGGAAATCCAGAGACAGGATATCTCAATACCGATGGTAGTCCTACCAAAACGGAAATCTTAAATCTAAGACGTAAAGGCTTGGATTCTACCTATTGGAATCTCGCTTTTGGCAAAAGACCCCAACAAGAGTTATATGATCTAGAGACAGACCCCCAATGCCTCAAGAATTTGGCATTGGATGAAAGTTATTCTTCAATAAAAGAGAAGTTGAAAAATCAATTAATAGATGATTTAACCCATCAAGGAGACCCGAGGGTTTTGGGCAATGGAAATGTCTTTGACCAATACCCTTACTCGGGAGAAAATGTAAGAAATTTCTACAGTCGCTATAGGGGCGGGGAAAAAATCGAAACCCACTGGGTTAATCCCTCAGACTTTGAACAATAATCTGTTAAAGTGTTGATCCAAGGATATTATTGATCCAAAACAGGAATTCTAAACTTCTCCAAGGTAGCGGTGGTATGTGCTTCTTTGAGGAAGTTTTCCATCTTTTTAACAATTTCTGGATGCGCTGCCGCCAAGTCATTAAGCTCTTTAGGATCTTTAGAAAGATTATAGAGCTGTAGCGGAGCATCGCCTTTGAATAAATCTTTTTTAAAACCCTTCCACGATCCCACTCGGATGGCTTGCTGACCTCCATAGGAGGGGAATTCCCAATACAAATAATCGTGATTATTCTGTGGCTTTTCTACCAATGTCGGGTAGTAACTAATACCATCTATAGGATAAGGGGGGGTAACATTTAAAATGTCACAGACAGTCGCAAAGTAATCGTAAAACACACTGGGATGATCGGACTGGGTTCCCGCCTTTATTTTTGCTGGCCAAGTGGCAATGGTAGGGACTCTGATCCCACCTTCATTGACATTTCCTTTGACTGTCTTTTTGGAGTTGACAAAAATACCTGTGCTGTTAAAAAATTGAATATCCGCCTGTTCATCTTTAAGCGTGGGGCCATTATCGCTGGAAAAAACAATCATGGTATTGTCATACTGATTGGTTTCCTTCAGGTAGGTAACGATCTCCCCCACTTGCTCGTCCAGATAAGAAATCATCGCAGCGTAAGTAGCTCTCGGAGTTCGGTTAGGATAATAACCGGAATCTCCAATGTAAGGCGTTTCAGGTCCTAATTTTTGTCGGTAATAATTCACCCATTTTTTGGGGGCCTGAAGTGGCAAATGGGGTAAAGGACTGGCATAGTAAAGGAAAAACTTTTGATCCCTGTTACGCTCCAAAAACCGTAGGGCTTCTTTATGCATCAAAGTGGGAGCAAAATCATTTTGATTGTAAAGGGCATAGCTTTTATCGTCGTTGGGATCCAATCCCTTTGGAAGTTTTCCCTTATCAACAATGGTATTGTTTAGTATATGCCTATCCTCATTTCTCCACAAGTGTGAAGGATAAAGGTTATGGGCTTGTCGCTGGCAATTATAACCATAGAAAAAATCAAATCCTTTTTTGTTAGGAATACTTGAAGTATTGGGTGCTCCGAGTCCCCATTTACCGACCATCCCTGTTTTGTAGCCTTGGGATTGCAAGACTGTGGCTATGGTAACAATGGAATCTGGCATGGGTCGTTGTCCCTCTAAATTTGAATTTTCAAACATTGCTTTAAAGCTCCAAACTTCACCACGCTCTCTCCACTCACTATTACCTCTAACTGGATTGTTTCCCGCATGCAAGCCTGTCATCAAAACTGCCCGAGCAGGAGCACAAACGGGAGCTCCGCTGTAATGGTCTGTTAGGATCATTCCCTCTTGGGCCAATTGGTCAATATTTGGAGTTTCAATCCATTTTTGCCCTTGAACACCAATCTCTCCATAGCCTAAATCATCGGCCAAAATAAATATGAAGTTTGGTGAAGATTCTACTTTGTCCTGAGGCTGATTACAGCCTATTATTGCTATTAAAATTATGGGGATCAAAATTATTTTTTTCATGTTTTTGAATTAAAAAAGTTTTTTTTTGAATTTCTTTTTATCATTTACTTCATCAAAACCCAGCTTGGCATAATCCCTATATGAAATTTTCCTGACTGAACGATTTTATAGCTTTTTGATTTTAAAATTATCATTATTAAGCAATGTAACTTTTTTTTTAAAATTTAACCATTGACTTATTCCCCTACTACCGTAAGCACCAGTCTTCTAGAACCTGCTCTATTCCTGTGTTCACAGAGGTATATCCCTTGCCAAGTTCCCAATAACAGTTCGCCTTTTTGGATGGGAATGTCAACGCTGCTTCCCAAAAGGCTGCTTTTGATATGAGAAGTCATATCATCAGGCCCCTCGAGAGTATGGAGAAAATAATCGGCCGATTCAGGAACCAATATATTAAAATGTGATTCGAAATCCTGCCTAACTGTGGGGTCTGCATTTTCGTTGAGGGTCAAACTGGCAGAAGTATGTTGGATAAAGACATTGAGCATCCCGCTCCTATTAGGTAATATCTTAGTGATCTGATCTGTAATCAAATGAAAACCTCTAGAAAAGGGAGAAAGGGTAATTTTTTTTTGAAAAATCATATTCCTATTTTTGTTTAAAAGTAATTAAATAATGATTTTTTCACACCAAGCTTTACTTTCAAAAAACTTTATATCATTAGTTATGGTATATCTTTCCCTACTCAGTTGTTCTAACGACTACCAACCGCTGATCATTGGACACCGAGGTGCCAAGGGTCATGTGGCCGAAAATACACTCCCTTCTATTTCTAAAGCCATGGAGTTGGGTGTTAACGGAATTGAAATCGATGTGTTTTTGTGTCAGTCGGGAGAGTTGGTAGTTTTTCATGATTCAACCCTAGAAAAATTGACCGATGGAACAGGATACATTGAAACTTTGACCTTAGATTCAATTCAAAAAATCAATGTTTTGGGGGATTATAAAATCCCAACTTTAAATCAGGTTTTGGACTTGATAAATGGACAAGTATTTTTAAACATCGAATTAAAAGGGAGTGGAACAGCCCAACCCACTCATCAACTTTTGACCTCCACGCTCAAAGAAGGAAGATGGAAGGCAGATCAATTTATTATTTCAAGTTTTAAGTGGGAAGAACTTAAGCATTTCCGTCAACTAAACGAAGAAATTCCCATTGCCATCCTAACCAATGCTGACCCACTGGATGCATTGCCTATCGCTCAAACAGTTCAAGCACAGGCCATTAATCCTAATTTTAAAGCGTTAAATGAAAGCAATGTAAAAAAAATACAGCAGGCGGGGTATCAGGTTTTCCCATACACCATCAACGAAACAGAGGACATTAAAAAAATGATCTCCTTGCGCGTAGATGGAATCATTACCGACTTTCCGGAAAGGATTGCAGAAGTTTTGTCCTCGAACTAGACCAATAATATATAGACAAAACCAGCTAAGGCTCCACCTATAAAGGGACCCAAAATGGGAATCCAAGCATAGGACCAATCGGCATCTTTATTTTTTCGAGGCAACATTTGGTACATTAATCTGGGACCAAAATCACGCGCGGGGTTAATGGCATAGCCTGTGGTTCCTCCCAATGCCATTCCTATTACCCAAACCAAAATGGCTACGGGTAATGCCTGTAGGGCTCCTAAACCAAAGTTTTCAACGACCACACCCTCGATTTCAATATTGGGTACAACAATGAAAAGTACTCCAAAAACCAAAATGAAAGTTCCTAAACATTCACTAAAGAAGTTGTTCTTGTAGTTCCTAATGGCGGGGCCCGTACAAAATGTACTGCGCACTGTTCCTTCATCTTTTGTAAGACGATAATGGTCAATATAGGTGAGATAGCACACCCAACTACCCATCATGGCCCCCAATACTTGGGCAATCAAATAGCCCGGAACCAAGCTCCATGAAAACTTCTGTGCAACTGCTAACCCAATGGTAACAGCAGGATTGAGATGGGCGCCACTGAATTGACCTGTGACAAAAACCCCAACAAAAACGGCAAATCCCCAAGCACTAGTGATCAAGACCCAAGCGCTCTGTCCTTCGGCAATGGTATTTTTAAGACTTACATTGGCTACTACTCCTACTCCCAATAAGAGGAGGAGAAATGTGCCAATAAATTCTGCTAAATAGGGATCAATCATAATATATAATTTTTAGTAATTGCATTAAAATGTACCAACTCCTTTTCGATCCACTCTTGATCTTTATTGAGTGCGTCAGCCATTATTTTAGCTACTTTAGGAGCTATTTTTACGGTCTCGTATGCATCCAAAAACAAGCACCTTACTCGTCTTGCTATAACATCCTCCAAGTGAATCGCCATTTCCCGTTCAATACTCCAAAGGATTAAATTTTTACTAATATAAAATTTCTCAGACAAAGATTTATTGTCTTCAGGTTTTCCCATAGATTCTATAATAATTCGGTCGGAACCATAAACATGTAAAGGGTTATCTCTATCTGGTTGCTCCTCATAGGCATGAAGCTTTAGTTTTTTGGTTTTACATTTTTGCTCCTTCAGGCCTCCCACCAATGCCGCAGTGTTTATGGTATCCTCCCCCATTTTTCTGTAGGTAGTCCATTTTCCTCCCAAGACACTGATCAATCCACTGGTGGATACATTGACCTTGTGATGACGCGAAACCTCCTTGGTTTCGGCAGAGTCACCTTGCTGTGCTGCCAAAGGTCTTAATCCTGCAAAAACGCTTTTAACATCCTTAAGGGTGGGCTTTTTGGTCATGTATTGTGAGGCATTACTAAGAATAAAAGTAATCTCCTCTTCCAGTGCTTTGGGCTCCTCGTCAGCATGATCGATGGGAGTATCTGTAGTTCCGACTACTACATGGTTGTGCCATGGAACAGCAAATAGAACCCTACCATCACTAGTGTGTGGAATCATGATGGCGTGATCACCGTCTAAAAAAGTCCTTTCCAAAACCAAGTGTACCCCTTGACTTGGTCTAATCACGGGTTGAGCTTCGGGCTTGTCCATTTTAACAATCTGATCACTAAAAACTCCGGTTGCATTGATGACCACATTGGCATTAATTGTAAATTTTTCACCCGACTGATGATCCAAAACTTCCAAGCCCGATATCAATTCGTTTTCTTTAGTCAAGCCAATTACTTCAATATAATTGATCAAGGTGGCCCCCAATTCAGTGGCGGTAATGGCCAAGGTTATCGCCATCCTAGCATCGTCAAATTGACCATCGTGATAAATCACTCCTCCTTTGAGTCCATCCTGTTTGACATTGTTGATCAGTTCAATAGTCTCACTTTTGTTGAGTAAGGTCGAGGGACCCAAGCCCATTTTCCCAGCCATCATATCATAAACCTTAAGTCCTAGTCCATAAAAAGGGCTGTTCCACCAATCATAGAAAGGTATGACAAAACTCATATCTTTTACCAGATGAGGAGCATTACTTTTCATAATACCCCGCTCTTTTAAAGCCTCAATTACGAGTGAGATATCTCCGTTTTGTAGGTATCGCACTCCCCCATGTACCAGCTTGGTACTCCTCGATGAAGTACCTTTGGCAAAGTCACTTTTTTCCAACAATAGTGTTTTATAGCCGCGTTTCGCTGCATCTACAGCAGCACCAAGACCACTGGCACCTCCTCCAATGATGACAAGGTCCCATTGGTCTATCGCTCTTAATCTACTAATATTCTTTTCCCTATTCATTTTCAGTTAATAGTCTGGATATTCTATTTTCCCACAAAGAAATTGTTTTTTGGGTTTGTTGGTCTGATAGGGGTTCAAAACGTTGATCCTCTTGCCATAAGTCTTTAAGTGCATCGGGTGATGACCAAAAACCAGTGGCCAACCCTGCAAGAAAAGCAGCTCCCAAGGCCGTCGTTTCTGTGACTTTGGGTCGAACCACATCGGCATGGATAAGGTTTGCCTGAATTTGCATCAACAGGTCGTTATTACTAGCACCGCCATCAACTTTCAAACTTTTAAAAGCCACTCCTGCATCTTTTTGCATTTCAATAATAATGTCTCTAGACCGAAGGGCGATGGCCTCCAAAGCTGCTCTTGCGATGTGTCCTTTGTTGGTTCCACGAGTAATACCCATAATGGCTCCCGTAGCATGAGGATCCCAAAAAGGAGCCCCTAATCCAGACAAAGCTGGAACAAAAGTCACCCCACCATTATCGGAAACCGATGCTGCCAGTGCTTCGATATCCGCAGAAGACTCTATCATATGTAATTGATCTCTGAGCCATTGAACTAAAGCACCTGCTGTAAATACACTGCCTTCTATAGCATATGTTACCACTCCATTGATCTGCCAGGCGATAGTCGTCAACATTTTATTTTGTGAAACAACGGCCTTGACGCCTGTGTTCATAATACAAAAACAACCCGTGCCATAGGTGTTTTTAACCTCTCCAGGCTGCAAACATAACTGACCAAACAAAGCGGCTTGCTGGTCACCAGCAATACCTGCTATTCTAACAGCACTTCCTAAAAGAAATGCAGCAGTATTTCCTACGATTTCTGAAGAATTAACCACCTTGGGCAACAGAGACTGGGGAATGTCTAGTAATTCTAAAAGTTCTGTATCCCATTGATTTTCATGTATGTTGTAAATCATGGTTCTACTGGCATTGGTTGCATCGGTCACATGAGTTGTTCCTCCAGTCAAATGCCAAATCAGCCAACTGTCAACCGTTCCAAAGGCCAGCTCTCCTTTTTGAGCGCGATCTCTAAGTGCGGGGTCTTGATCCAAAATCCACTTGATCTTGGTAGCAGAAAAATAAGCATCGACAACCAGTCCTGTCTTTTGAGTAAAAATATCCGACTTGCCCTGTGCAATCAGTTGTTCACAAATTTTAGCCGTCCTACGATCTTGCCAAACAATAGCATTAAAAACAGGCATACCTGTTGCCCTATCCCAAATTATGGTGGTTTCCCGTTGGTTCGTGATTCCAATAGAATCTACTTCTTCAATATCAATTTTGGACTGTTCTAAAACGGATCTCACCGCCCTAAGTTGGGTCTCCCAGATTTCTACAGGATCGTGTTCCACCCACCCTTTTTGAGGGAAAATTTGTGTAAATTCCTGTTGAGCTAGGCCTATTTGTTTTCCCGATTCATCAAATAAAATCGCACGAGAACTCGTCGTTCCAGCATCAAGTGACAAAACATAGTTTTTCATAAAAAAGTCAATTTATATCATCCCCTAAAATACAATAAAACACCAACCACCAATCCAACTAAAACTAGGGATAAAATCAAATCGGTTCGGTTGAATGAATTTCGATACTCTTCCTTCATCTCGGTGGTCATGGTTCCAAAAGATAATCCTTTTATTTTGGTATAATCTGGAACGGCAGTCAGTAAGCTTACCGACACACACAACAGCACTGAGAAAATAAACATAAAAATCGCCATATGGGCAAAGTTGATTGTAGCAAATGCAAATGCAAGGTTGTCAATTTTGGCTCCAGAAAGAATTTCTTCTTGGAAATATATTTCACTCCCAAGCCTCATCATCAGTAAAATCAATCCACTGATAAGGGTAGCGATAGCGGCATCCGAAGTCACCCGCTTCCAAGAAATTCCCAAAAGGAAAACTGCCGTTACTGGGGGGGCTATATAGGACTGTACATTTTGTAAATATTGGTACATAACCCCACCTCCAATTTTTTCCATAATAGGAATCCAAATGATACCCAAAACGACAATGATCGCAGTGGCAATTTTACCTATATTGATGAGTGATTTCTCGGACATTTCGGGTCGTATTTTCTTGTAAATATCTATAGTGAAAATTGTAGAACAGGAATTAAAAACTGAAGCCAAAGAGCTCATTAGAGCTGCCATCAATCCACCTGCAACCAAACCTTTAAGTCCGACGGGTAGGAGTGTCTTTACCAGCATTGGAAAAGCTCGGTCTGCTCTTTCTACAACAAATACATCAGGTTGTTGAAGGGTTAAAGCAAAAGCTATAATCCCAGGAACGAGAAATATCAAAATGGGTAGTAGTTTCAAATAAGCTCCAAATATAGCACCGCGTCGAGCAATGGTAATATTATTGGCAGCAAGGGTTCGCTGGACAATGTATTGGTCTGTACACCAATACCAGATTCCAACAATGGTTCCTCCTATCAACAAGCCTGTCCATGGGAAGTTTGGATCAGACATGGGACGCCACATGTTAAAGTGATCGGGACTTACTGCGGTAACGGTTTCGCGGAGTTGTCCCCAGCCGCCTACTTCTTGAAGCCCTAAAATGGTAATGACTACCGATCCAAAGATCAAAACTATAGTTTGAAGTGTCTCGGTGTAAATCACTGCTTTCAATCCCCCAACAACCGTATAGATTCCAGTAAAGATAACGATACCAATGGCTCCATACCAAAACGGAATTCCCAACAATTCAGATACCACTATACCTCCTGCATAGATGGTAATGGAGACCTTGGTCAGTACATAGGCAAAAAGGGAAAAAACTGAAAGAAACCAACGGGATCTACTGTCAAATCTTTTTTCCAAAAACTCAGGAGTTGTAAAAGCACCACTTCTGATGTAAAAGGGTAAAAACAACCATCCTAAAAGCAATACGATCCAAGCGTGCAATTCGTAATGTGCCATGGGGGTTCCAGACTCAAATCCTGTCCCTGCCAAACCTACCACATGTTCAGAACCAATATTGGAAGCAAAAATAGAGGAGCCAATCACAAACCAACCTACATTTCTACCAGCTAAAAAATAATCCTCCGTATTTTTATTTTTTTGAATAAATACCCAGACTGCAACTCCGATAAGAGCCAGAAAATAAAGTCCTAAAACAATCCAATCCAATTGATGAAGTACCGTTGTCATATTTAATTTTAGTGTATAATTGTTAAATATAATTTTGAGCAATATAGGCAAAACTAAATGCTGTTTTAACTTTTTTTATTGCTGGACAACTCAGAATTATGCATATTAAATTCATTTATAATTTTTTTAATGCTTTAAAAATTAAAACTCAGAATATTATTTAAATGGACTATTTCACCAGTGCAATCTTTGAGTAAAAAATTTATATATTTAAAAAAAAACAATCAAAGAATCATTTCTCACGCAGGTCTTTTATAAAATCTACTACTGCTGCATCAACAGGTTTATTTTTAATTCCTGATTTTTTAAAAAATGCACCGAACAACAGACTAAATATTGCCGTAATTGGTGTAGGTGGAAGAGGACGTGCCAATTGGAGTAAAGTGCCCAAAGAAAATATAGTCGCCATGTGCGATGTGGATGACAATCGTGCTGCAAATGGTTATAAAATGTTTCCCAATGCCAGAAAGTTCAAAGACTTTAGGGTAATGTTTGATCAAATGGCCAATGAAATTGATGCCGTAATCATTACCACCCCTGATCACACCCATTTTGCTGCCACTATGATTGCAATGGAATTGGGTATGCACGTCTATGTGGAAAAGCCCTTGGCACACAACATTTGGCAATTGAGAACCCTCAAAAAAGCAGCGAAATACTACAATATTGTCTCACAGATGGGTAATCAAGGACATACCACCAACGGTATTCGATTGATTAAAGAATGGTATGATCAAGGTATTTTGGGAGAGGTAAAAGAAGTTCACGCTTGGCATGGTAAATTTAATTATGGTCCTGGAAAATATTGGACAAAACCAGAGCGTTTTCCTGCTCCAGTTCACCCCATTCCAAATTACTTAGATTGGAATCTGTGGTTGGGTCCCGCAAAATATAGGACTTTTAATTCCGCTTATGCCCCAAAATCTTGGAGGGGATTTTATGATTTTGGAAATGGTCAATTGGGAGACTGGTCCTGTCATACTTTGGATGGTCCCTTTTGGGCACTCAATTTGGGAATGCCACATACCGTTGAGGCAAGGGTCCCCAATCCCAGAACCCAACACAATTTCATTGCCGATGAGTCAGTAACTCATTTCCAGTTTGGTGCCAGAGGAGACAAACCTCCTGTTACACTAAAATGGTATGAAGGGGGCAAAAAACCCGAAATAAAACCAGAGTGGGGAATCAAAGAATTTGACCGCTCAGGGATGATCATGATTGGTGATAAAAAAACATTATTGACGGGAGGAAGACCTAACAAACCGAGGCTTTTGGTTTCCAATGAAGAGTGGGAAGATTTCCAAAAAAATCCCCCTAAAAAAACCATACCGAGGGTAAAAGAAGAAGCCCCTGTAGATGAATGGGTCGATGCAATTAAAAACAATACCCTTCCCGGTTCTCATTTTGGGTATGGTGCCGAATTGACCGAAATGGCCTTGGTGGGTGTATTGGCTCAGCGCTTTGCTACCAAGATTGAGTACGATGCTGATAAAATGAAAATTACCAACCGTCCTGATATTGATACCTACATCAAAGAACCCACAAGAGAGGGTTGGTCTCATGGAGAAAATTTATAACATTAGGTCACCTCTGCTGATGAGAACATTTTTATTTTTTTTGGGTATTCCAATCTTTCTTATGTCACAAACTGAAATGCAAACTTATACTGTAATCCATTCTATTTCGGAAGTAGAAATCAGATTTTATCCTCCAGTAATGATGGCCAAACACACTTCTATAAATCAAGGATCGGGTTTTGGAAAACTATTCGGTTACATTTCAGGGAATAATACTGGCAACACTAAAATTGCAATGACCACTCCTGTTCATATGGAAAAAAATAAAGCAGGAAGCTCCATGGCTTTCGTATTACCCAAAATATTTACTGATGAGAACACACCAGTACCCAATGATGTTTCCTTAGAGGTTTATGAAGACGAAGGGGGTTATTTTGCTGCCATCAGCTATTCAGGTTACACCAGTTTGAGTAAAGAAAAAGAACACACCGAAATTCTCAATTCCTTGCTTAAAAAAGAAAATATAAATTCATCGGGGCTTCCCAAAGTTTTGGTCTACGATAGCCCTTATAAAATTATCAACCGACGTAATGAAATTTTAATCCCAATAATTTTTGATTTAAAACAAAATGATTGATTGTACCGTTACTGATATTGAAATAAAAGACATTCGCTTTCCCACCAGCGAAAATTTAGATGGCTCCGATGCCATGAATCCCGACCCAGACTATTCAGCAGCCTATGTGATTCTTAAAACAGACCACCCCCATGGATTGGAAGGACACGGACTTACTTTTACCATAGGTCGAGGCAATGAACTTTGTGTACAGGCAATCAAATCTCTTTCCTATTTACTGCTTGGAAAACCCATGAGCGGTTTTATTGAAAATATGGGGGAGTTTTGGAAAATGATAACGGGTGACAGTCAACTACGATGGTTGGGTCCCGAAAAAGGAGTCATTCATTTGGCCACAGGGGCTTTGGTGAATTCCGTATGGGATTTATATGCCAAAATGGAACAAAAGCCCCTATGGCAATTGGTTGCAGACATGCCAGCTGAGGAACTCATTAAGTGTATTGATTTTACGTACATTACCGATGCCATTACCCCAGAAGAAGCTTTACAAATCCTCAAAGAAAAAGAAAAAGGAAAAGAGGCACGCCGTACTCAGTTAATAGAGAACGGTTATCCCGCCTATACTACTTCGGCAGGGTGGATGGGTTATTCTGATGAAAAAATAAGACGCCTATGCAGGGAAGCAAAAGCCGAAGGATTCACCCATATTAAAATGAAAGTAGGTTCCGATTTGGAAGACAATATCAGAAGGAGTAAAATTATTCGCGAAGAAATCGGCTATGACATTAAATTAATGATGGATGCTAATCAAAAATGGGATGTTGATGAAGCCATTGAGAACATGAAGCATTTGGCACAGTTCCAGCCTTGGTGGATCGAAGAACCCACCTCTCCCGATGACATACTGGGTCATGCCAAAATAGCCAGAGCCGTAAAACCCATTCATGTAGCTACGGGAGAACACTGTCAAAATCGTGTGGTTTTTAAACAACTGATGCAAGCGGGTGCACTGGGCATTTGTCAAATCGACAGTTGTCGTGTGGGTGGTGTTAATGAAATCTTGGCCATACTTTTGATGGCTTCAAAATTCAATATTCCCGTCTGTCCTCATGCTGGAGGAGTAGGGCTTTGTGAATACGTTCAGCATTTGTCTATGATCGACTACCTTTGTATAAGTGGATCTGTTGAAAATCGAATCATCGAATACGTAGATCATCTCCATGAACACTTTTTGGATCCAGTGATCATCAAAAATGGACATTACCTAGCTCCAACATTGCCGGGTTACAGTATTGAAATGAAAATGGACTCCTTGAAAACCTATGATTTCAATACAGGGCCAATATGGAAAACCAGAAAACAAGCTGCGCAGTAAAATGAAGATCAAAGGTTTTATGTGTTTGATTTTGTTTTCTGTGGGTTGTTCATTAGCCCCACCAAATAAGATAATTCAGGCACTTGAAAGTGCTCCTTTTTTTGAAACTCAGATGCTCTTTGAGGGGGAAAGGTTTCCCAATATTGTGGTGACTACCGATGGTTCGGTTGTTGCTACATGGGGTCAAAAAAACTGTGTGAGCAGGAGAAGCATCGATGGAGGAGCCAAATGGGAGCCATTGGTGAACATTGACCAAGGCATCAACGGCGGTGGCCTTACAGTTGATGAAAACAGTGGAAACCTCATTACTTTTTTAGAAAAAGGAAAACATCCCCCTGCCCCTATTTTGAGTTACATCAGTAAAGATCAGGGAGCATCTTGGAAAGCTCATCCCATAGAAATACACCGCGACAAAAACGGTAATCTTCCTTCAATGCACATGAATGAACATGGAATTACACTAAGAAAGGGAAAGTACAAAGGAAGGCTTCTCAGAACTACAAGGTTTTATTCTCAAGGCAATGAGAAATCTTATTGGCCCGAACACTATGCCAACGCTATATTCAGTGACGATGAGGGGAAGACATGGTATAGCAGTGATCCTTTTCCTGCCAATGGAACTGGAGAAGCTGCTGTAGTGGAGCTTGAAAATGGTACTTTGTACTACAATTCCCGCCGGCATTTGTCTACCGACGGCTTAAATCCTAGGATGCGACATATCGCCACCAGTACCAATGGAGGTCAGCGTTGGGACAGCCTATATGTTAGTAATGAACTGCCCGACGGTGAGCAAAATGGAGATTACGGGCTTATGGCGGGTCTGGATCGGCTTCCTTTCAAAGGATATGATCTTTTGATTTTTAGTAATATTGAATCCAATAAGGGAAGAAAAAACGGAACGGTTTGGTTGAGTTTTGATGCAGGGAAATCATGGCCCATCAAAAAGCAAATCGACCCAGAGGGATTTAAATATTCCTCCTTA
>Ga0233438_10002787_pt1 | contig 16829 bp, 13 predicted proteins | sample SI_123_September_FD_182720 | JGI IMG/M metagenome (GOLD analysis project Ga0233438, IMG submission 182720) | Seawater microbial communities from Saanich Inlet, British Columbia, Canada - SI_123_September2016_10_MG | ecosystem: Environmental > Aquatic > Marine > Inlet | place: Canada: British...
AGAGCGTTGGAAGAAAACGTGCACAACAAAAAATATTCGATTCCACCAAACAAGTGAAAAGGGTGCTTTTTTGGTTCGCTATTAACTAAGGCATAAAAGAAGGAACAAATGACTTGTAATAGCTATTAAACGCTTCTTGGCTATTCATTTTTTTATAGATATCGTCTTTAAATAATTTCAAATACAATTCCATTTGTTGCGCTGTCTGGTAACCTGGTATCGGTGCGATCAACTCTCCTTCTAAGCCCAAAAACACCATCGTTGGATAGGCAGTCACTCCTAAATAACGTGAAAACTGATGAGGACTGTTTCGACGTTTGGCTTTTTCGGGTTTGTAATTCGGGTTTGTAAACTTCTGATCTTTAAAATTGACGACTTCATTGCCCTCTGCATTAAATTTTACAGCGTAATAATGTTCGTTAACAAAAGCAATTAAATCTTTATTAGTAAAGGTATTTTTATCCAGCATTTTACAGGGACCACACCATGAGGTGTACATGTCAATCATGATTTTCTTTGGTGCTTTTTTTTGCAATGCTAGCGCCTCATCCATACTCACCCAATTGATACTTTGGGCGAAAAGTGTGGTAGTTCCCAATAAAAGAGCTACTACTATGATGACTTTTTTCATTTTAATTTTTTTTAACATCCAACAAATATAATACCAAAATTATCGAACACCATGCATTAATTTCTTAATTACAGGATATAGTAATGCAGACATTACACCCAGTCCTACTGCCACTGCTGTTAAAATCCAGAAGAAATAGCTCAAACCTTCAGATTGTGCAATTCCTTCAGAAGCTTCACCAAAGACCCCTGCTAATTTCATTCCAATAGCCACGGCTAGATACCAAATTCCAAACATCATGGCTATCATACGACCAGGAACTAATTTACTAACATAAGACAAGGCTACTGGCGAAATACACAATTCGCCCATGGTGTGAAAGAAGTACACCAAGATCAACCAGATCATACTGACAGAAGCTGTTTTGGCACCGGGCTCAATGGACGATGCGCCAATGGCCACACAAGCCATTCCAATTCCCAACAGTACCATTCCAATGGCGTATTTCATATTCGCATTTGGATTGTATTTACTTTCCCACCATTTCGAAAATAAGGGTGCAAAGGCTATGATAAATAAACTGTTTAAAACACCAAACCAAGATGCTGGCACTTCTGCAATTTCTTTACCGAATTCAATTGTGAGCATCCAAAGGGCAATGGCCCAAATGATGACAAAACTAATTGCTAAAAAGATATTTGAAAGTGCGTATCTCGAAAATGTTTTTTTGAATAACAACCACAAAACCCATGTGATGATCCCCAAAGGAATCACGGTCATCATAGAGTTAACGATTTTAAAAACAAAGGCTGAATTTCCTTCAAGAACACGTTGCGTGTAATCCCTAGCAAAGATGGTTAATGAACTTGGTGCTTGTTCAAAAATAGCCCAAAAGAAAATAGTGATAAACGCAAAAAATATCACGGCCACCATTCGATCGCGTGTGATTCTATCGTACTTTGGAATTCGGATCACTAACAGCAATACAAACAATCCTAATGCGGAGAGAATCGCTACATTAGATCCTTCAACTCCATACATACTAAAATCAAATAAATTATAAGCACCTTCTGAAATTTTAGAAATTGGATCATTAAAAATCCAAGAAATCCCCAAAAGTCCTGCCACACCTATCATTCCTAATTGAAGCGATGTGAATGGGTTTAGTTTAGGCTCGTCTGCGCTAAGCTCAACCGCAGTATCAACCTTTACAGGCTTGGTGCCTATATCTCCAAAAATATTTTGAGCAAACCAAAATTGAAGCAGTCCAAACAGCATAAAAATTCCTGCCAAACCAAAGCCCCAACGCCATCCCACTTGTTCCCCTAAATATCCGCACAACAGAATTCCTAAAAAGGCTCCCGCGTTGACACCCATATAAAAAATAGTGTAAGCACCGTCTTTTTTCTCGTCTTTCCCTTTATACATTTTGGAAATAATGGAAGTCATATTGGGTTTAAAAAACCCACTTCCAAAAACTAATAAAGTCAGTCCTAAATAAATGAAAAAAGGAGTTTCTACAGCCATAGCGCCGTGTCCTAATGTCATGAGAAATGCCCCTATGACCACTGCGTAGCGGTAACCAATTTTTTTATCGGCAAAATAACCTCCTAAAAGCGTCGATAAATAGACCAAAGAAGTGTAAGTTCCAAAAATTGCATAGGCATGTTCTCGAGGCCAGCCCCAACCGCCGTCAAGGAGTGATGCCGTGAAAAACATCACGAGCAATGCCCGCATGCCGTAATAAGAAAAACGCTCCCACATCTCTGTGAAAAACAATACAAAAAGTCCAGCTGGATGCCCTAAGACTTTATCTTTAAACATGTTTTCAATATCTGTTGTCATAATAATTTTTTATAAAGTGTGGGTTAATTTATTAAGGTTTAGCTAACTGTCTCGCTATCTTATAACACTAATCTTGAAGATCTTCTGCGCCGTGTGTTAATCGCTTTAACGGTTTTAGAATCGCTAAAATTAGCACTCCAAAAAGTATACAAAATATTGCAATTCCAGTAAATACTTGAAACTCTCCAGCCCCTTCTGACAAACTTCCTACAAAGCCAGCAACTTTATTTCCTAAACCTGTAGCTGCAAAGTATGCTCCCATCATAAAAGCTGCATATTTTACGGGGGCTAACTTGGTAATAAAAGATAATGCAACTGGAGAAGCACATAGCTCTCCAATGGTATGAAACAAATAAGCGAGTACAAGCCAAACCATAGCTGATTTCTCAACAACGTTGTCGCCTTCCATTACAACTTCAGTGGAAGCCTTACTCATAAAAAAGAAACCAAAAGCCATAATGATTAATCCTATCGCCATTTTGAATAATGAAGAAGATTCTTTTCCTTTTTTGGCCCACCTAAACCAAAACCTACCTATAAAAGTTGCCAAGATAATAATGAAAAATGCATTAATAGATTGAAAAACAGCGGCAGGAATTTCATTTCCTATAATAGGTAAAGTAAAAGATAATAAACGATCTGTTTTTTGTTCGGTGTACAAGCTCATCAAACCACCTGCTTGTTCAAAAGCTCCCCAAAAAACGATAATAATTAAGAAAGATAAAAACATCACCAACATTCTATCTCTCTCCACTTTAGATAATGGTTTATTCAACAACTCTTTATCTGGTGAATCTTGTGCTCCAATAAAATCTCCAACTCCCTCAAGGTGTTTTAAACCTAACATATAAATAACTTGTCCAAATGCCATTCCTATTCCAGCTAATCCAAAACCATAATGCCATCCGTATTTAGCCGCAATAGCACCAACAATTAATGCTCCTAGAAATGCTCCAACATTAATGCCCATATAAAAAATATAAAAACCAATATCTCGTTTTCCATCTCCGGGTTTATACAGACCACCTACCATAGTTGAGATATTTGGTTTTAAAAACCCTACTCCCAAAACAATAAGAACCAAGCCTGTGAAAAAAGCCCACTGTGCATCCACTGCTAAAATTCCATGGCCAAAACAAAGTAACAATCCTCCTAACATTACTGCCTTTTTTTGTCCTATAAATTTATCTGCGATCCATCCTCCAGGGATAGAAGTCAGATATACAAACATTGTATAGGTCCCATAAAATGAAAGTGTTTCTACATTTGACCAGCCATAGCCAGATTGTGGATCTCCCATAATAATAGGGGCTGCAAGAAAAAGGGTGAGAATCGCACGCATTCCATAGTAAGAAAAGCGTTCCCACATTTCTACAAAGAATAAAACATAAAGACCGGAAGGATGTCCAAAAATTAATTTTTGATTATCCAAGTGTGAGGTAGTTGACATAAATTGTGTATTAGTTAATAAATTGTTTATTGGTTCATTTTAATTCGTTCGTTTATCGCCCAATTTCTCATGTAAAAAATTAGTCATTTTCGTGTATAAATGCATGGTGGTATTCCCACCATAAATGCCGTGGTTTTTATCGGGATAGATGGCCCAATCAAATTGTTTATCCGCTTGAATCAAGGCTTCTACCATGCGCATTGTGTGTTGTACATGTACATTATCATCGCCAGACCCATGTACTAAAAGATAATCCCCTTTCAAGAGTTCTGGATAGTTAAAGGGGGAATTGTCGTCATATCCACTTGGGTTTTCTTGTGGAGTTCTCATAAAACGTTCCGTGTAAATGGTGTCATAGAAACGCCAGCTGGTTACAGGAGCAACCGCTATGGCCATTTTGAAAACATCATTTCCTTTCAGTAAACAATTGGTACTCATGTGACCCCCATAACTCCATCCCCAAATCCCAATACGACTTTTGTCGATAAAAGGAAGGTCTGAAAGTTGTTTCGCTGCTTGAATTTGATCTTCGGTTTCGTATTTGACAAGATTCATATAAGTGACTTTTTTGAAATCAGCTCCTTTAAAGCCAGTTCCACGCCCATCCACACAAGCCACAATATAGCCTTGTTGTGCTAAAAATTGATGCCAATAATCTCGTGAACTACTCCAAGAATTAGCCACTTGTTGCGACCCTGGCCCTGAGTATTGAAACATTAAAAGCGGATAGGTTTTAGACGGATCAAAATTGGCGGGTTTAAGCATCCACATGTTCAAATCATTCCCGTTCACGCTGATGGTACTAAATTCTTTAGTTGAATAATTAAAAGTGTCTAGTATCTCCAAAAGTGCTGAATTATCTTTTATGTTTTTTACCAATCGTCCCGATTTGGAATCGTTTAGTGTGAATTTTGGAGGAGTCGCAGCACTCGAATAGGTTTTAATGAAATAGGTGAAATCTGCACTAAATTCTGCATCATTAGTGCCTTCTTGTAAAGACAATCGTTTTTTGTTTTTGCCATTCAATCGAATAGAATACACATCCCGATTGATCGAACCATTTTCTACAGATTGGTAAAAAATTGTTTTTGCCGATTCATTATAACCATAGTAAGCAGTTACTTCCCAGCTGCCTTTTGTAATTTGATTTTTTAATTTCCCTTCTTTGCTGTAATGGTAAATATGATTGTAGCCATCTTTTTCACTAGTCCAAATAAAACTATTGTCTTTGAGAAACGTTAAATTATCCGTCACATCTACATAGGCATCATCTGTATCGGTCAGTACCAAATCGGCTTGACCTGTAACTGGATTAAGCAACCATAGGTCTAAGTTATTTTGATGTCTGTTCATGTACTGCGCAGACAAAACATTAGAATCTTTTGTCCATTTAATTCTAGGGATGTAAAAATCGTTATACTCCTTAGACAATGCAACTGTTGATATTTGATCTGTACTTAAATCATAAAAATGAAGGGATACTTCTGCATTTTTTTCTCCAGCTTTTGGGTATTTAAATACTTCTTGCGTTTGATAGAGTTCGGTTCCATAAACATCCATTGAAAACTCTGGGACTTCTGTTTCATCAAACCGAATAAATGCAATTTTGTTGCTAGAAGCGTTCCATTCAAAGACTCTTACAAACGCAAATTCTTCTTCATACACCCAGTCCGTAATCCCATTAATTATTTTATTTTTTTCTCCATCAAAGGTGATTTGTTTGGTGGTTCCAGAAATAAGATCTTTTATAAACAAATTATTATTTCGTCCATAGGCTACTTTGGTGCCATCAGGTGAAAAGGTTGGTTCTTGAATTTTATGGTCTGAGATTTTATCAAGACTTTTAGAACTGATATTATAAACATAATAATGCCCTAAAGCAGAATACCGAAAGATTGGTTCAATATCCGTTTCTAAAATCACTTGATGTTCATCCTCGCTAAATGTGTAATTTGTAAAGTATGGAATTGCAGTCATCGTTTGAGAGCTAGCAATGGTTTTTACTTTGGATAAGGTTTTATAATCGTATAAATCTATGGAAGTTGATCGGCTGGATCTGTCAAAATTCAAGACCGAATATTGCTGACCATTGTTCATAGAATGCAAGGCTGTCATTCCCTGAGTCCTAAAAGACCCATTCCAAATTTGTTCAAGAGAAATTGATTTTTTTTGAGCTGTTGCTGTAAACAGAAACATGCAGGTGACAAGGCAGAGAAAAAGAGATTTCATTTTTATTGGAATTTATGATAAAAGTAGGTCAAGTTTACTAAAAAATTAGGAGAAAACCTCAACTATTAACAGATAAATATGCAATTTGAAAAATTGAAGCTGCATAGTAATATGAAGAATAGTATCTTTGTATTTCAAAAACAGATACCCATGCAGAATTCCGTTTCTGGATTTTCAAAGTTTACAAAAGCCGAAAAAATTGATTGGTTGATTGCCCATCATTTTCAAAACAACCCACAAGCGAAAGCCAATTTGGAGCGTTATTGGAATGCGGATGAAGCACTTCAGAAGCTTCATGACGAGTTTACCGAAAATACAATTTCAAATTTTTACCTTCCTTTTGGAGTGGCACCAAATTTTTTGATTAACGATAAAATGTATGCCGTTCCAATGACCATCGAAGAAAGTTCGGTAGTGGCAGCGGCGAGTAATGCGGCTAAATTTTGGATGGAGCGTGGAGGTTTCAAAGCCACAGTTCTTTCGACCACCAAAGTTGGTCAAGTTCACTTTATGTTTCACGGAGTATTTTCGGAACTGGAAGCTCTTTTCAAAACTGTAAAACCACAACTTTTTGAACAAACCAAAGCCATCACCAAAAATATGGAAGCGCGTGGCGGGGGTATTTTAGACATCGAATTGGTTGATAAAACAACCAAACTTTCGGGCTACTACCAGTTGCACATCACGTTTGAAACAAAGGATGCCATGGGCGCAAATTTTATCAATTCGTGTTTAGAACAGATTGCGACAACCTTTAAAGTCTGTTCAAAAGACATTCAGGTAGTGATGAGTATTTTATCCAACTATGTACCGGATTGTTTGGTACGTGCCGAAGTGAGTTGTAAGGTAGAGGCACTCGCAACAAACTCCTATACAGGTCAAGAATTTGCAGAGAGGTTTATACAAGCCGTATGGATCGCTGAAGTGGAACCCTACCGTGCAGTGACGCACAACAAAGGCATTATGAACGGTGTGGACTCTGTAGTATTAGCAACTGGAAATGACTTTAGAGCGGTGGAAGCAGGCGTCCATGCCTATGCAACACGTTCGGGGAGTTATTCGAGTTTAACGCATGCTTCTGTTGAAGATGGAATGTTTAAATTCTGGATTGAATTGCCGCTTGCGCTTGGTACTGTGGGCGGGCTAACAGGCTTGCACCCGATGGTAAAAACTGCCTTGGAATTATTAGGAAAACCTTCTGCCAAGGAATTGATGGAAGTTGTGGCCGTAGCGGGATTGGCTCAAAATTTTGCCGCTTTAAAATCCCTTACCACAACCGGCATTCAACAAGGACATATGAAAATGCATTTGCTTAATATATTGAATCAATTTGAAGCCAATAGCGAAGAAAAAATACAGTTAATCGAACACTTTAAAACCCATACCGTCACTCACAGTGCGGTGGTGGAAGCCATTGAAAAACTTAGAGCCTAATGCAAACGTTTTACAGTCATGGAAAATTACTGATCAGTGCAGAATATGCAGTCTTAGATGGCGCTTTGGCTTTGGCGTTGCCAACCAAATTTGGGCAATCCTTAAAAGTTGAAACTTCTTCTAAAAACACAATCCATTGGAAAAGCATTTCCAATGAAGAGGTGGTTTGGTTTGAAGCGGAATTTCTAATTGATACTGCTTTAAATATTTCCACATCCAACACATCAGACATTGCCGTTCGGCTCGTACAAGTTTTGGAAGCCTTGCAACAGTTGAACCCTACACTTTTTAAAGCTCAACAAGGCTATGCATTGACTTCTACACTCGAGTTCCCAGAGAATTGGGGCTTAGGCTCCTCCTCTACCCTAATTAATAATTTAGCACAGTGGGCCAAAGTAGATGCGTTTGAATTACTGGCTCTGACGTTTGGTGGCAGTGGATTTGATGTGGCTTGCGCACAGTATAATAAGGGCATTTTATACCAATTGCAAAGAGGGAAACCAACGATTCAACCAGTGGAATTTTCGCCTTCTTTTTCAGAGTCTTTATTTTTTGTACACCGCAATCAAAAACAAAACAGTAGAGAGGGGATTGCAGCCTACAAAACACTGACCACCGATAAATCTCTTAATTTTTCAGCACTGAATAGTTTGACTTTAGACCTCTTGAATTGTAGCGATCTAAAAACTTTTGAATTACTGGTTGAACAACATGAAACTTACATCTCTACGCTCATCCAACAACCGCCTTTAAAAGAGGCATTATTTTCGGACTATAAGGGGGCTATTAAGAGTTTGGGCGCTTGGGGTGGCGACTTCTTCCTAGCCACCGGTAACGCCAATGATATGAACTATTTTAAGTCGAAAGGTTATACAACGGTTGTTCCTTTTTTAGATATGATTTTGTAAAAACGGGTTTTCAATAAAATTTGATCTAAAACTTCGGTTAAATTGCCTTTTGAAGATTTAGATTTGGGATCTAATTACCATCAAATTTACACGGTTTTTTGAGAAAACAAAAAAATCGGGTCTAATTTTATGAACTGGTTTTGTAAAAACGCAGCCTCTTGCATTCTGAATTACTATGTAAAGCACAAAAAAAAGGACCCATTTCTGAGTCCTTTAATATTTAGTATTTTAATATGCTCCTTAGTAAAAGGTTGCTCTGTTGTCTTCGATCTCAGCAGCGTCTTTTAGTGCATTGTAGAGTTGTGTATTGACTGCACTTGACTTGGCTTGACCTACACGGTTTGCAGAAGCTTGGTAGTTTGGCAAGGGTTCTGCTGGGGTTAACTTTGTCAGTTGAACCGCATAAACACCGTTGATACCTTCAACTAATTTGGAAGTAGCTCCTTCTTCTAAACCAAAGGCCGTTCCAATCACTTTAGGCTCTCTTCCAGCTCCAGAAAGTGTTGGGTTTTTCATGTTTACAGCCAAGGCAGTTTTAACCGTCTGTCCTTCTTCAGAAGACATCGCTTCTAAAGTGGTTGCTGTAATACGGTCTTTAATCATTTCAGCTTTCTTTTCTTTTCTGATTTCTGGAAGTGCGGTAATGGATGCTTTTTCAACACTCATCAAGCCAGCTTCATTCACGGCTGTCACTTTAGCCACTACAAAACCACCTCCTGAAATATTGAAGCTCTTAAAATCACCTACTTCAACACCTTCTTCAAATGACCATCTTACGATCGCTCTTTGAACTCCCAGACCTGGAATGGTTTCGTCCAATTCTTTGATGCTGCTTACTGGTGATGTTGTATAATTGTTCTCTTTAGCGACTTCATTAAAATCTGCATCGGCAACTGCGATTTCAAATTTAGATTTATCAGTAAACACCCCGTCAATTGTTTTTACAGAGGGCTCAATTTCTTGAACAATCGTTGCCATTTTAAACGCTTCTTGTTTTTTCCCTTGGTCTAAAATTTCAATAATATGATATCCAAAGTCCGTTTTGACAACACCTAAACTTCCTTTTGAATTTTCAAAAGAGAACGCTTTAAATTCTTCTGCAAATCCGTCTGTGTAAGCAAATTCAATTACACCTTCCTTTTCATTACTGACTTTATCAGATGATAGGGACAGTAAACTTTTGAATTTAGAACGCTTAGAACGAATAACTTTATAGATGCTATCGGCCGTTGTTTTTGCTTGTGCCTCTGTTTTAGTGACGGAAGCATCGGCTCGAACCGAACCAACAAATGGGATCAAAATATGACGAACTTTCGTAGAATCTGCTATCATTTTTTCAGCTACTTTCTTTGATAGCTTGTAAGTTGTAGCATCTTTGTAAGGACCAAAAACTTCATTTGGTTTTAAATCGGCTAGCTGATCAGCGACAGAAGTTGGTAAGTTGGACTTAAATACATAGGAATCGTTGTACTTAACCGATGAGTTGGCATTGACAAAGGCTTGTACATCCGTAGTGTTTTGAAAGCCTACTACCGTTTCATTGGCTTTTGCGGCTTCATTAAATTCTACTTTATCAGCAATAAGTGCTGTTAGATCGTTTTGAATTTGCTGCTCATCTTCTAAAGAAGCAACTTCTTTAAACTGAACATAGACTAAATCTCTTGAAGCATCCACTTCGTATTTACTTGGATTGGCTTTCACATAACGTTCTACTTCCGATTTCTTAACCGATATCAAACTGTCTGCAATCGATGTATATGGGATTTGAACATACTTGATGTCTGCTTTGTCATTTTCTAACACATACTCTAACTCACCTTCAGTGAGCGTTCCAATCACACCTGCTTTTACAAGATTAAAATAGGTTTGCTGAACGCCTGTTTGAGATATGTTTTGCTCAAAATCAGTCCATGCTTTATAGTTTACCGGATTTCCGTTAAGTGTAGTTGTTTCTGGTGCAATGGCTTTTAAGTTTGCAATAAACTCGTTGAGTTTATCTTCATCAAACACACCCGCTTCGTTTTTGAATTCTTGAAAAGACCCTAAGTTTTGTTTCAATAACTGACGCATATAGTCTCTTTCTATAGAGATTCCAACTGCATCGTATTGGGTTTGCATCACTTTATTTCTTACTTCCTGGTCCCAAACACGATTCATTGCTTGTGTGTTTGAAACAGATCCACCAGACTGACGTTGGATGTTTTCAACTTGGTTCATGAAGGCATCGCGTTCGATATCTTCGCCGTTAATCGTTGCAACAACGGTTTGTGATTTATCTGACGACCCTAAGTTTTGAAATATATCTCCGATAATGAATGAAAACAGTGCAAGAGCGATGATAATAATCAAGAATATAGAACGTTGTCTAATTTTATTTAAAACTGCCATTTGTAGTGTGTGTTATTTTTTTTATATAGTGGACGAAAATACCAATTTCTTTGAAATAATAAAAGAAGAAAAGAATATAATTCAAAGAAGGAGGTGAAATTAAAATTCTTCCGAGATTTTAAGCTGTACTAATTCAATTTTAGTGCTGGAAACTTCCAGAATGGTGAAATGAAATTGTTCGATTTTTATTTCTTGATTTTTATCTGGTATTTCTTCGGCATGATGGACAATAAAGCCACCGAGCGTTTCGTAGTTTTCGCTGTCAGGAAGTTGAATTTTGTAGGTTTCATTGATATAATCTACTTCGAGTCTTGCCGAGAATATAAAGGTGTTTTTGTTGGTTTTTTGTTCGATAAGTTCAATAGTATCATGCTCATCTTCTATTTCTCCTACCAATTCTTCAATAATATCTTCCACCGTTATAATTCCTGAAGTCCCTCCATATTCATCTAAAACAACGGCTAAACTCTTGCGTTTTTTTATTAAGACGTTCAATACATCTTTTGCGAACATGGTTTCTGGAACATATTCTACAGGTCTCAGCATTGATTTTATATTTTTTGGATCCTTGAATAAATCAAATGAATGCACATAGCCCAAAATATCATCAATAGTTGTTTTATAGACCAGTATTTTTGAATGCCCTGTTTGGGTAAATAACTCGTTAAGATGACTGAGAGAATCATGAATTTCGATGGCGGTCATTTCGGTGCGAGGGACCATGACCTCTCTTGATTTAACTTCCGAAAATTCGAGTGCATTTTGAAAAATCTGTATTTCGCTATCAATCGTATCATGTGCTTCTACGGACTCCATTTGTTCGCTAATATAGTTTCCCAACTCTACCTTGGTGAACGCCAATTGAACCTCATCCCCTTCGGTCTTAAACAGGTTCTTTAAGATGATATCCGAAATCCATATTACGAAGTGAGATACAAATGAAAACAAAATATAAAATAAGTATGCAGGACCCGCAAATAACTTTAATAAAGAATTTGCATAAATTTGAAAGAATACTTTTGGCAAAAACTCCGCAGTCACTAAAATGATTAGTGTCGAGATTATGGTTTGTGTAAGCAAGCTTAGCTCTGTAAAAAGATAATTGACAAGTGTACTAGAAGATGGCAAGTAAGAAGTAAACCATTCCACTAACATATCTCCCATATAAAACCCATAAATGACTAGGGCAATATTATTTCCAATGAGCATGGTTGCTATAAACTTGGAAGGTTTTGCAGTGATTCTGGTTAATAATTTAGATAATAATCCCCCTTGTTTTTTCTCGATTTCAATATGAATTTTGTTTGAGGACACGTACGCAATTTCCATTCCTGAAAAAAATGCAGATAAAATCAAACTAAATATAATAATCAAAAGGTCTGTGGTCATGACTATAATTTACCGCGGTCTTGAAATCGCTTCTTAAACTTTTTACGAAAGAAAAACATCGCTAGAGCCAAAACTGAAAAAAACAAAGAGATATAAGCATCATAACCCACACTGTTCCATTTTCCAATGGCATCAAAAAGAAATAAGGCTGCAAATACTAAGTATAAATAGTGTAGAATTGAAAAAGTTTTCATTTGTGTAGGGTTAAATTAACAGCTCAAAATAGTAGAGTAAATATACGAATTATTCATCAATAAAAATACGTCCATTCACTTCAAGAACTTGAGCATTGGTAAAATTCTTATTAGAATCAAAACCAATTCCGTTGGTAATGTAGTCCTTGGTTCTGAATTTTACAGCTTGATTGGTGAAAAGCCACTCCTTTTTTTGATCGTAGTAGAGTTGTTCTGTGAATAGGGTATCGTTTGTAGAAGTCGTTAAAACCACATTGCCTTGTAGGTCAATTAAATCTGTTTGATCATATACAATGGCATGATTTGAAGTCACTGTGTTTTTATTGTTATTATCGTCAAAAAGGGTTAGATCGATTCCTTCTGGGAACTTATAAAATGGGAACTCCCGATTTGTGAAGTTTACCATTTTTGGACTTATCAAAATTACTGTCAGGCGGCCTGAATCTGTATATTTGGTGTTGATATTTTCAGCAATCGACAAGGGAGTATAAGAAGTAGTGTCGAGCTCCTGCACTTGTTTTAGGGTATTGTTACAAGAAAAAAACATCGCAACCACAACAAGTGGAACGATGTTTTTTAATACTATGTTGTCATTAAATTTCATTAAAGCGACGGAACCGTTACCGAACGTTGAATCCAACACTCAACATTGATGACTTGACCAGCACGTCCAGATGAAAATATTTCACTTTTGGTAGGTGCTTTAGCTTCATAATTTGCTATTGATTTCGCTGCATTTTTTTTCATTGTAGGATCTATTCTTCCTGCTTTGGTAGCTTCTTTAGCAGCGAGCCAATAGACGGCTCTTTTTGAAAAGTTATCTGTTCCACAATCATTTGCACTTTTAGCATACATCGCCGCAATGGCTAAATGAGCTCTCCCCATACTTGGATTCGCTTTGAGCGCTTTCATGAAATAGGTTCTAGCCTGACTGTAACGCCCTTTCTTTTTGAAATTTGTCGCAATTTTATACAAGATTTTTGATTTCTCAAAGTTATCAGACTCTAAATCTACAGCTTGATTGTAGTAAGTCAGAGCTTCTGAACTCTTTCCTGCTTTGTCTTTTAAAATTCCTAAGTAAAAAGCGGTATCTGCATTTGGCTCCAATGTGTTTTTTTGTTCCACAATTTTAACAAACAATGGGTCATCGTTACATTCTTTTGCATACATTCTGTTCATGGCACGTTGCAACCAAACTCCATCATTTTTAAATTCTTCAAAGTCTTTGCTATAAAGTGGAATCAAGTTTTCGCAGTTGGCTCTTGCTCCTAACTTGGTATCTATACTGCCAGCAATTTTATCGTAAGCACTTAAATAACTGTTGTATGATTTAAGTTTTCGAGCATCTTTTGAACTCATTGTTTTTACTTCTCCATCTTCGTCTAAATAAGCATTACGCTTGTTGGTGTAGTTTTTAACTTCAAACTCAATTTTTTCACTAATGTCATCATATTTAGAAAACAATTGTTGAGCTGTTTTAGTTTCAGAATCATACAGGTCGACCATCAAAGAAAAATAGGTGTACAAACTCTTAGGGTTTGTAAACGTTTTGGAGTCGGTAGTGTAAGCGATATCAAACGCAGCATAGAGTGTTTCATTAGACTTGTTTAAGATTTCACGGTTATCATATTGTAATTGACACGCTTTTGCCATATATGCACCACTTGGTGTTATGTTTGGAAAAACAGATTTACGCTCTTCCCAAAGTTTTAACATGTCGTTGAGGAAAGCAATTTTTTCTTGTCCTTCAGAATTGTCAATCTTATAATCGAGGATTCGTTCTCCGTAAATAAAAATAGCTTTATTAAATTTTGGATTTCTATTTCGCAACTCCATCCATGGATTGTAAGCGGCTGTGTAGTTTTTTGATTTTACCAATTCACTAAAAATAGAAAGTGTTTCTAAATCCTGCTCATTTTGTGCAGAGATAGTTGTGATACTTAAAAAAAGGAATGTGGTTAAAAGGGTGATTTTAGTTTTCATCTGTCAGTTTTAATATTTATTTCAGATATTTTTGGCTATTTGATAAGCTCTAATTAATTGTATAAATTATTAATTAAATTTTCGTTTCTCAAACCAGCGATCGTTTAAGGACAAGCTCATCTGAAATTTTACAAAATTTTCTTTCACTAAATTAGCAGTATCAACTCCTCGAGTGCCAATTTCAAAGCCAATATTCGCATTAGAAAATATACGACCTACTGGAAGTCCTACTCCAAAAGATATGCCAAACTCCTTGATATCTTCGTTATTGATTCGCAAACCTGTGTCTTCAAAACGAATTCCAGCTCTGTAAACAATGCGTTCCCAGTAGCGGTTAAACGAATCAAACTTTGGAATGTAAAACCCTCCAACCGAAATTGTTGAAGCATCTTGATAAGATGCGTTGTCAATGGCTAGAAGTCGGTTGGAAAATTGACTTGCTTCTAAAAATGTGTATTCAACTCCTGCAAACCATTTTCTAGGGTTTCCTACTCCCAAACCAAACGAACTCTTTGAAGGTAGGGTCAATTGTGTTGTACTTAAATTAAAAGGGGATAAATCTACTTCTAAATCATTAATTGTAAATTCTTGTTGGGTTAAAGGATCAATTACGATCGTTGAATAAGCTCGGGTGTTGGACGAAGTCAGTTCCGAACTAGGTGTATAAGTTGCAGAAGCCATTACTTCAAGGTTTGGCTTAATGAGTTTAGAGAAAATTAATCCAAAATTGTAGGTAAGACCTCCCAAATCTGATCTATTAGTTTCTCTAGATTGGTATTGCAAGAGTTGACCTTCTGAGTTGTATCCATAAGCAATATTGGTATTTATGATATTTCCAAAATTATAACTTGCATCAATTCCAAATCTTAAATCATTAGTCAATTGGTATCCAAACCCTAAAAAGACTTTATTTAATCCGCCCTCACCTCTGTATTTATATTGAAGAACATCGTCAGTATCTCTGGACTGTAATTTATATCCCACAGACGAATATGGTAATAAACCAAATCCAGCTCCAAATTTACCCAAGGGGATCGCAATAGCTAAATAATCCAGACCGGAAGTACTCGATTTATCAGTTTGCGAACCACTGGAAAGTTTCACCTCAGAATGACTCCCTCCTATGGTATATTTTACTGGTCTGGCTTCGTTGTTAAAAGACTTTAGATTTTTACCCGCAAATGAGGCAGGATTTCGAAGGTTAACATGGATACTATCAGAATAAACACTCAATCCTCCCATGGATTGATTTTCTACGGTACCCTTAAATTTTAAGCTTCCAATACCATAAAATGAATATGGAGAGCTAGACCCTTGTTGTGCAAAAGAAAGACTGGAAAACACAACCGCTATGAGTATTAAAAACTTTTTTATCATTAGTTTGAATTAAATTCTAGTAAAAAATTAAGGCCTTCTAAAAGAAAATTTGAATTCGCAAATATGCTAATTTTAAATTGCTTACACAAGAAATCTGCGTCTCCTCCTGTTAAAATAACTGTTAAATCTGGATATTTATTTTGATACACCTGAATAGTACCCTCTATTTCTTTTAAGACCCCATTAATGACCCCTGAATGAATGGATGCTTCGGTTGAGCTTCCGATATGATGACTGGGGATTGTTTTTGGAAGCAGTGGTAAGTTTGATGTAAATGCTTCAAATGATTTGTAGCGCATTTGAATCCCTGGCGAAATAGCACCACCTAAATAATTATGATGGGCATCCATAAAATCATAAGTAATACAACTGCCTGCGTCTATGACCAAAACATTCCTCTTAGGGAATTGGTGGACTGCTGAAGCCATAAGCGCCAAACGGTCTACACCCAAAGTAAGTGGTGTATCGTAACAATTATTAAAAGGCATAGGAAAAGTAGAGTCTAAAATCGTAATGGGAACTAATTTTTGGAGTGTTTTTATCTCAAAATCACTAACAGTCTTTACTGCAGACAACAGACCTTGATTGATCTCAGGAAATTTTTTAAGTAATTTTTCGGTCTCAAAGACCAGGTCTACTGTTGAAACGGTTTGAACCTCCTTTATTTTATCTAATTGAAAAACAGCCAGTTTAGTAGCTGTATTTCCAACGTCAATTATCAAATTCATCTTTCTCTTTTAGAGTGTAAATTTACAAAACCATTTTTTATAAAATTTTACTTTGCGAATATTAAAATTGCGTTATATTTGCAACCGCATTATGCGAGGAGGTGCCTTAGCTCAGTTGGTAGAGCAATGGACTGAAAATCCATGTGTCCCTGGTTCGATTCCTGGAGGCACCACTAAACGGGACAAACTCAAATTACTTGAGATTTGTCCCGTTTTATTTTTTGGTAAGTCTTTGTCTATCTGTAAGATATACCTCAAAACATCATTGATTCTTGGAGTTCGACATTTTTTTCCGTCAAATTGTAAAGATTCTGGAAATATCGAACTAATTAG
>Ga0233438_10002792_pt1 | contig 16811 bp, 17 predicted proteins | sample SI_123_September_FD_182720 | JGI IMG/M metagenome (GOLD analysis project Ga0233438, IMG submission 182720) | Seawater microbial communities from Saanich Inlet, British Columbia, Canada - SI_123_September2016_10_MG | ecosystem: Environmental > Aquatic > Marine > Inlet | place: Canada: British...
AATCTTTGGATAGGTGAAATTACATTCCCATTCCACCCATGCCGCCCATTCCACCCATGCCACCGCCCATTGGAGGCATAGCAGGACCAGCGTCTTTATCTTCTGGTTTGTCTGCGATCATTGCTTCAGTAGTAATTAATAATCCAGCTATTGATGCAGCATCTTGTAACGCTGATCTAACAACTTTAGTTGGATCAATAATACCTTTAGCAAACATATCTACGTATTCTTCATTCTGAGCATCATAACCTTGAGAAGTTTTCTTACCTTCTAAAAGTTTGCCTACTACTACAGAACCATCAACACCTGCATTAGCAGTAATCTGTCTAATTGGATATTGAAGAGCTTTTTTTACTATCTCTACGCCAGCTTTTTGGTCATCGCCTTTTACTTTAACACCATCTAAATCTTGAGATGCGTAAAGCAGTGCACAACCACCACCGATTACTACTCCTTCTTCAACAGCAGCTCTTGTAGCATTTAAAGCATCTTCAACCCTATCTTTTCTTTCCTTCACTTCAACCTCAGTAGCACCACCCACTTTAATTACAGCAACACCACCAGCAAGTTTAGCCAATCTTTCTTGAAGTTTTTCTTTATCATAGTCAGATGTGGTTTCATTGATTTCAGCTCTTATTTGATTACATCTTGCCTCGATATCTGATTTTTTACCATCACCAGCTACGATTGTACTATTCTCTTTATCGATTTTAACTTTTTTACAAGAACCCAGGTCTCCAATTTTTACGTTCTCTAATTTAATACCTAGATCTTCAGATATCACTTGCCCACCAGTTAGAATTGCAATGTCTTCTAACATTGATTTTCTTCTGTCACCAAAACCTGGTGCTTTAACAGCTACAACTTTTAGACCACCTCTTAATTTGTTTACTACTAAAGTTGCTAAAGCTTCACCCTCTACATCTTCAGAAATTATCACTAATGGTCTATTAGCTTGCACCACTGATTCCAAAAGAGGAACCATTGGTTGTAAGTTAGTTAGTTTTTTTTCAACTAAAAGAACTAAAGGACTATCTAGTTCTGTAGTCATCTTTTCAGTATTTGTTACAAAATAAGGAGACAGATAACCCCTGTCAAACTGCATACCTTCAACAACGTCTAGTTCTGTCTCAACACCTTTAGCTTCTTCAACTGTAATTACTCCTTCATTACCGACTTTTTGCATAGCTTTTGAAATCATATCACCGATTGATTTTTCACCATTCGCTGAAATAGTTCCAACTTGTGCGACTTCCTCGTTAGCTTTAACTTTTTTTGAAGAAGATTTAAGTTTTTCAATAACGTGTTCAACAGCTTTATCTATCCCTCTTTTAATGTCCATTGGATTCATTCCAGCTGTTACATATTTAAGTCCTTCAGTAACTATAGCTTGAGTTAAAATAGTTGCAGTAGTAGTACCATCGCCAGCATTGTCATTTGTCTTGCTTGCAACTTCTTTTACCATCTGGGCACCCATATTCTCGAACTTATCTTCAAGCTCAATTTCCTTGGCCACGGATACTCCATCCTTAGTTATTTTTGGTGACCCGTAAGACTTATCCATTACAACGTTACGACCTTTAGGTCCTAAAGTTACTTTCACAGCATTAGCAAGTGTATTAACACCTTTTAGCATTCGTGATCTTGCGTCTGTGTCAAATTTAATTATTTTTGCCATCTAATTCTCCTCTAAGGTTATTTTTTACTTTTTGAAATTCCCATTATGTCCGACTCTTTCATAATGCTGTATTCTTTATTATCAATCTTAACTTCAGTCCCTGACCATTTGCCAAAAAGTACGATATCACCAACTTTTACGTCCATCGGCGAGAGTTTTCCATCTTCATTTTTAGCGCCAGGCCCTACAGCAACAACTTCGCCTTCTTGAGGTTTTTCTTTAGCCGTGTCTGGAATAATAATTCCACCTGCTGTTTTTTCTTCACTATCTAATACTTTGATAAGCACACGATCGTGCAAAGGTCTAAATTTCATATATATTTTCTCCTATAAATTTTGATGTATGGCTGATATGGTATGTTTTAATAAAATTTCAAGAGGCTAAAATCACTAAAAAAAAGGCGTAAATACTATATTTTAAAGAGTATTATAGAACTAAATTTAGGAAAGATTGTAAAAATTGAGAGAATTAAATCATTTATCAGAAGTATTTGATGCTTATGACACGTTCGTAATAGACCTATGGGGTGTGATACATGACGGAATATCACTTAATGAAAAAGCTATAGAAGCTGTAGATCAATTAAAAAAGCATTCAAAAAAAATAGTGTTTTTATCTAATGCTCCTCGACCAAGTGCAAAAGTTGTTGATTTTTTGTTAAAGATGAAAATAGACAAAAAATATCTCTCTAACGTTATGACTTCGGGAGAAGCAGCTATGCACGCTATAAATAAAAATAAATTTGGAAAAAAATTTTTTCACTTAGGTCCACCAAGAGATGCTACGATTTTTGAAAAAGTTAAAGAAAATAAAACAATTATTGATAGTTGTGATTTTATACTATGCACTGGTTTATTTGATGAAGATGATCCAGATCTAAATAAAGTTCAATTACATGAAAATGATTTAGATTATTACAAAAATTTCTTAATAAAACATATTTCTAAAAAATTAGTATGTACCAACCCAGATTTAATTGTTCACAGAGGAAATAAAGAAGAATATTGTGCAGGCTATATCGCTAAAATTTTTGAAGAGATGGGAGGAAAAGTTATATATTACGGAAAACCTTATAAAGAAATATATGAAATGTGTTTTGAGGCAAGTGAAAAAGTTTTAGCAATAGGAGATAATTTGAGAACAGATATTAAAGGAGCAAATAATTTGAATAAAGACTGCATATTTATTTCAAATGGCGTTCATCGTAATGAATTTGAAAGTAATTTGGAATTAGAAAAACTCTTAAATAAATACAAAGTTAAAGCTAATTATTTTCAAAGAGAACTTAAATGGTAGAATGAAGATTTATAAAAATGCAAATTTAAATAAAAAACATCATAGTGGTGTAATTGCTATTGGAAACTTTGATGGATTACATTTAGGTCATCAGAAAGTAATAAAGGAAGCAAAGAAAAAAGCAAAAGAGAAAAATCTACCTTTTGGCATCATGACTTTTGAGCCTGTACCAGTGATGTTTTTTAATTCTAATATCAAAAATCATAGAATTAATTCCCTAAAACAAAAAAAATTACAACTAAAAAAATTTAAGCTGGATTTTTTAATTATTATTAAATTTAATAAAAAATTTTCATCACTTACTGCAAAACAATTTATTGAAAAAATAATTGATTATAAGACTAAGTGTAGATTTTTATACGTAAGTAAAAATTTTAAATTCGGTCATAAGAGACAAGGAAATATTAAAATGCTACAAAAATATGAAAAGTTGTATAATTTTAAAACCATAATTACTAGACCATACAAAAAAGATAAAAAAATAATTTCATCTACATTAATTAGAAAAAAAATTACATCTGGCAAGATTAGAGAAGCAAATAAGCTTTTAAATCGTGAATGGGAAATACAAGGAAAGGTTATCAAGGGAGAAAAACGGGGAAGAAAAATAGGTTTTCCAACATGTAACTTAAAATTGAATGATTATATAATTCCCTATCTTGGTGTTTATGCTGTAACAATAAATGGATTAAATTTTTGTAAAAAAGGTATAGCTAATATTGGTTACAGGCCAACATTTAACGGAAAAAACTTATTATTAGAAACAAATATCTTTGGTATTAATAAAAACTTATATAATAAAGAGATTGGAATAAGTTTTAGAAAATTTATAAGAGGTGAGAAGAAATTCAAAAATCTTGAGCATTTAAAGAAACAAATTAAAATTGATATAAAAATAGCTAAATAATAATGTCTAAAGACACTTTACAGCTTCCAAAAACCACTTTTTCAATGAAGGCCAGTTTACCTACAAAAGAACCACAAATTTTAGAAAAGTGGGAAAAAAATAAAGTCTTCGAAAAGATTAGAAGAAAATCAAAGGGTAAAGATAAATTTATATTACACGATGGTCCCCCGTACGCTAATGGACATATTCATATGGGTACGGCACTCAATAAAATATTAAAAGACATTATAATACGCTTTCATCAGATGAGTGGAAAAGACTCAATATACGTCCCTGGCTGGGATTGCCACGGACTACCAATAGAATGGAAAATTGAAGAACAGTACAAAAAGAAAAAAAAGAATAAAGATGAAATTCCCATAAAAGATTTTAGAGAAGAGTGTAGAGAATTTGCAAAAAATTGGATCGAAGTTCACATCAAAGAGTTTAAGAGGCTAGGCGTAGTAGGAGATTTTGAAAATTATTACTCCACAATGAGCTTTGAAGCTGAAGCTCAAATAGTTAGAGAGCTTGGTAAATTTCTCTTAGATGGAAGTTTGTATCAAGGATTTAAGCCAGTGTTTTGGTCTACAGTTGAAAAAACGGCACTTGCTGATGCTGAGGTTGAATATATGGATCACACGTCTAATACTATCTATGTTGCATTTAAAGTTAAGGAAACCAAACAAGATTTTTTAAAGGATGCTAGCGTTATTATTTGGACAACAACGCCCTGGACAATTCCAGCGAATAAAGCATTGGCATTCAATAATAGTATTGAATACTCGGTTGTTGAGATAAGTGAATTAGATCATTTTAAAGAGAAAAAAATTATTGTTGCAACCAATTTAATAGAGTCAATTATAAAAGCTTGTGAAATAAAAAATTACAAAATTTTAAAGTCTTTTAAAGGAACAGAACTTTCAGGCACTATTTGCTCTCATCCATTTATAAAGATGAATTTTAATTATGATGTGCCAATGCTAGATGCACAATTTGTTAATTTAGAGCAAGGAACGGGAATTGTTCATTGTGCGCCTAGTCACGGTCCGGATGATTTCAATTTGTGTTTAAAAAATAATATACCCTCACTGTACACGGTAGACAGCGCTGGTCTTTATACTAAAGAAATTCCGTATTTTGCCAACACTCACGTTTTTAAAGCAGATCCTATCGTTATAGAAAAATTAAAGGAACAAAGTAAATTATTAAAAAATGATAAATTGAGTCACAGTTACCCACATTCTTGGAGATCCAAAGCACCATTAATTTATAGAGCTACACCTCAATGGTTTATTTCTATGCAAAAAAATGATTTACGAAAAAAAGCTATTAAAGCAATACATGATACTATTTTTTATCCTGAAAAAGGAAAAGAAAGACTATTATCAATGGTCGAAGGAAGACCTGATTGGTGTGTATCTAGACAGAGAGTTTGGGGTGTACCATTGCCTATATTTATTAATAAAAAAACTAAAGAACCTCTAAGAGATAAAAAAGTAATTGAACGAATAGCTTCAATTTATGAAAAAGAAGGCTCTGATTGTTGGTTTACAGATAATTCAAAGGTTTTCTTGGGTGATGATTATAATCCAGATGACTATGAAAAATTAAATGACATTGTTGAAGTATGGTTTGACAGCGGATCGACACATAGTTTTGTTTTAGAAAAACGTAATGACTTAAAATGGCCAGCCGATATGTATTTAGAAGGCTCCGATCAACATAGAGGATGGTTTCATTCTTCATTATTAGAGTCTTGCGGAACAAGAGGTAAAGCTCCGTTTACAAGCATTCTTTCCCATGGATTCGTGGTTGATGGAAAAGGTCTAAAAATGTCAAAATCATTGGGTAATGTTATTTCACCAGATGATATTTTAAAAAATTATGGAGCAGACATATTAAGAGTATGGGTAGCTTCTTCTGATTACGCAGAAGATCTAAGAATTGATAAAAGTATTTTAATACAACATTCTGAGTCATATAGAAAAATAAGAAACACATTTAGATTTATATTGGGAAATCTTAAAGACAATTACCAAAAACAAGACTTTGATAAATTGGACTATGAAAAATATGATGAACTCGAAAAATATATTCTTCATAAACTTTATGTCATAGATAAATCTGTAAAAGATAATTTAAAAAATTATAATTTTCATAAACTTTCAAGAGAACTGTTAAATTTTTGCACATTAGATTTATCATCATTTTATTTTGATATAAGAAAAGACGTTTTATATTGTGATAGTTTAAATTCTAAAAAACGTAAAGAATGTGTAATTGTTTTAAATATTATTTTAGAGAGTTTATTGAAATGGTTTGCTCCAATTTTAGTTTTTACAACAGAAGAAATTTATAGCTTGATTAAAAAAAAAAAAGAAAGCATACATGAGAATTCTTTTGTACAAATACCAACCAGTTGGAAAGATGACGATTTAAATGATAAGTGGTCAAAATTATTTAAAATAAAACAGGTGGCGAACTTAGCGATTGAAGAAAAACGATCGAATAAAGAAATCGGGTCTAGTTTAGAGGCAGAAATTAATCTAACAGTAGGCGCAGATAATTTTAATTTACTTGAGGGAATGGATTTGGCAGAATATTTTATTACATCAAAAGCAGAAAAAATTAAATCTGATAAAAAAGATGAAATAAAGATAGATGTCAAAAAAACTAATGGTACTAAATGTCCAAGATGTTGGAAAATATTAGAAAAAAATTGTATTAGATGTGAAGATGTAATTGGCAAAAAAAAATGAATTTATTAAAAATTGGACTTGATAAAAAAAAATTCTCTATATTTGAAAAAAAAAATATTTACTCAATAATAGTAATTTTATTAATTTTTCTCATGGACAGATATTCAAAAATGAAAATTCTAGATAATTTAAACCAAGAAACTATTTATGTTAATAGTTTCATTAATTTTGATTTAATCTGGAATACAGGAATAGGTTTTGGATTATTCGACCATAATACAGCATTAATTTATAATAGTTTAACTTTGATTATTGGATTTGTACTGTTAGCTTTAATATATATAGCAATTTTTTCAGAAAAAATTGATACGTTTATTTTTTCTATAATTATTGGCGGAGCATTAGGAAATTTTTATGATAGGTTACGTTTAAATGCAGTTCCAGATTTTATTGATATCCACTACATGAATTTTCACTGGTTTACGTTTAATGTGGCAGATATTTTTATAACTTTAGGTATTATAACTTTTCTTTTAAAAGATTTCTTTATAAAAAAAAATGAAAAATAAACACTTTTTATTATTTGTACCGTTACTTTTATATTCATGCTCAAGTCTTGAGTCAGCTGGAAAAGTATTAAGAAATGAAAAAATTAATTCAACAGATGAATTTTTAGTAAAAAAAAAGGAACCATTAGTTTTGCCCCCAGATTATAGTGAAATCCCATCACCTGGCTCTTTAGATAAAAAGCAGCAAAATGTTGATGAAAGAATAAAAAAAATCTTAAAATCACCTCAAAATAATATTAATAATGAAAATAAATCGTCTTCCGTTGAAGAAGCAATATTAAATAATATCCGCAAGTGACAAGAAATAATATTTTTACAAAAAATCACATTCAAGCCAAACATGTAAACAAGGTATTTTTGAAAAAAATATCGCATAAATTTGATAAGATAATATCAGAAATCAACAATGACATAGAAGCCCCTAATAATACTTTAAATATTCTCAGTGATAAATTTAAATTTAATTTCAAGATTGAAGATTTAAAAAAATTTAAGAAATTTAAAATTATTGCAATAATTGGAATGGGAGGTTCTATCTTAGGATCTGAAGCATTATACAATTTTTTAAAACAAAAAATTAAAAAAAAGATATATTTTTTTGACAATTTGGACGAGCAAAAAATTTTAAATTTTAAAAAAAAAGAAAATTTAGAAAAGGTCCTTTTTTTAGTTATCTCAAAATCTGGAAATACCGTTGAAACATTGTCGAATTTTTTATCTCTAAATATAATTAAAAAAAATTCAAAAAATATTATAATTATGTCAGAAAAAAAAAATAATTTACTTTTTGAAATAGCAAAAAAAAATAATTTATTTTATATAGAGCACAAACATTATATTGGAGGCAGATATTCCGTCCTATCGGAGGTAGGAATTGTCCCAGCATACTTAATGGGGATAAATATTAAAAAAATTAAATCAAATCTTAAAATATTTTTAAAAGGAAAGGATAGATTGTTTTTAAAAGAGAGCACAATTAAACTTGCTTACTTATTAAATTCAAAAAAGTTCAATAATTTAATTTTTATTAATTATTCAAAAGAGCTTGAAAAATTTCTTTATTGGTGTCAGCAATTAATTGCTGAAAGTCTGGGAAAAAAAAATAAAGGATTTATGCCAATAATATCTAGCGCACCAAAAGACCATCATAGTTTATTACAACTTTATTTAGATGGACCTAAAGACAAAATATTTCAAGTTTTTAGTATTGAAAGAGAATCAAAAGAAAAAATAACCATTTCAAAGCATATTAATATTAAAACTTTTTTAAATAACAAAAAACTAAGTACAATTAAATTAGCTCAAAAAAACGCTCTAATTCAAACTTTTAAAAAAAAAAAAATATCTTTCAGAGAATTTAAAATAAAAATGACCAACGAAGAGACTCTTGGAAAATTATTTTCTTACTTTATTCTTGAAACAATTATAATAGGTAAATTAGTTCAAATTAATCCATTTAACCAGCCTGCAGTAGAACAAGTGAAGGTTTATACAAAAAAAATTCTTAGTTAAATATACCAAAAATTATTTTCGATCTTCCGTAGAGTTTAGTAGTAATTATATCAATAAAACTAGTTAAATTATCTTCAATCTTATTTTCCCTATGAATAACAACAATATGCTTAGATTTGTAAAATCTATTTTTTTTTATTAAATGAAGAATTTTAATAAATTCTTTGTCAGAAAACGGTGGATCCAAAAAAAAAATATTATACTTTTCTCCTTTATTATTTTCTAAAAAATTTTCAATCGATTGGTTAAAAATATCTGCTTGATTGAGTATTGATAATCTAATTAGATTATTTTTTAAAATATTAAATGCTTTTTTATCTTGTTCTACAAAAGTAACTTTTTTTGCATCCCTAGAAATACATTCCAATCCAAATGAGCCCACTCCAGAGTATAAGTCTAAAATATAAGCATTAGTAATATCAATTGAGATTAGAGATGAGTGATTGATCACATTGAAAATATTTTCTTTAACAGAGTCTTTTAAAGGCCTGGTAGTTATATTTTTTAAATAGTTAATCTGTCGGCCTTTTAGCTTACCACTAATTATTCTCATTTTCTCTTTATTACTTTCCAACCAATATCTTTTCTGTAAAATCCATCTTTCCAATTTAATCTCTTTATTAAATTTATTATATTTTTTCTTATTATGTTAAAGTTTCTACCTGTAGAAGTTATATTAAGAACTCTACCCCCATTAGAAAGCAAATTTCCATTCTTTAATATTGTTCCAGCTTGGTAAATGAAATTTCTTTTTGAAAGCTTTAAATTATTAAAATTTTTTATTTTTTTATTTTTTTTATATTTACCAGGGTAGCCTTTTGAACACAAAACTATAGTCATACATTTATCTTTTTTCCATTTAATTAAAGTATTTTTAATTTTGTTAGCTACACAGTTATTAATTATTTTCGCTAAATCAGTTTTTAATCTTGGCAATATAACTTGGCATTCAGGGTCTCCCATCCTAATATTATACTCAATTAAATATGGCTCATTATTTTTAATCATTAAACCCACATATAAAAAACCATTATACGGGTTATTTTTCTTTTTAAGGGCTTTGAGTGTCGGATTAATAATTCTATTGATTATCTTTTTTTCCATAGATAAATTTATTATTGGTGCTGGAGAGTACGCTCCCATACCACCTGTATTAGGACCTTTATCATTTTCTTTAACACGCTTATGATCTTGAGCTGAGCCAAAAAATTTATAACTATTATTATCTACCACTAAAAAATAACTTGCTTCTTCACCTTCTAAGAATTCCTCTAGAATAAGTTTTTTGGATGATTTAAATTTACCGTTTATAATTTGATAGGAAGCATCTAACCCTTTTTTTTTTGTTTTACAGATTGTAACACCTTTTCCTGCAGCTAAACCGTCGGCCTTAACAACAATTGGTAATTTTGAATTTTTTATAAAATGAATAACCTGACTTATATTGTTACATATTTTAAATTTTGCTGTTGGGATTCGATTTTGTGCACAAATTTTTTTCATGAACGCTTTAGATCCCTCTAATTTTGCAGCATATTTATTGGGACCAAAAACTTTAATTCGATTCTTTTTTAAAAAATCAACTAGTCCTTTAACCAAAGGTTCTTCAGGTCCAACTATTACAAGATCTATTTTATAAAACGCTATTAAATTTAGAATTTTTTTAAAATTTAAAATTTCAACTTTAACATTTGTCGCTATTTTGTGAGTACCTGGATTTCCTGGAAAACACACAATTTTTTTAACAATTTTTGACTCATACAGTTTTTTGCATAAAGCATGTTCTCTACCGCCACTTCCAATTAGTCCAATAATCATTATAATTTATATAATATATAATTTATCAATGATTAAAAAAAAAGCTAAACTTGTTTTTAAGCACAACTATTTCGATATAGTTGAAGAAGGTGATCATGTTCTCTGTGCCGTTTCAGGTAAAAAAATATTATTACAAAATTTAAATTATTGGAATGTAGATTTACAAGAAGCTTATTTTTCACCAAAAGAGGCAAATAAAAGATTTATAACTCTAAAAAATAAATAATTTTACTTCCACCTATTATGTGTCCAAATCCATTCATTAGGATTTGAAATAATCATTTTTTCAAGAATTTTATTTAATTCTTCTGTAAGTTTTATTTTAGTTTTAAATTTTGATGGACTTATAGCTTTTTCAAATTTAATTTTAAAACTATCATTATCAATCCTTTCAATAAATACAGGAATTATTTTTAAATTGTATTTTAATGAAAGTTGTGCAGGCAATGTAGTCGTGAGCGCTGGTTCGCCAAAAAAATTAATTTTTTCTCCTTCACTTACTCTTTGATCAATCATTAGGGCAATAGAGTAATTTTTTTTTATGAATTGGATTACCTCCCTAACCCCGTTAATACCTTTTTTTATTTGATTTCGACATATATATTTTTTCCTTAAATATTCCATAAAAGGGTTCAAAAAAAAATTATTTAATGGTCTGTAAATTGTTGCAAGTTGAATATTTTTTTTAGTTATCTCCATGGACATGAGCTCAAAGTTAGAGAAATGTCCTGAAACAAAGATCACCGGTTGCTGATTTAAAGATTGTAAATTTTCCTCACCTTCAAATGAAACATGAGAATTATTATTTTTAAAATGGTCTAAAAAAATATATTCGATAAAAGTCATTCCATAATTCCTCCACATGTTTTTAATGATATTATTTTTTTTTATACAAGTATTATCTTTAAAAAAAATGTTAAGATTTTTTTTTATAATTATTTTTGATTTAAAGAAAGGTCCTAAAGTACTAAATAAGTTGGAAAATATTTTTCTACTTAATTGTATTCCTAATATACGGCCTATGAAAAAAAATAAATAAATTAAAACAGCCTGTAAAAAATAATTAATGCGTTTTATTATATATATCATTTATTATTTTAATAAAATTTTGTTTTTCATGAATTTCTAATGATACTTTAAGATAATTTATATTGTCTATATTAAAATTTCTAATCTTAAAATAATCTTTCTCTGTCATTATTATATGGAGATTTTTACGTAATGACTCATTTATAATGTTTTTAACTTCTGATTCATTAAAAATATGATGATCTGGAAAAATTAATTTTTTTTCTATTTTTAAATTGTTTTCTTCAATTAGCTTAAAAAAATTATCAGGATTACCTATACCTGCAATTGCAAGTAATTTCTTGTTTTTAAATTGATCTATGTTTGAGGGCTTATAATAAGAGTAAAAAATTTTAATATTTTTATTAATACTCACTATTTTCTTTTCAAAATTACTATCTTTTTTTCCGTTGATTAAAATTACATTTGCTTTTTTCAACGAATTAAATCTTTCTCTAAGTGGGCCCGCAGGTAACACTAGACCGTTCCCAATAAGTTGATTTTGATTAAAACATATTATGTTAAGACTTTTTTTGATATTGTCATCTTGATATCCATCATCAAGAATTACACTATCAAATTTCTTTTTTTCTGCTTCATTTACACCAGAAATTCTACTTTTACATAAAATCAAATTTTTAAAATTTTCTTTTATTAGATCATGTTCATCAATATGATCTTTGTAAAATTTTCTAAGTATTACAGGATTTCTTTTCAATTTAGAAAGTTCATTCGCTAAAAGAATAGCCGTAGGAGTTTTACCAGTGCCACCAATATAAATATTACCTATACATATAATTGGAATGTTAAATTTTATAGTTTTTGTGAATTTTTGTTTTAAAAAAATGATTAATAATACTAACAATGAAATTGGAAGTAGTAAAATTGAAATAAAACTAATTTTTGCGTCCCAAAATTTAGGTTTATTTAATTTCATTGTATAAAAATGTATTAATATGTTTCATGGTATCTTCTAATGTTTTTTTACCTAAATTATTAATAACTATTTGACTGTTCTTTTCATTAAATGTTTGAAGATCTATCTTTAAATTTTCGCTTAACTCATGAAAATTATTAATCTTTTTTGAAATATTATTTTTTTCTAAAATTTCGTATATTTCTTTAAAGTTATATACATAGGGTCCATGATAAATTTTACAACCTAATTTTGCTGCATCAATCGGATTTTGGCCACCGACATTTTCTAATTTTTTTATCATAGATTTTCCAATGAACACACTTTTTGCATATTTAAAGTAATCGTTTAAAACACCAAAAGAATTAATTATTACTATTTCTGTTTGATCAGAAATTATTTCATTTTTGTTGAGTATTTGAGCATTTAAACTAAAATTTTTACACAAATTTTTTATTCTTTTATTTCTACCAATATGCCTTGGGGCAATAACTGTTATAATATCTGAAAATTTTTGTTTTAATTTAAAATGAGTGTTAAGACAAAATATATCCTCCTCTTCATGAGTGCTTGCAGCAAACCAAAATTTATTTTTTAATAAAATTTTTTCATTAGGATTTTTTATATTATTTGAATTGATTGAGTTAATTAATTTGATATTTCCATTAAAAGAAACATTTTTTGAATTAAATTTTAGGAGATATTTTTTTGTTTCCAAATTAGATGTGAGACATAAATCAAATAAACTGAAAATATTTTTTGCTGTATTTGGAAAAAGAATCCATTTTTTAAATGTTTTATTGGTAATCCTTGCATTGAGTAATGCTAATGGTATTTTATTTTTATTTATATTTAAAATTAAATTTGGCCAAATCTCAGAGTCGACAAGAAATATTGCAGTGGGTTTCCATAAAGACAAAAATTTTTTAATTAAATAACTGACATCTATAGGAAAAAACCTATGGTGTATATTATCATGGTTTTTAAATTCTTCTTCAGCGAGATTACCGGAGGTTAATGTTACAGTCGTAATTAAAAATTCTAAATTATTATTATTTTTATTTAACTCATTTATAATAGGCAGAATACTTTTAAACTCGCCTATACTTGCCGCATGAAACCATATAAGATTTTTGTTCTTATTCCTTTTTATATTAAAATTAGAAGAGTAAATTTTTTCTTTATATCTTAATGAATTTTCTTTCTTAAAGAATTTTCTTACTATAATTAGAATAATTAATAATGGATATAATATAGTAGTTAAGACTCTATAAATGAGAAACATTTATTTTAATTGTTTTTTATATAATGTTTTGTATTCATCACAGTTATTAATTAAAAACTCATGATCTCCAGAGTTAATTACAGCTCCGTCTTTTAAAACAAAAATTTTATTAGCATTGTGTATCGTTGAAAGTCTATGAGCGATTACAATAGTTGTTCTTCCTTTAATTAGATTATTTATTGCGTTTTGAACGATTCTTTCAGACTCTGCGTCCAACGAAGATGTTGCTTCATCCAATAAAATTATCGGAGAATTTTTTATAATTGCACGAGCAATTGATATTCTTTGTTTTTGCCCACCAGAAAGTTTTACGCCATTTTCTCCCACTAAACTCTCATATTTATTTGGCAACTTATTGATGAATTCATCTGCAGCAGCAAATTTACAAGCATCCACAATATCTTTTTGAGTGGATTTAGGGTTAGCGTAAGCAATATTATTTCCTACAGTGTCATCAAATAAAACGATATCTTGACTTACTAGAGCTATTTTTTCCCTTAATGAATTTAATTTTATTTCCTTTATATCCTGACCGTCTATTTTGATAATCCCATTTTGAGGGTCATAAAATCTTGGAATAAGGTTCATTACTGTACTTTTACCAGCTCCGCTTTTTCCAACTAGCGCTGTAATTTCACCACCTGGTAGACTTAGATTAATATTTTTTATAGCTTTATCATTTGTTGAATTGTACTTGTAGTCTACATTAGAAAATTCAATCTGACATTTTTTAATAAATAAATCAGGTAAATTATCATCATTTTTAATTTTAATTGGTTTATCTATTACTGAAAAAATTCTTTTTGCAGCAGCAGCACCTTGATGAACTGTCATATTAATTGTAGCAAGTGACCTCACTGGTTGATATGCTAGCATCATGGCCGCAAGAAATGAAAAAAAATTATTAACTTCTAACTCTCCGGCACTAATTAATTTACCTGAATAAAAAATAAAACCAGCTATCATTATTCCAGTTAAAGACTCCATAATAGGAGTAGCTCTTATTATCAAACTGCCAAGTCTAATATTTTTATTAACTAATTCAGAAATAACATCTTTAGAGTTTTGTTCTTCAACTCCTTCTTTTTGATAAATTCTTATCATTTTTGAAGCTCTAAATATATCCGCTAAAAAAGAAATAAGTTTTCCAGAGGTTTCACTGGCTTGAGTGGTGGCTTTTCCCATCTTACGTCCTAGATTTTTTGCCAACCCTGCCGCTAATGGAATCATAATCATTGCAAATAGAGCTAATTTCCAATTTTGATAAAACATTAATCCAACTAAAAAAATTACAGAAAAACTATCTTTCATAATATTAAGAACGCCAGTACTAACTAAAGAATGTATCTGACCAGAGTCAAACATAATGTTAGATATATATTTACCGGAGTGGCGAGAGTCTAATGTTTGAATATCAGAAAATAAAATTGATTTGGCTATTCTTTTTTGTAATTCTCCAGATATTATTTGACCGACTTTAAGAATATTTAATCTAGCAAAATATAAAGATAATCCCTTACAAGAGAAAGCTAAAACTATAGCAATTGGTATTAACCAAGCTAAAGTTTGATCTTTTTCTACAAATATTTTTTTTACCGCTGGATCTAATAACCAAGCAGTAGCAGATGTTGAACCCGCAACTAAAATTGATAAAACTAAACAAATTAAGATTATTTTTAAATGAAACTTTACATACTCATTGTAAAGTCTTTTTAAAATAGTTTTTAGTTCTTCAAAGTCCATAATTTATAATAAATATATTGATACAAATAAAAAAATTCCTGCAAGGTTATTAAACTTAAAAGCTGTAAGACAACTAGAAGGTTTCTTTTTGTCAAAAAGTTTTAATTGACTTATAAGAGAAAAAATAAACATAAAAAACAATAACGTAAACAAATTAAATCCAATATCTTCAAAAAATAATAAAAATAGCAATGAGAAACACAATAAATAACAAATACCTACAAAAAGTTTTATATTTTTCTTAAATTTGATTGAAGTAGATTTTAAACCAATTATTTCATCATCTGACATATCTTGAGCACCATAAATAGTGTCATAACCCAATGTCCAAAATATGGCTGACAAGTAGAGTATTATTATTTCTACTGATATATAGTTATTTATTGCTGACCAAGCCATTATAACACCCCAATTAAAAGTCAAACCTAAAAATAATTGAGGCCAATAAGTAATTCGTTTCATAAATGGATAAGAGAATGCTAAAAACATGGATCCAATTCCAAGTGCAATAGTCAAAAAGTTAAATTGTAACAAAATTAATAATGCTAAAGCACATAAAAAAGCAACATATACAAGTGATTTTATAATAGAAATTTTTCCTGAAGCCAAAGGTCTATCTTTTGTTCTTTTCACTTTTTTATCAAAATCCTTATCAACTATATCATTAACTATGCATCCAGCACTTCTCATTAAAATAGACCCAAAAAAAAATAACAACAGATAATAGAGAAATAAATTTTCATTATGAGCAAAATTATTTGCATAAGCTAACCCCCACGCACATGGCCAAAACAAAAGCATAAAACCAATTGGCTTATTTAATCTGGTTAACTCTATAAATATTTTTAAATGTTTCATGAAATTCTACTTGTAAATATCAAACACTATCTACATAATCAATTTGATTCGATATGGATATAGATTACACAGTTGCAGCATTGATGTTTCCAGCCATCCCTTTGATGATGACCATGTATAGTAATAGATTTCATACTTTAAGTGGATTAATTAGAAAATTACATGATCAGTTAACCTTTGATAAAAGAACACCACCTGAGTGGGAAAATCAATTACACGTTCTTAACAATAGAACTAATTTGCTTAAATACACAATGGGCTTTGCAGCTTTTGGATTTCTTTTTAATATGACTACTGTTCTAATGCTTTATATGGGGTATCTTCAACTTGCCAGACTAATTTTTGCAGGATGTTGTATTTGTATGATCATATCTATTTTTTTATTTTTACAAGAGATTAGGCTTTCCAATCAAGCTTTGAAATATCATTTGAGTGACATGGACTCGATGAAAAAAGATTTATAATTTTATTTATTTTTTA